>Ga0065720_1019370_pt1 | contig 27490 bp, 17 predicted proteins | sample Thericmetagenome_FD_59107 | JGI IMG/M metagenome (GOLD analysis project Ga0065720, IMG submission 59107) | Thermophilic microbial communities from the Joint Bioenergy Institute, California, USA of rice/straw/compost enrichment - eDNA_2 v2... | ecosystem: Engineered > Solid waste > Grass >... | reverse complement strand
CTGAATAACAAGTTAAGCTGCCATGTATATTATCCTTCTCATTGCAGTTGAGAGTCGCAAGGAATATGTTAAAAAATGGCAAGGCAAAAATGGTATTAAGAAGCAATCCGTATACACTCAATATTTTGAGACAGTAAGCCAATACAGTAGATGTCTTCTTGTTAGATTTGACCAATCTGATAGTCGTGAAGATAGCCATGAGGAGAATAATGATCTGAATACCAAACACGATATATAAGCAAGAAATAAAGAAGCTTTCGGTATTTCTATTCAGGAGAGCATCAAACTACAAATTAGATGATGGTTTATTCAATTTACTTGCAAGTATTTGACAACTTGTCTCATCCAGTCTGCAAAATTTACTTTCCATAAGAAATCGAAATCTTCGTGGATGAAGTACCAGAAGAACTGTAGTCCTTCAATCAGCAATAGCAATTTGTAGATGGCAGCAGTCACCATTTGAGATTGAAGCAATTCATGGATGAGAGTATAAACCTATCTCATATAGCTCAATTAGAAAAGAAAATGTACCCATGTACGCAATCTATTCTCTAGCCGTTCCCAGCCAGACTCGTCATGATAAACTTTTCGAGTGTTTAGAATCATTTGAGGTGGTTAGGTTGGCTAACCTATTAAGTTTATGTTAATTTTATTAGTGCTTTTGTTATTTATCATTGTACGTTTCACAGAGAGAAAAAATCGATTTAATTTTAGCTGGCAGTTTTACCTTCAACTTAGAGGAATTTTCAATAAACCTCTATAATAGTATACTATTGGGCCAATCTACTTTCTTTTTTCTATTGATGTGAAAGTGAAATAACATACTAATAAGAAGTAAAATGACAAAATATCATGACAAAGGATGTTTATTCAGTGAATGATAGATTTGATTCAGTAATCTTGAAATATCTGTTTGCTATTCCCAAATGTGCAGCCTGATGTATCCAATAAGTATACAAGTTTTGACCCCCTTTTTATCTCTAGCCAGACTCATTAGTAGTGATTTTTGATGGTTGGATTCTTATCAAGTTTCATCCTGACCAGGAACATCATGGTTTATTCAACTCAAGTCATAGAAGTCAAGAAAGATAGACATTTCTAATTAAGGCTAAGAAAATAATTTAATTTTTTTTAATTTAACAAAGAATCCTCTTTTGCTGAGAACTTAAGGTTGTGCGAAAACTTTTGAGTTATAATAATTTCTTATATATATCCTTCACTATACATTTCAAGAAAAGATTCTTTACTACTTAACATACACCCAAATATTAAGACGCTTCCTAGGTTCTATCCTATTCTTGCTGAGAAAACTTCAAAATTTCTTCGTTATCCGCCAAAGGTACAATTGTGGCAACTTTGTTTTTCATGAAACTCCACCATAATCCTGGAATTTTTCCATAAGGGGTTTCTTCGGCAAAAAAGTCACCCCAGAAGTTTGGATCATAACTATCCCCTAAATCGACACCATCTAATTCTTCCATGAGACAAACTGAGTCCCATCTAGAGTTTTTCTCGGCTGCTATGGCATCTGTTATGTATTGATCTCCAAAGTAGAGTATTCTTCCGTGTGGATTTTTTGATAATTCATCAATATTTTTCTCGAGGGTCTTTGCATTTCCCTCCAGATAAATTCTATTATCCTCTAATATTTCTACCTCATCTCCCATTTTATTTGGAGCATTGTGATCAAGTTGCTTGAATGAAGTGTCAGGATGTGTAAAGAAGATAGGTTTAGCTGACTTAGCAATTATAAAATCAAACAACTCTCTCCATTCTTTTCCAAAAGCATAATCCATAAGAATTTCTACAGGCTCGTAATGAGAATTACTAACAAGAAATAGAATTTTTCCTTTTGCTTTTAGATTCTTTAATATCTGGAGCATTTTATCCTGTTTATACACAGCCTTATCAAGATTATCAATAACTGCTTTGAAATAGTACCCATAAGAGCAAATTGGAGTATATTTGTCTTTAGTATAATGATGATAATTTGCTGTAAGGGCATGCATAATATGATCAAAGATTTCTTTATAGTCCTCTTTTGTCAATGGTCTATTCTTTTGCTTTTTAGTGAAATCAGTGAGATGAGCAAACAAAGCTGGAATTTGGACTTGGAAATAAGTTAGACAGCAAAAATATTCTGAAGTGTTTAAGGCTAGAGGATCAAACTTTGAGAAGACTGGAGGCTTTCCATACACTTCTTCAAGTTTCTCTTGGCTTACTCTATCAAATCCATTGTAAGCTCTTAGGACGATATTATTTTCTCCAAGCTTTAGGATGTTTCCTGTTGTTAAATCAATGACAACACCATTGTGCATCATAGAGACCTCCTTTGGCCCAAAATTGAGAATCTCTTCTGGATATGATTTTTCTTCGACCAAAATTCTGGCTAATGTTTGATAGGCAATTGGAAGGAATTCTTTAAGTCTATAACGGACTAGACAATGGTCTAAATCAAATCCTATAGCACTATAGCTCTTGAGGGGATGAAGTATTTTCTTGGAATTTTGATCCATGATAGATTTTAGAGAATTAATTTATTGCTTTTCAGATATGCACATAAGATACATCAGAAATCCGAAATATATCAGAAGCTATTAAGTACTAAAGACTTGGATAAGGATCACTAAGAGACAGCTGAATCTCTTTAAACCAAAGATTTTCCTGTAGACAAAGCCCTCCATGATGATTTCTGAAAATAATTGGGTCTCTTGGGGCTAACATATTGTTCTTTAGAATTCAGGACACTTCTATAGGAGTATACGATGAAATTTTGTTAGAAATGCAGAGTTATGTTGGAAATTATCGTTGAAGCGTAGCCTTCAAGAATGGTTTTCTTAATTTAGATTTGATAAATTGTTGATAAAATTATTGTTCAAGTAATATAGCTTCCACTCTTATTCTGATCAAACATAGTAGAGAAAATGGAAGTACCCAAATTCAAATTACCAACAAAACCTGAAAAACCATCAGGAAATTTTCGTTATAAAAAATACGAGCGGAAGGAAAATAATGCAACAAATCAGACACAACAAACTGAAAACAGCCCTATAAAAATTGCTGACGTAACCCTTTCGCCATTTACTCCATTGGAAAGCAGACCATCTACTGGGAACCAGTCTTTTATGAATAAGAAAAGTAGGCCACAGACATCCAAGACTGGATTAGGAAAAAAAGTCTCATTCTTCGAAACTCAAGAAGACAGAAATGAAGCTCTTTCAAAATCATCTCACTCCCAAGAACGTTCCTTCTGTCTGAAAGATTCACATGATATCCTTCTATATAATAAAATGAAGTATCGACAAAAACTCAGACAAAGTGGTGTGACAACTCAAGCTACAGACGCTTCATATAACCTGCCTAGTCATTCTGACCAACCAACACTCTCTAGCATTGATCAAAACCCAAAGACCGAATTCCGTCGTAGAACGAGAAGAAGAAAAACCAGACTGGCATCAGAATTTGACCCAGATAAAATTGTTCTTCTCGAAAGACTGGGAAAGGATGACCAACAAATCTTCAAAGAACGTCACATTAAAGAAGTTGCGCATAAAATTAAGTTGCTGATGAACCGCCGAGATAATCCGATTGCAAATGATGTTATTAGATCAATATCTGATAAGGCAAGAGCAAGATCATTTGTGGCCAACTTAGGCATAGCCCATAAAGATTATGTAAAAGACTTCCCTGCTTATGCAGCAATGTATGAAAAACATGTAGAGACCACTGTCGAAGACCTCACCAGAAAACTTAAGAAACAAATGTTTGATCGAAATATCCTTGAAATGCTAATGCCTAGGGAGGAAGAGAAAGTACAGGTCGAAAGACCTCTACTATATTCTTTCGGATTTAAAATGGATAAATTTGCTAGGGAACGAGGCATGAAATCAATAACTCAATATCTGAGAAAACATGATGAAGAAATCTGGGATGCCATTCTAAGAGGCCCAAAAGAAATGTTGGATTATATTTCAAGCGCTGGAGATTATAAAGTCGCTGAAATATTTAAAAAGATGGAAGGGAACAGACCTAAGACTCCTATCTATCTGACGGAATCTCCTGAGCACTCACACCAATTTATCACTGAACCTTCAATGAACAAAATAACTACTGATAACATCTTCTTAAAGGATTATGATGAAAAGAAAAGTAATTATTTGCTGAGAAGTACGAAGAGATATATAGCTAAGATTCACAAGCAATATCAAGAGAAACAGAATTCAAGAAATTCTTTAAATAAATCTGCATTTTATTAATGCAAATGCAATCTCTTCTTGAATTCACTTTACTTTATTATAGACTAGCTTGCTTATCTTTGTATATAATATGATAGTATGCATTGATGTAAGGGTTACTTTGAACTATTTACATTATTATTTTCTTAGAGGATATCTTAGCATAATACAAAGAAATTAGATATTTTTTTTTTCTTCCCAAATAATGCCTGTCTAAACAAAGTCTTGCATGAAAGGTAGTTTGGCCGAGCTGGTTAAGGCGGCAGACTTAAGATCTGCTGGACGCAAGTCCGCGTGAGTTCGAATCTCACAGCTACCATATTTTTTTATTTTATTTTTTTGGGGACAATTTGATTTACTCAAACATACACATCTGTCTAATATACAAAAAAAATTTAGAAATTTCAAACCTTGTCATTTTAGATAAATGTCATCGAGTCTCAATCACGCAGTCTACTCACAAATAAAGAGTCTTGTTCAAGGTCTAGTCAATCGGAAGTCTGTTCGAAATGTCAAGAATGACCTGAACTCAGTAAGATTAATCATGATTTTCCGCTTAATCTCTCTTTTTGTAGTTGGTGAGCTCTGAGGGAGTTGAAGCAGAAAAATATATGCTCATATGCTTATTCGAGAGCATTGACTTTAAAGATTCCAAAGTCCAAAGTGGAAACAAGGACCAAAGCAAGACACAATTCCTCGCTCAGAGACTTATGAGTTCTAGCAATAGTGAGACCTTCATAGACTATTTTTCACAGGTAAAGAACCCCTCTGCAACATAGTTTTATGTCCTTAGGTCATGCAGGTTGTTTGTCAGAGAGACAGCATTATCGACTATATAAATGAAATGAATAAGACACTAAAGCTTAACATTCAGACTTTAATTGTCATGGCAACCTCACTTGCCTTGTCTCCTAACCCCTATATTTCAAAAGATGGTAGAGTTCATAAGAAAACTCGTTAACTGGCTTAGGTGCTGCCTTCCTAAAAGATAAACTGTTAGAATACTTTGCCACTCAAAAATCAGGAGTTAACCCTTCTTTTCCTGAGAAGGCTATTAGTCTCGTTCTGTATGTGATTAGGACTTTTCCAGATTTCGAGGTAAATTGAGAGGTTTTTCTTGTCCTAATCTTCTTAGGATCTCCCTAATCACATCGTTGAATACTTATTGAGTGCTAATGGCTCAGATAAGCTTCATGAGCTATTACCATTCACCATCGAGAAAATCCAAGAACATAACAACACAGAAATGAAGAGCTCTAGCAGTCTCTTCAAAACTCCCACAGAAACCCTTAATTTGAGTGACATTCTCAGAGAATTGGGACCCACTTGTACCCAAAGTTTGCAATCCATCGGACAAGTCCTTTCAGATTTCCAAGTTTTAAATGAAGATGGATTTTTACAAACCCTTATTATGATGGCCAACCATCCTTACGAAGTCGAGGATGTTAATGTGAGAACCATAAATCAAACATATACTGGAGTCAAGACAAAGGTTTGGACCAGCTTAACTGAAGACAACAATGACAAGAAAGTTGTTAATGTTACTTGGAATATTGACAACTTTATTAAGGCATGTGGAGACAGATATCCTAATATGAAATGGTCAGAAGTAGTGAAGAAATTAGATAGACCTGACCTTCACTTCAAGGATCCCGAAGCCCTTATTTCTCTCTTTAAATGCTTACAAAAGCTAAAGAGATTCCCAACCTTTAACTTCCCTCCATCAATCTTATTTGAAAGATGGAAAAATGCCCTTTCTCAAACCAAATTCTTAATAAATCTTATTGAAGCTGGGCAACCTGATGTTGTCTTCTTCACCGAATCACCCAAACGTACAGTATCTTTGGATTTATATCCTAACTTCAAATTAAATTCACTAAACCCTCCAGTTCTCCAGTTCTTCAGCTGCCTCGACTTCCTGGAAATTTTAATTGAACTCTCAGAATCCGATTACTACATTGAGATTAGAAAGTTATTTGATCTGCCTATGCAAAGATGCCCTGATCTCTTGATCCTTGGGCTTGCCCAGATTAGACCTAAGATGGGTATCCCCTTATTGGATGAATTGTTCAGTCATCTCCTTCCACTCTATCTCTCCAACCATGCTAGTTCTATGGAAATTTTAGAGGCCATTTGGAAGACTAATCCCAATGTTATGATTTCTACTTTTTCAGAGTTATATAAAAGAGATAGTTCATCATTGAACTTATCTAGAGTCCTCGACATCAGTCAAGAAATTAAAGATTCATTGCTTCCTATTGTTAACTGCAGAGATTATAACTTCTCTGTCAGTTTGGGTATTTTGGCAGCCAAAAGAGACTTCCTTCATTTGGATCAATGGATTGCCAAAAGAGTCAGAGCCATCGGAAATCCATTCATTTCTGCTATTTTCAAGTATTTGGATGATAATATCTTCGAACCCTGCAGAATCTCACATCCTAGTCAATATGAAGGAATTCTAGAAAGATCACAACTATCCTTAGAGTCATTAGTTATTATCTTCCAGACTTTGATGAATCCAAATCTTGAAGGAAAAATCTCAAATAAGAATAAAGTTTTGCTAAGTGAAAGATACAAAGATCTTGGAAAATATTTCCCTAATGTTATTGCAGATACACCTTGGACTGATGTTGAAGCTGCTGCCAATTCCCTATTCGAAAAGACCTTTGAAGAGAAAATGTCAATTCCAGAACTTATTGAAATTATGAACAGATACAAGAACTCTAATAATGAAAAAGAAAAGACAATCTTCTTGTGCATGATCACAAATCTGCTCGATGAAGCCAGATTCTTCCCCACATATAAATATAAAATCCTTATGATCATGGCCCAGATCTATGGTGCCGTTATCTACAACAATTTAGTGGATGGACAAGCAAGAGATGTTACGTATAAGATTATTGTGGAGAATCTGAAGAACAGAGAAGACAGGAAGCTTGTTGAATTCAGTATTAAGGCTCTCGAGATTTTCAAGAGTAGATTGCATGAATGGCCAACAAAGGCTGCTCAATTATTTACCATTGAGAATCTCAGAGAAAAATACATTGAATTGTTAGAAGATATCAGATATGTAAGACTTAACATTTATTAATTTAACTTTTTAGAGCATTGAATCTAAAGGTGTGCAAATTGAAATTCCTCAAGACTACTTCAATTACCTCAATATGAGGAATCAAGAAAAGAGCAGAGCAACCCTGACATCTAAAAATCAATGGCAACAACAACAGGCCTATAATCAACCTAATCCCCAAAAGCAACCCACCGGAGGATTCATCCCTCCCAACACCTATACCGCAGATCCAAAGAAAATTCCCCAAATAGGTGGTATGGGAAATATGCCTAATATGCCAAACATTCCAATCATGGGTAACATGGGGCCTATGGGAAATATTCCAATGGAGTCACAGATGGTAAATCCAAAATTAGCAGGGCAAGGATACCCACCCAACAAATGGTATGGCAATGATCTTAGTATGGGCTATGGAGGCATGGGAATGAATCCAGGTCCTCAGGATCCAAGCCAATTCAATACACAAGGAAACTTGAGACCTACCCAAGGATCCAGCGGTTCAGATTCAAGATCTCCTGAATCGATTAGTTCAAATCCACCTCCTCAACAAAATACTGTTCCTGTCAGTCTTGATACTCTTCTTAGAAATTTCGATAAGGAATTTGCAGAAATTCCTGAAGAAACAAAGAATAAGGTTATCTTCGCTCTAAACAATTGCAGTAATACAAACATTGATGAAAAGGCTACTGAAATAAAGAACCTCCTAAATAGTGATCTCCTCATTAGATGGTTCTCCAAATATATTGTCTATCAAAGAGCTCCTCTAGAAGTGAACTTCCAGACCACCTACATCAACTTGATCACAAAGATTGGCAAGAAAGAAATTTTCAACAACATGATTAAAGAAACTTATATCCTCTTAAACAAGATTCTTGAATCTCAGAAGCTTTTCACCACCTCTGAAAGAGATAATGTCCAAGAATTCAACAAGAACAGTTTGAAAAACTTGGGTAACTGGATCGGTCAGCTCACTTTGGCAAGAAATAAGCCCATTGTTGCTAAGGACTTTGACCTCAAGAGAATTCTTCTAGAGTCATATGATAACCAAAAGATGGACCATGTTGTTCCATTCATCTGCAAGATTCTGCTGGCAGGAAGCCAACCAGGCAGCATTTTCAAGCCTAATAATGCCTGGATGCATGCTATCCTTTCCATCCTTGCAGAAATAAATGAACTTCATGAAATCAAAATGGCCTTAAAGTGTGAAATTGAAGTCTTGTTCAAACACTTTGAAATTAACAGAGGAGATATTATACCCTCTAAAATCCTTCAAGCCAGATCTCAAAGAAAGAAAACGACACCCATGATGGAACCTGCCGAGAATCAACTCACTATCAACGACCTTCCTCAATACATTACACTAGATGCCAAGACTCTTGGAAAGTATGAAAGAGTCCTTGACTTAAGAGGTGCTGTTGCTAAAGCTTTGGATAAAGCTATTAAGTAAAAATCAATCTTATTGTTAATAATCTTTTTAGAGACATACTCCCTCTGGTTATCTCAAGATCAGTCACTATTACCTTGATCACAGCCAAGGAAATAGTCTTGAAAGATTTTGCTTTGGACCCTGATGAGAAGAAATTGATGCGTGGTGCTCAATTAGTTGTTCAAAATTTGGCAGGAAACCTATCCTTGGTCACAAGCAGAGATCCTTTGAAAGTTGCCTTCCAAAATTCTCTCAAGGTACTCCTAGATTCAACTGAATTGGACGACAACTCAAAGCTCGAAATAATTAACTCTGCCATTACTGATAACCTAGATCTTGGTTGTGCATTGATCAAGAAAGCTGTTGTTGAAAAGGCTATTGATGATGTAAGCCAAGATCCAGTCCTCTTAGAAGCTTGTGAGAAGAGAAGAATTGCCAGAGAAAGAAACATGCCATACTTCGATGAAACTGCTATTCAAATTGCTCAACAATTGCCTGAACCTCTTAGACCTGTACTGGGAGGCTTAACTAAGGACCAAATGAGAATTTACGAAGACTTTGGAAGAATTAGCAAGCAGCCTATTCCAAAGGTTCCCAAGAAGTTTAGCACCAAAGGAGTAAAATCATTTTAATCATTATGTAATATATTTAGGGAAGAGAACTTGAACCTGAAAGCGTTGATATCATTATTAAATTTGAACAATGTATATCTATCAATCGACTTTTATTAATTTCTAGACATTGCCCTTTTGGATAAAGAGCTTGATTCATTGGTCTTTGAGCATCAAAATCAAGAAAAGATCAAGGAAATCCAGATGGTGCACAAGAGGGTTATGGATTATGTTATGAATTATGGAAATCATGATGATATTGCCTTCGAGTGTGCAGTCAAGATTCTGGAGCCTATTTTCAATGATCAAATCAACCCCAAGAAAATCCACTTCTTCTTTGCAGTTCTCCAAGAACTCAGAAGACTTGATGAGAATCTTGGCAACGATATACTTGACTGGGTTTTAATTCCAACTGAGAGAAGAATCATTAAGATTGATCTAATCCTCAAGTTAATAAAGGAGAACTTCATTAATGTTCCTGAACTGGACAACAAATTCAGTTTCGTGATTGAAAATGCTGGACATAATCTTCCTCTGGTCCTCGAATGTGTCCTCAGACTTGTTAAGTCAATCGTTATAGATGAAAAACTTCTTGACAAAGCATTCTTCGTCAAGACTATGCCACTTCTCCTTAGAAGTCTTAATGCTCTCAAGGAAGCCAATCCAAAAAATGCCAAGTTCTATGATGATTTCAAGACTGCTGTTACAACTACCTCAAGCCTAAACAACCAAGCAAAACCAAAGTTGCAAACAACTATTGATACCTTCTACAAGACTACCCTCCAACAAGCTGTTACCCTCTTTGATGAAAGAGAATCTGATTTCTATGACTCAACCCTCAAGAAATTTGAAGAGTGGATGGCTATTGATAATGAAAATGATATGATCAAGTTCGTCAACTCTCTTGAAGGCAATATATTGCAAACTCCTGAAACCTTGACTAAGTTTATCACCTTCATGATCGATATTGCTGTCTCATACGCTAACGACTCCTTTGATAAGATGCAGCCTTACGGGCCTCTTTTCCATAATCCAGCAATGAACCTTTCCTATATTGACTCATTCACAAAGCTTATCATTTCCATGCTCAAGACCCTCAATACTGCTAAGAATGATTTCCTTGAAAGAGTTCTTCAGGGAATTGTTTTAGTCCTCACAAAGAACCACGAAATTGATAGAGAAAACTTCAACCAAAGACCCTTCTTCAGACTGTTCTATAATCTCATTTATGATTTAAGAAGAAGAGATTACAACTTCACGGACCCAGAAATTCATCAGTTTATGATCCTTTTCATGAAGACCTTTGACAAGCTGCAACCCCTCAAGTACCCAGGATTTGCCTTTGCTTGGCTTGAATTGATCTCTCATAGATATTTCCTCCCAGTTATCCTCATGAATGTAATTTCATTAATTATTGACCTAATCTTCTAGACTTCCGCTAAGAATGAAAGCTGGGCTGGTTACACCGCATTGTTGATTGACTTATTGAGATTCTTCAAAGAAACCATGGAAACTGAGATCTACAAAACTGAAATTTACAAAGTGTACTACAAGGGCTTACTTAGAGTCCTCTTGGTGCTCCTTCGTGATTTCCCTGAATTCCTTATTGAAGCCAGCTTCTTGCTGGTCGAAAACGTACCTAAGAGGTTTAACCAAGTTAAGAACCTTATCCTTTCTGCATTCCCTAAATCCATGAAGCCTCCTGATCCATTCAGAGTCAGTAAAGAACAAGTATGATTTTATGCTTCAAAATTTAACTATCTAGCTGGAATCTAGAGAAGAATTTAGAGCTTTACCCCCTAGCTTCTATAACTTCGAGGAAAGAGTCGTTAATATCAAGCTTCATGTAAAAACTAGTTAAATTTTCTATAAATTGTAGGAGGAAATTGTCAAGCATCTCACTAACTCTGGCAAGAATGAATTGGCAGAAATTTATTTCAGAAATATTTGTTCAAAGCTGCTAACTAAGGACAAGAATGATGGTAGCAATTCATTTTATATAAACTTAGATTTTAGAAATTACTATTAACACTCCTGTCGTTAATTCATTTGTCCTATTCATTCCATGGATCATTAACAGAGGTGTTGGAAGCGATCATCAGAGATTACAAGAATGGAAGGCAAACTCCTATGAATTGTTCTGGGTATTTCAAAAATTTTGTTAAGTCTCATATTGTAGAAATTGATTGCAAGCTCAAATTCAATCATGAGAGACGTCTTATTGAATGCTATCATGAATCAAATAAGATATCCCAACCCTATTACCTTCTATTTCGCAGGATTAATCTCCTATCTTCTAGATACTATTGCTGATGAAGTCTTGCAGGAACAAATCATGGAGTAAAAAGCGTTATATTTAAACTTATTTTATAGAGTTGTTGTTGATAGACTGATTGCTGAAATACCTCGTCCTTGGGGTATCATGTATACCTTTATGGAGTTGATGCACAGAAAGGATTTGTTGCAAAAGGAGAGTTATAAGAACCCTGAGCTTCTTGAGAAAATCAAATACATGTTCAAAGTGTTTGGAAAACCAGAAGGGAGCGATTTTTAATTACTCCTTGTCTGGGCTTTAGGTTTGAAAATATACTAAATCTATATCCTTTTCCTAGTTTCCTTTAGTTTGTATTCCATAACACAATACATTTATTCCTAGTTGTTAGGTTATTTATGTATTTGTTGTTTTATGTCTCACCTTTCAGCAATTACTTTCCATTAAATATGATAACTATGGAGAATTTTGTTAAAGCTTTCAAAACTTAACTAAATTAGCAAAAAACTTAAAATGAATGCTAATACAATAAACTTCCGATAAAAAAGCAAATTATTCCAAAGAACCCCAAAGCTTTTTTTGTTAAGCTATCAGAACATCTTTGAATTTGATACTAAGTTAAGTCAGGTTTTAAAAGGCTTTTTAAGTTAAATTAATGAATTCGAGATTATTCGCTTCAAATTTAAAGCAAGATAAGATAGATTTTTTCATTATGTAATTTGAACTCCTCTTTCTTGTAAATAAGGAAGATTTTAGAATGGAGCGCCTGAAAGACCCGTTCAATCCTGATGAGAATTCTTGTCAATTTGGGTTTCAGTATAAGTTGGAAAATTAAATTTATTAAGATATAGCTCTTTCAAAGTGAATATCCAACTGAAAAATGGACCTCGAGGCTAGAGAAGACTTTGATGAGTCGACTTTGATTTTTCAGAACGACACCATTTCATACAAAGATGCGTACAAACTCAATAAATTCAAACTTGCAGATACCCAACAGATCATAGAAGTGATCTCAGGAGTCCTAATTGAAATTCTAAAAGAAACTGATAAAATTCCTGACCAAATAACAACATCTTTTCATGCAAAGAGTGTGCCAGCAATTAGTGTCAAAGATTATCTTGCTAGAATTGCTAAATGTTCAAAATGCTCTGATGAATGTTTAATCCTAGCTTTGATATACATAGACAAAATAACTGAGCGGAATAAGAAGTTTATTATCAAGTCACTCAACATACATAGGTAATCTAATCAAAAAATAGAATAAATAGTATAGGTTATTGATTACAGGAGTGATGATCGCAGCAAAATTCTTTGATGATCATTTCTATAATAATGAATATTATGCTAAAGTGGGAGGAATCTCCAACAAAGAGATAAATTCTCTGGAGATCGAATTCCTCAATTATGTCAATTTTAGTCTTTATGTTGACCCCATTCTCTTTTTCAAATATAGGCAGAGATTACTGTCACAAATCAAGGAAAAGTAATAGTTCAGGTTATTGAAGTCTTCACAAACTTCTAGTTGTGTATATTTTTAAATATCTTTTACACCTTAACAGTGTATTAAAATTTCGTAGTAATAATTCGCTGTACGGGCTTCTCTTTTATTTATATTCGTTGACATGAACAGACAAAGCATTCATCAGAAAATATGCTCAAGACAAATTAGCTCCGTAGATAATTTTTGATAAATTTAATAAAGACATAAATCCATGGAATCTGGTCACACCGAACTCCTCCAAGAATACACCATTAGCCCTGCTGACATTGAATGGAAAGATTGCAGAAGGTATCAACCTATTTTGAACCAGTTAAAATGAAAGATGCTTCAAGGCATGCGTGAAAAATATGGATAATAGCTATCTTTCTCACGAAGAGGATGAATGCTCAAGTATAATTCCTAATTTTTTGATTAAATGAAAGGAAATTGCCTCTCAAAATATATGCAAGCCAGATTGTTCATTTCTCAAAAGACTCAATTTTATTTGACTCAATTAGTCCAACAAGATCCCAGATTGAGAATGGCACAGATGGCCAAGGAACAGCATAAACATTAAATGACTTTCTGGATATTGTTTTTAGAATCCTTGTATTTAATATCATCCTCATGCTATTGTCACCTTATTGTATCATCTTGATTCCTAAATTGAAGTGTTCTCGACTAACAGTTCGAAATTGAATGAATATTAACAACAAAATTGTTAGCTTTCTTGCTGATCTGTCTAAATCTAAAATAGCATCCATGATTATGCAAACTGTTTAACAAAAGCAGCTAAGTCGAAACTATAGTATCTAGTCAAAATTATATAAAAAGAAAATAAGGTCATGTCATATGAGCCATTTTACTCAATATTTTTAAAAATTTTCCTAGATTGTATGCTCTGTAGTTAGGGGGAATATTTTAGAAGGGCTGAAGATCTTGGATTTATTATTTGAAATTTTCATAAGGCAACAATTTTAAATAAGAAAAATGATACCCAGATACAATCTCGATAAGCCTAAGACCTACTCTAGTATTCAGGCAATTGAGAGAACAAATCCAAGCATCTTGGATCCTGAAAGACAGCAAAAAAAGAGAGAAGAAGAGGAACAACTTCTTGCAATTGCGGATGATCCTAATAGAGCACTCGAAACTACTGAAAATCAACAGCTTTTTGCACCTAACGTGTTGCTTACAGGTCATCAAAGAGAAGTCTTATGCTGCAAGTTTTCTTACGATGGTAAGTATCTTGCAACAGCAGGTTTCGATAAATTGATACTGCTCTGGGACATTTATAATCAATGCAACAATTTTGGAGTATTAAAGGGACATAAGAATGCTATTTTGGATCTCCATTGGTCAATGGACGGCACAAAATTGTATACTGCTTCAGCAGATAAAACTGTTTCTTGCTGGGATGCAGAGACCTTCAAAAGAATAAAAAAGTTTACAGGGCATACATCCTTTGTCAATTCTTGCCATCCAACAAGGAGAGGCCAGGAACTCATTGTCTCAGGAAGTGATGACAATACCGCCAAAATTTGGGATATGAGACAGAGAGATCCTGTTCATACAATAGAAAATAAATATCAGGTCACAGCAGTCACCTTCAATGATGCTGGTGACAGAGTATTCATTGGAGGATTGGATAATCAAGTCAAAGTCTGGGATATAAGAAAAGGAGATGTTGATTATGTCTTATACGGACATACTGATACCATTACAGGATTAGCTCTTTCTCCTGAGGGATCCTACTTGTTATCCAATTCAATGGATTTGACTATTAGATGTTGGGATGCCAAATCATTTGTTATTGGAAATAGATGTGTAAAAATCTTTCAAGGAAACTCTCATAGTTATGAGAAGAATCTTCTTAAAGTTGCTTGGAGTGCCGATGGAACCAGAATTACTGCTGGTTCTGCTGACAAGTAAGCTTAAACTTTGATTAATTAATTCTCTAGATATGTCTATGTCTGGGATACTACATCTAGAAAGATTATACATAAATTGGGAGGGCATACAGGATCGGTAATATTTTTTGAGATGGTTCTAAATTATTAGGTTAATGAAACATGTTTCAATCCCCAAGGAAATCTGATTGCTTCATGCAGCAGTGATAAAACAATTATTGTAGGAGAACTTTCTTCATAATTAAATTGTTTGAATAATGTAAAATAGAATGCTTTTTGAGTTTGAAATCTTTGAGTTCGTATAACTAATTAACAATTCAGTAAATTGGAAATAGAAATAGATGAAGCTGACTAAACAAGGCATACAACATTTAAAATTGCATTATTTACATGTAGATGTATTCATCATCATCTGAATCATCTTTGGCATCTTTGCTCTCCTCCGTCTCCTCAACTGTTTTTTGTATCTTCTCCCAAATTAACTATCATTTATCAATTGGTTGTTATTTTTGTTGTTACCTTTTTAGCTTTACTTTTCTCATCTTCTTCCTTCTTTAATGTTTTAGTAACTTCTTCTTGATCTCCTTCCTCTTCTTCATCTTGATATACATCTCTGAAAATTTCGTCTCTTTCTCTTGCAGAAACTTCTAATTCAGTTGCTATCAAATTAGATACAATCAATAACTCTTACGTATTTGCTCTCCTTTCATGGCTGGAACATATAAAAATCCAAGAGTAATGACATAGAGGCAAACAAAACCCCTTAACTCCAAGAACTCAAAAGCTAACTTGTTAAAGAGGAAATAGATTCTTTACTTGCGTGTGTGGAGTTACTAATCACTACAAAGAAAGCAATGATAAAGCTTGCCAAGGTGAAGAGCAGGAGGACTTGGTAAGTTTTATTCCTTGGGATAGTTCTCCTAAATTTCAAGATAAAGATTGCTTGATTTTACGATCTGGTGAGCTTTATATAGTAGAACACTAAGATTGTAAAGTAGATTGCAAACGAGCATTGGAGTAATTTAATCGTGAGCTAATAAATCAAATAAAGATTTTGGCTATTACCTGGGCTGAGTGTAGGATATAGTGTAAAGTGAAATTTTCTTTAGACTCATTATCAGGGGATTGGCCCATTAGGGAGTGAAGAGAAGATGATGCTTTGACTCCATAATATCCTTCGCATGTTGCAGATAAGATGAATAATGAGGATAACAGGAAGAGCTTTATTTTATCTGCCCATTCAGCAATCCAGCTTGAGGTTATATGTTCTGATATGGTTTTATCGAAAACAGATGCCCAAAAATAAAATAATAGTGTGAGATGTAGATTCTATTTTTTAGTCAAAATAAGGGATAAGATAATCTACCTTCCCAACTGTGCTCAGGATAATTACCATATTTTCCTGAAACACATATTCTAACAATCCGAAAGAGTCATTTAGCAAAGTTTGAGACTAGCATTGAGCTAAGTTAGAGAAATGTTACTATTAGCAGAACAAGAATCCACTTGTGGATTAATGACCAGTCTCTCTTTTCATATTTTCTCAGCTAAAAATGGATTTAGAATTTGTTTTGCTACCTTTTGGAAAACATAGAAGAAAGTACCAATTGATCCAACAATAAAGAAAATTTGGAAGAAGACTGTAAATTGGACAAAGTTGTCATTATCATAAGTTAGCTTGAATATAACTTTTGCGACACTATTTTTTTGTTCCTAATCATGAGAAACAGGAAGAATTGACTACTTTTGCGAGAGGAATTTTAACAAGAAAGGCAGCATTTCTCCAGTAATGTTTTAATTCAATGTTATTTAGCACATCAACCACACACTTGCCATTCCCATTCTTATTACATTTGCCTTGTGCATTTACTGCATCATTATTTGCTATCATTTTCCATGGATTATTCAAGTTGTGATTAATCTGGTCTAGCTTTCCTGTTTCGACGATTGGAAATTCTTCTCTTGTTGATACACTTTGAAGGTCTTTGCAGGAATTGATGTCTCCAGATTCAGACCCCAAAATAGACATTCTAAATTGCATATTCAACCCACTAATTGCTTTAGGCCCAGTATTGCTTGACTGAATTTCAATTTGCATTCTAATACTTTCTGTTCGATCATCATCTGAAAAGTCTTTGCATATTAAGCAAACATATCCTTCTTTATCCTGTTGATTACACAAATAAATTCTGAAATACCATGCTATCCGTGTCGTTGTTTCCTTCTTCCACAAGTTTGAGATCCTTATCACAGAGACTATACGCAATTGGGTCAACTATTTTTCTTTCAGGGCCTATCTTATTAAAAAGGATAACCTAGTTAAACCATAAGCTCCTGTCACCAGCATTATCAAATAAACTTGTAAGTTAGCGAGCAAGTTAGAATGTCTTACATATCGCGAGAGCAGAAAATATAATTGTCAGCCTCGAGGATTTTATTTTATCAATCTCTAAGAGATAGAGACTATTTGGACGAATCATCTTCCCTAAGAATAGTATCTCAATAGAAAATAAATTTTAATCAGAAACTAGCTTGTATTGAATACACGTGACAACTCATCACACTGTCTATTGATCATGTTAGTACAGAGAAGGTTATAACTGAATTCTTAATGCATTTTATTGCTGAGATATTCTTTAACCTTTTTATCGAACTCCTTCAAAGTTGATTTTATATCCTCATTTATTCCATCAATGGCCTTAGTGAAAGCTTCGGTAGGTCTCTTTTCTCCATTAGTCTGTACTTTTATCTCAATTTTATTCTCAAGAGGATGAGGCATTCTATAACCTGAAATTCAAAAAAATATCATTTTCAATATACCAGCAAATCTGACATCTCTATCCTTAAGAAGTTGCCTAACAGTCAGTCTAATTATGCTCATTATACATTCTCATGAGATTTCCAAGAGTGTGATTTTCCAAATAAATAGTGAAGGTTCCTTGATATTTGAAGCTTTTTTCTCTCGTAATTTACCTGCATTTGGAATCTTAGTATCTTCAACGAATTCGACCCTTAGGAATTAGAATCTTCTCATAATGATTACTTGTTCTTGTCTTCAGGAACCACGAAAAGTTCACTTTTATCTGGCGCGTTCATTGATGAAATAAAAAATTTAAATGCAATACAAAAAAGGCTTCCTCCTCAATTTTTTGTCAGTAGAACACAAATGAGCTAAGATTCATATCCTAAATGAAATTTTTCAAGCAAAATTTTTTCAACCTTTTCGACAAAATTCTAATTTTTTCTAAATATTCCTGGTATGAAGACAATAAGGATAAGAAAAAAGCCAAGGCTCTCTCTTCAAAGTAATACAAAAATTCATATTTAAACGTCAGATCAGAAGCAAGGTTTCTAGCAGGTTCTTGATTGGAGATCCAAGGTATTTAAGGATCTAAGATCTGATCTGATCTAAAATAATTAAGCCAAATAAAAGTCGGAGAAATGTTAAAGCAACCAGTTGGACAAAAGAAGCTAACAAACATCGCCTTGATTAAGTACAAAATCAACAAGAAGAAGTAGCAACCCTCTTCAACTTACTGATTTTTTAGTTTCGAAATTGCTGCCTATAGGAATATGGCTATCGATTTCAGAAATGGAATGTACAATTAGGCGTATCTTACTTTAATTTATAGCCAAAAAGATCTAGATGAAGTCCTACAAGTCCACACTATCTATACCAATGCATCACAAGGAGAGCAAGCCAGTCAAGAAGAGCTCGAAAGATATTTCCCAAAGATGAAGTATGATGACATTATTAAGACAGTACAATCGTCATAAACAAAACTAAGAAATTTAGATTCTTGAAAAAGGAGAATTACAGATCACCGATAAAGAGAGAGAACAGCAAATTGAAATAATGTTTAAGGATGTTGCTAACATTATTGCTGAAAAATGTTGTCATCCTGAAAGCAAAAGACCATTTTCTTTAGAATCAATCAAAGCTGCCCTAAAAGCAATCCACTTCTCCCCTAAATTAGACCAACCAGCAAAAAAACAAGCCTCCGATTGTATCAAGAAGCTCCAAAGCAAGTTTTATATTGCTAGAGCTGAAATGAAAATCAAGCTTACAGTCTCTATTTCTAATAAAACGAGGTACCTTTCATTTTAGCTGTATTTACCCTCAAGATTATTAGAAGAACTAGAAGGTTTGAATGTAAATCCAAAAGAAATAATGGAAGTGAAGGAAAACTTTACTGCTATCTGCTACATCCAACCTTCACTTTATAGAACCCTTGACGAAATAGTTAAGAAAAAAATTGGAGGTAAAACCATTCAGAACTTTCCTTAAGCTATAGCTGGTACTATCGAAATTTTGGAACAGTATGTTGTGAACAAAGAACAAGCTAATCTTGAAAATGCTGGTGTTGTGAATTTGCAAATGAGGGAGAAACCACTTCAAATTGAAGATAGTTCTGATAGTGATGAAGACACAAAAAAGTAAGAGTGCATAGAGCTCACTTTATATGATAGGAAAAAACCTAAAGACAAGAATAAGAAGCACAAAAATGTGCAAGCTGAGAAAAAGAATGAAAATGAAGAAAATGATGATATTAAAGCTGCTATAAAACAGTCTAAAGAAAGCGAGAAACAAAATACTGAGGAGAAAAAAACCGGTGAGGAGAAGAAATTCAAATGTACTACTTGCAAAGATGCTTTCTTTGACACAAATCTTGAATTTAAGGCACACTTTAAGACCGACTGGCATAACTTTAACCTTAAAAGAAAAATGGAGGTAATGAATAAAAGATGAGTAAGTAATTTTCTTAGAAAAAGCCCTTGTTGAATGAGCACGAATTTATGGATCAACTTTTAGATGGAACTTTGGCTGATACTAAATCCTGAATTGTTTGAGTATATATGTATTAGTTACGTAACAATATGCAATATTTTCTGTGCATAGATGTATTTATATCCATAATTTACCTTCCTGGTAAAGACCAATAACCTTAGTTAAATGTTCAACCCATTTATTGGCATCCATTGGGGAAGCACACTCAATATATAAAGTGTTGGCTCCTGGCTTGGCTACCACTTGGAATGTAACTTTTCTGCTAGGTTCTAAAGAATGAGACACATTCTCAACTACTCTTACTCTTCTTGAATAGACCCTTAGGCTTAGCGAAAGGACTTGTGGCTCCAGGGCCATATTTTTCATATCCCTTAACGACACCAGCCACATCTTCAATCTTGAGACAGAATTCTTTTTCGGGTTGGGTACTGAAGGGCTTCTTAGATTGAATTTCATCAAGGTCATAAGTCATGTATAAATGCATTTCTTTAGGAACTCCTTGTTTGTCCCAGACCTTGACAATAGTTCCAGCCACCAAGAATAATTTAGCATCTTTTACTAAAGGATCAAGCTGCTTAGTAGTAGGAGCAGCTTCTTCTTGCTTTTCGGGTGCATTAACCTTTTCTTCTTCAATTTGGGTGCTCTCAACAATATCTTTATTTTGAAGAAGAACATTGAGGTTATTCTCAGTGATCTTGGCTTCTTCGATAATAGTTTGCTTGTCGGCATTAGCTGGGTTTTCAAGGATGGTTTTCATAAGGTCTTTGAAGCTGAATTCTTCGATCTTGTCTCTATGGGCTTGACCATATTGTGCCAAGTTAGAGATGGCTCTGTAGCACTAGATTATTAGAATAGCTTCCAATTAAGTTACATGACGAATCAAAGTTTCATTCACTGGATAAGCCTTTAGGAGATCCCTAACAACTTCCAATCCCTTGTTATTGATAATCAATGAGGTATTTTGCTCAACTTTAGATAGGCTTGCCAAAAGGGCCTAGTTGGTTAGTTTATAATTATCTGTCTCTTACAGCACCAAGTTCAGCTACTTTTTCATCTTGAATGAAGTGAAGTATGTTGTTGATGATGCTGACAATACCCTTTTCACAAATGAGCTGAGCAAGATCTTCATCAGCTGAGAGCCTGTTCATGAGTTTGAAGAATTCAGAAACAGCTTCTGCAGGATATTTAGCTTCGTCGAAAGTGGTGATGGCATTTTGGATAACTCCTGACTCATAGATAGCAGGAAGCTTGTCTTGATGAGAGGCGATTCTGTTCAAGTTCTTCATGATCTGAATAGATTAGCATATATTAGTAGATGTATTACCTTAGCCATATTGGAGCCTGATTTCTTCTGAGTATTGATTAAGTTGTTCAGAATTGGGCAGGCATTGTTGTCAACTGCAGTTTCAATATTTCCATCGTGTACAAGAAGATCAGAAAGGACTCTTAGAGATTTGGAGACAAGTTCAGAGTTGTAGTCATGAGACTTAAGAATTTGGAGAACAGTCTCAATTCCCTTTTCTTCAGCAACCCTTTGAGCATGTTCAGGATTCTTGATGAAGTTGCCCATGCATTCAACAGCACTAACAGAGACTTCAGCGTTAAGCTCATGAGTCTTAACACATCTATTATTAGTTATATGCATAATGTAAAAAATATTTACTGTTGGATGGTAGGAATGACTCCTTCATTCAACATAGTGTTGATTGAACCATTGATATCTTCAACAGCGAGATTTCCAATAACAGCTAAAGCTAATTTCACTAAATCTGGGTTGTTAACATTGTGATTGATGAGATCACAAGCTTTCTTTGTGAATCCATACTCGATGAACTTTGCAGCATTATCCTTAATCAAAGAAAGATTTCCAATGATTTTCAAGGTTTGGCGGATGGTGTCAGCATGGGAGGATTCAGCATATTGATTGAAGATACCCATAACCCAGTCAATTGCACCTTTTTCTCCAAGGAGCTTCTTATTATCATTGTTCTTGTAAGCCAAATTGTTCAATAAAGTAGCAACATTTTCCATAAGCTGGGCGTCATCTCTGAAGTTTTCAGTCAGGTATTTGATATGGTTAAGGGCATCACTCTCCATGAAGGTCTTTCCATTTTGAGGATGTCCGAGAACAAGGCTTGCATATGCAAGGCAGGAGTTCTGGTTCAAAATGGAATCTTCAGGGTATTTCTGGTTTCCTGTATAGAGTTTGTCAATAACTTTTAGATCTCCGTATAAGTTTCTCAAGGACTCATTAACAGCGGTTTTTTTGATGAAAGAAGCGTAAGCTCTGTAGAAAGGAAGGCTATCTCCAATTTCATCGAAAGAATCTGTGACAGTCTTAGCCAGGCCAGATGATTCGACTTGATTAGCGAGTTTTGGATCATCAAAAGTGAAGTGATTCAAAACATTAAGAGAGGGGGTGATCAGTTCCTTTTTCTTAGGATTGTCTTTAAGTAATTTGGAAATCAGGTCGATGATTTGATCTGGCTTAAGATTGTTTTTAGCTTTTGGATTGGAGAGAATATCATGAAGGAGGGACTGACTTTCGACTACAAGTTGATTTTGTTCATCTGAAAGTGGACCTTCCATGTTAAGATTGTTGACCAAACCTTCAATTAATTCTTGGCTTTCTACGAATTTTTCCATTTGCTTGGGGATTTCGCCGAACTTTCTAAGAGATTGGACTGACTTTAACTTCAAGGATAATGGGGTCTTTTCTCCAGTAGCAATTTTGGCAATGGAGTTAGTGACTCCGAATTGTTGCAACTTGATGATCTTCTCTTCATCAAGATTGTCTGAGTCAGCAATAGCATCAGTAAGTTTTTGAATATTGTCAATTTCTTCCTGAGAAGCTTCGTTCTTGATGATCTTGTTTGCGATTTCTTCAAAGAAATCTGCAATAGAGTTCAAGTCATTTGAAACATCTTGAGCTTCTTCTTGAGCAGTTTCCTGAGTGGCTGTTCCCTGAGTTTCTTGAGTTTCTTGTGGTTCAGAAGAAACCTCGGTTGTTGGTTGAGTAGAGTCAGTTTTTTGTTCTTCAGGGGCTTGCTCTTCGACCTTAGGCTGTTCTTCTTCAATGGTAACTTGCTTCTTGATGTCTTCACCAATCTTTGTGATAGCCTCAATTTTAGGGAACAATCCAATGAGAGTATCAGCAACTTCGCTTAAGGGTGACAAAGCTTCGATGTTCTCTTTGATTTTATCCTTTCCAAGGAGAGAAAGAATCTGTTGGAATATTTTGAGGTTTCTGTGACCAATGAGAGACTCATCAGCTCTGTTGCTTACCAAGTTCAAGAGATCTTGATAAGTGGTCTGCTCTCCATCTAGAATAGGAATTTCTTTGACAAATTTATTGTGCTTGCTGAGAACTCCAAGGAAACCAAGAACAGCTTCAATGGCTTGGTCCAAAGCTTTATCACTGGATTTAAGCTCAGTAAGTTCAGAGAGCTTTGAAGGATCAATGTCCTGATTAGGAGCGAGGCCTGTGGCGTCACTGAGTTTATGAAGAAGTTCAAGTATGGTAGGAATAGCGTTAGCCTTAGCAATAGCTCTAAGAAGGGCAGGATCCTTAGCCATGCTTTGTAAGGCATTAACTGCATTCTTGATAATTTCATCAAGATAATCGTTGTTTTGGAAATCTTCGGGGGTAACTTCCTTGATGGTTTCAAGAAGTTCTATAATGCTGTTCAAGACACCAGATTCCAGGATGGAAGTATGATCGAATTCATTGTTGGAGAGATTTCCAAGAGCAACGAGGGCAGCATTGAGATTCTTCAAAGCTTGAGATTCAGGATTTTCTAAATCTTGTGGAACAATTCCTTTGATGATATTGGCAATAGCAGGAATACATTCATTGTTAACGATTGCTTCATATCCATCCTTATCTTTACCGAAAGCCCCCAAAGTATTGAGGAGTCTTTCCTGGTTCTTAGTATGTTCAGTAGCTGGAATCTTGTTGAAGATTTGAGCCAAAGTACTGATACCATTTTCTCTGAAAACAATATCTCTCGCATCTTTGGATTGAGGAACAACTTTTTCAAGGATAGTGAGGACTTGTTCAATTGTGGTGGAGTCAGCTCCGTCTTGAAGAAGACTTAAGAGGTTCTTAATAGGAGCACCATCATTTTCAGTGAATGACTTGATAACAGGATCCTCGGTTTCCTTTGTGATTTCTTCACCAGTCTGAGGATCATAATTAGGTTTGGGAAGCTCCTTTTGTTGGATAGCAGAGCTGATGGTATTCAAAGCAATTTGATTCGCCTTTTTCTTACCAGTAAGACCAAGGCTTGAAAGTAATCCATTAACTATTGTTCCAATAGCTTTAGAGTCTTTGAGCTTCTGGGCAGTTTTCTCATCTCTTGCTGCAAGTCTATCGAGTAGGAGACATTGAGCAGCAACCAATTTAGGATTGTCCAAAGTCTTTGAGAAGGTCTTTTCAATTGCGTTAAAAATCTTCTCCTCAATTTCAGGAGTGTTGCCACCTTCCTTAGATGACAAGAGATTAGCTAAGTAGAGGGTAGCAGAAGTATAGGCCTCGACAGATTCTGGATCTTTCTCATTGTAGGAACTTGAGATTTCATCTAATTGTTCCACAATAACCGGAATAACATCTGATCCACCAAGATTATTGATAATTCTTCCTACAATGTCGTTGATAGACTTCTGAGTTGGATATTTATTGTTGACAGCCATGACCTTATCAACACAACCATTTTCGGCTAAGAAGTTTGCAACATCATTATTAAGAGTTGCTTGTTCTAAAATCTCCAGGATGTTCTGGGTGGTTGCTTGGTCATCACATTCAGCAAGATAGTTCATTAAGTTTACATAGTCATGAGAGCTGAGGATCTTTCCAGCTCTCTCAGGGTTTGTGATGACCTTCTTTAGGAGGTCAGCTACAGTATGGGCTAGTTGATCAAGTACATCATGTTGAGTGGTATGAGTTTTATGGACAGGTTCATCAGAAATATTTAGATCTGAGAGAGTTGGTTCTTTCGATTCTTTTGCGATTTTGGCTAGAATCAAACTGGCGAGATCGACACCACCTTCATCAATAATCTTATCAACACTTTCTGAACCTCCCATCAAAGCTGAAAGATGCTTCAGGTTTTGTTCTGCTTGATGAAGGGCTTCTAGATCATCACCTTCCTGCTTGAGGATATTTCTGGTCTCCTTAACGAGGGCTTTAAGGAAGGCTTTATCACCTAACTTGGCGGCAACCTCAGGAGAAGCCTCAGAAAGACCCAAGAGAAGATGAAGAAGGCTGTTGGTAAAGGCAGGATCTTCCTTATTAGTCTCAAGTAAATGGAGAAGGCTTGGAGCTAATCCTTTTTCGAGGCATCTCTTTATCACATCCTGCTTTGAGTTAGGATCTTCAAGAAGATTTTTCAAGATTTGAGTAGATAAATTAGTTACACCTTCCATTTCAGATCTGGATGTCAAAGCCTTCACAAGATTTTCAACAAGATTCTTCTCAATAAGTTCTTTAACCAAAGGAGAATTCTTTGCTGAATTGCTGTTGAGTATTCTTTGCAAAACAGTCAATAAATCTTCAAGACCACTTTCGTGGCTCTGACCTTCTCCAGCATCCATTATAGCATTCAAATCTCTAGCTAATTCGACCTCAAGACTAGACAAGAGGGATTGAGCTCCTTTCTCTTCTAATACAGTAGCGATGTTCTTGTCAACCAAAGTCAATTCGTTTAGTTGGGAAAGAGTAGCATATACTTCCTCTTGTGGCAATTGGCCAGCTTGATGTTTTCCAAGATTTGCTAAGAGTTCCTTGATTCTTTCTTGAGTCTTTTCTTGTTTTGTCTCAGCCTCAATATCTGCTAATTTCTGAAGCAAGGGGGCAGCAGCTTGGGTAATATCACTGGAGCCTCTGAAAGCAGACACAAATGCAGAGATTGTGGGGAAGGCATTTTGAGTTGTAAGAAGTTTGAAGGCTTCAGGATCGTTAGATAACTGAACCAAAAATTCGATCGCATCTTTTCCAACTTGGGCAGAGGTATAAGGATTTTCCAAAATTGACAAGGCAATACGAGGACCACCTTGCTTGAGAAGAAGAGGGATGTACTCAGGATTGTTTCTGGCAATTTCATTGAAGGCTTTCATTCCAGCGGACATGACTTCTTCATTATCAGAGAATTTCTTGAGGTTAGAAATCAAGAGATCGATAATCTTTTCAATATTAATTGTCTTGTCTTTTCCAAAGGCAGGCTTATCTTTCTTCTCTTCTGAACCAGTGCTATCATCTGGAGCAATGACGTGGGATTTAACCAATTCAGCAAAAGATTTAATTGCTGCTTGAGCAACCAATGGTTCATTATTCTTCTCTAAACCATGATTTAAAGTCTCAAGAGCAGATTTATGAACATTATTTGATCTAAGGAGGGGCTTGACTTGAGGATTGGATCCCAGACGAGAGAGATTTTCATAGAATCCAAGCAAGCTTTGAACGAGACTGGTCTTTCCAGGGAACTCAGTATATCCAGCAGCTTTTTGGGCTATTTGAGGAATCTTCTCAGGGATCTGACTAGAGAGCATTTCTTCACCAATTTTGGGAATCATGCTCAAACTGCTGATAGTCTTAATTTGTCTGTCCAGCTCCTTAACGACCTGAGGATCAGCTTTCTTAGCGAATTCTTGCTGTGATTTCTCGAGCTAAAAAATCAGAAAAAATTCAATTTGGCTTACTTTATCCTTCAAGTGGGTCAATTCTTCTTTTTGGACCACTTTTTCCAGGACAGAGACAGCAGTGTCCTTAAGCTCTTGCTCTTGTTTGGTAGTAAGCTTGTCTTCGACCTTAGCTTTTTCTATGACTTTCTCTTTAGCTTCTTCAGTTTGTTCGCCAGAAGGGGCGCCTTCTTTTTTTGGTTCATCGGTTTTTCTGGTTAGAATGTCGACCATAGTTTCTAGGACTTTGTCTTTTTGTAAATTCTCTACAGCAGTATCATATTTGCACACTTTTTCTAATGTTCTGACGGAGTCGAGGGCGAATTTTCTCCACTCAGGATGCTTGAAAGTAACTTGTTGAATGTGATCAACAAGTCCCTTTTTCACAATATCATTGGCTGTAGCATCGTCCTTGCATAAAGAGCCTAAAGCTTTAATACCCTAGAAGTGTAAAATAGAAATTAGTAGATATTACTTGTTCCTGAACTTTCTTGTTGCCAAGGAAGTTTAATAAACTGTTGAAGATATTTTGGAATCCATTTTTAGCGACAATTTCATCTCTGGCTTCCTGTGATCTTGAAACTGTAGCCACAAAGGATAACACAGATTCAGCTAATTTCTCATCCTTTGGGAATTCCTGAACTTTTTCCATGATCTTAGCAATGCATCCTTTCTCAACAATCTGCTTGATGATATCATCATTGACTGCTAATTTCTGAAGAGTATCAACACAAGCAGTTAGGACTTCAGGATTGCCAATGTCAATTCCTCTAAGAATACTATCAAGGCCACCTTTTTGAACTATATCCTGAGCATTTTTGTCATCAGCCATGGCAATTCTTCCCAAGGCGATAACACAGCTTCTAATTAAATCCACTTGTTCTGGAGATGATAAATCTTGTTGATTGTTTATGATGTTGACCAAGTCATCAATAGCTCCTTTCTTAATGACATGGTTAAGAAGCTCATCGACCAACAGCAAGCTGCTCAAAATGGGAACCTTAGAAGTATCGCCTTGTTTC
>Ga0065720_1019369_pt1 | contig 27498 bp, 19 predicted proteins | sample Thericmetagenome_FD_59107 | JGI IMG/M metagenome (GOLD analysis project Ga0065720, IMG submission 59107) | Thermophilic microbial communities from the Joint Bioenergy Institute, California, USA of rice/straw/compost enrichment - eDNA_2 v2... | ecosystem: Engineered > Solid waste > Grass >... | reverse complement strand
GTAAGTAATATCTATGTTCTTAATAGTGTAGCCGAATTTTACAACCAAGAGATTAATTTTGGGGATCACCCTGACTTCTGGAAACTTGCGTCTCCTTCTGATGACTCAGTATACTACAATATAACTTATACACCTCCTAATCCAACAGCTTTTGAAACTGGCTCAACAGCTTTCCTTAGTTTTAACTCAATGCATTTCAGCGAAGCAAGTCTATATCATCACTGGGATTATAACATAATTGAAGTCACAGGGTCTTATGTCAGATTCAAAATCAATAAATATGGAACAACTCAAATTCTCAGGCTCAAAGGTACCCTCTTAATTGTGGCTGGGACCGCTACTCGTAAAATAAATTGCATAACAAACTGATAAACTTTTAGAAAGGTTCGCTTTTTCTCATGGTGAAATTAAACCGGATCCTCTACCGGCACCAACTTCAGGAGGGGGAATTTTCTATTCACAACCTATCGGTAGCAGGACTGACTATACTGGATTACCTAAGATTCATGTCTTTCTCTCAGGAATGAACGTTGACAGCTCTAAAATTTATATTTATTATGGAGGGAGTGTTAGTTTCACTGGAGACGTATTCACTTACAAACTCAATTTCATACCGAATGGCGCCGTAATAACTTCAATTAGCATCCAAGTTTTGTTATTTTGTGATGAATCGAATACTTGCAATGTCCCTAAAAATTATGATTTGCATACAGGGGTTATCCCTCTGTCATTTGCTGGACTAGATATTGGCACTGTTCTTCCGAACCCGAGATCAGAGAATGTAATAGGTGCTCTTGGAACTTTCTTTCCTACGAACCCTAAATATATAGGCTTATCATTAACAAATCTTAATGTATACGGATCTTTCAGTGTTAAATACCTTGGGCATACTTCTAAAACAATGACCTTGACTGCATCAGTACCGGGAGGGTCAGCATTTGTTGGTGGAAGAGTTGGATATATACTTTCAAATTGGGGTAAGCTTTATGAGATTACATTGATTTAACTAGATGGGCTACAGACAAAATATATTGATTTTCTTGCAGCTAATCCCATTAGCCACACAGTTAATGGAAATACAGTGATTAATGAATATACTCTAGCGTTTAATCCTTCAGATGAGCTTGGAAGTAACATAAAAGCATATGTTTCCTTTACAGAAATGAGCGCAACGGCAACAGGCCTTGCCATAAATTCTGAATTTGTTGGTGCTACAGCTGACACTGTTAAAATCAAAATAACTTATTCACCAACAACGATGACTATTCTTGCTGGCTATGTAATAATTTACAATGGTGATTCGAGTAAGTAATAAATTTCGCAATGATATCGCTTAGATAATAAATACAAAATGCAATATGCCTATTTCCCCACTGTGCAATCATGGACAACAGTGGGCTCATATCTTTTTTCTAATCCAGATTCCTACTTGATGACACACAAATATATTCCTACTGCTCTGAACTTTTTTGGACTAGAACATATTCATATGAATCAAATCAATTATGTTTGTAATGTCGCGACTCACTCACATTTTTCTGATCCAGACAGTTGCTCTTCAACCTATATTTTCTATGGTCAGGCCTCTACTGCTCTCATCTCTTTGAGGTTTTCAGCTTTACTATTCTATCCTTCTCTTCAAGAAAAGTACAGTCCTAGTGAGTTTGTACACAAGTTTACCGGACTAATAGATTCCGACCTGGAACAAAACATCTGCTTAAAGGGTGACTTCTCTTTCCCTTATCTTTATGTACTCATGATCACTGATGAAGCCAATTTTCTGGGTACCCTTACATTTCTCTCTCCTTTGAGAAAGGTTTCCAGAATTTTAAAAACTTTTAAAGCCAGCATATTTCCAGATTATAATTATGGAAAGTTAACAATACCTCCATTTGAAGTGATCGAAGATGGAGCATATACTTTTCATTTTCTTGCCCTGATTGCAGACTATGATTTTTGGAATTTAGCTGGCTATCAAAGCGATTACTTTGAAATTCATCCTACCTCGGTACCCACAGATATTGGCGCCGGTTCTTTCAAATATTCTCTTACACTTCCTCAAACAAAAGAGTCCTACAGGACTGTAGTTGCTTCTAGGTTTTATAGCCATGATCAAAGTGCCACAATTTCTTGCAGGGTCCAGGTCAAATTTTCTGGGTTAATCAGAGCGTTATATGTTAATAATGATATAATTTTAGCAGGTTCGTCATTGAATAGTAGCTTGGAAGTGACTATTGAATCTTCTCGAAGAACTTCATTTGAGGCAAATGAATATGCTTATTTAGTAATAATTGGAGCTAACCTGATTGTCTCAAGTGTGGACTTTATCGATTGTTTGGCTGATTCCACAGGTACCGAAGTTTACCCTGCTTTCCAACCATACTATGTACCTTCAACAGGAAATATCTCTTCATTTAGCCAATATTATCCCAAGACAAGTTCTTATACATGCGATCCCAAATGCATTTCCTGCGTAGATGATCTACACTGTCTTGAATGTCACCCAGGATATTATCTTCATAATGGACTGTGCATAGAGACATGCACTAATCCTAATCAATTGATTCCTGCAAGAGAAAAATATTGCGATGATAAGCCAGCCTCTGCAGCTTTAAGAAACTCTGTTACATATAACAGTGCCGCGAAGATGATCACAATCAACTACAATATTCAACCATTTGACTTTATCAGCTATGTTGTCACTATTTTCTTTCCATATTCTACTCAATATGGAAATCATCCTAGAATCATAGCCAATAGTTCGTCTTTTCCAACTTTGGCTGAGGCTTCATACATTCTCACACCTGTGGCCAATATTTCAGAAAGTTTCAATTTATCAGCTCAGGGTCCTATCCTGGAGACAGCAGAAATCAATAATAATATCAAGATTATTAGTTATTGTGCTATGAATGGTCAGATCTTGTATCTTGAGATAAATCCTTCCAATCCTCAAATAGCAATTACCAAAAAGTATATTAGCAATCTGACTGAGATAGCCTTAGATAGTTCTAAAAGGATCATAATTGAATTTCTCTTAGAGTGTCAAGACACTTGCAGATTATACTTGGATCTAAAAGGAAATTTAGAGATTGTGATGAATGAAAGAACGACAATATTCTCAGCTAAATATCTCAACCAAAAGCCATATCAGATATATCGAGATTTCAAAGGTCTCCATTTCTTCAGAATGACATTGGCTGGTGCATCTTTCTTTAATTTTGGCTTTACTGGATCTTATCAAATCTATTCCTTAAAGAACTTCCTTTTTGAAGATGAAATTCAGGTGGACACATATTCTAGTTGCTCTATCAACAACTGTCAAAATTGTCAGAACTCTCAAAAGTGCTTATCCTGCAACCCAGGCCGTTATCTCTCTTTCATCTCTGATAGTTGTGATCCAAGTTGTACGTATGCAGAGACACAAAGAGCAGAGGAGAGAAGATGTTTATGTCGAGATAATTTCGATTGCATGTATTCAAATGCTTCCTATTGTGATGCTTCAACTGGCCAATGTATCCCATGTCAGACTGATGATGATTGTTCACATCTATTTCCTATCCAGATTCAGACAAAATGCGATACAGGTAAATGTATTAAGTGTAATGATTATTGTCAGAATTGTGATTCTTCTGCAGTTTGCACTGAATGCATACCTGATTTCTACATTAATGGAAATCAATGCTTTAAGACCTGTAGTCCTGGAGAAGGTAATTTAGATCAATTAAATTGTGGAGAAATTTGTGGTGATGGGAAGAAACCAACTAACTATCTTGGCAACAATTATTGTGATGATGGTAACAATGTTGATGGGGATGGATGTAGTGCAAATTGCCAATTTGAAGAAGGATACTTATGTAGAGGTGGAGACCCAGAAAATGTCGATAAATGCTTTGTTATTCCAAAAGTGAGCATTAGTCAGGATTTAGATAGCCCAAACCTGATCATTTTGTATTTTACAAAACCAATGAATGTCACAGCTGAGGACTTAGAAAGACTGACTCTGATAAAACTTACTATTTCAAGTCCTGCTTTATATAGCTATGAAATCAAGCAAAAAGATAACCAAACTTTCCACATCGTGTTTGAGCCCACACAAACTCTTAGGTCTCAGGAATTTTCTTTAACATTTATATCTCCACAAGAAATCCGAGATCATGAAGATGTTCCCCTCACTACCCAATATCATCAAATTCGCATCAAAGAAATGCTCTATTCAAATAAAGAAGATGAAGAACTTGCAACCTCAGCCCAAACTCTTGCGCAAGGGATAACAACTGTAGGAATAGCAACATCAGGTATGCTATTGCTGACTGGAGGAGGATCAGTATTCCTTTGGGCATTTATAGCTATATTACAGAAATACTTCTATCTGGTTCTGCTCAACATAGATCTTCCCGAGAATCTTGATATTTTCCTTAGAGCATTTACAATTGCAAATCTAAACTTTATCCCATCATTTCCAACATTTTTTGCACCAGATCTTAGTTCAGAGTCAGTTCCTGCACCACCAAAATTTCAAGAGAATGATATAGATGGTTTGTTTTTGATGAATTCAGGTAGTATTCTCACAGGCTGGGCGATCATCTTGGTTGGTTTAATCTTTGCGAAGATAGTTCTCATTTTAGGAAAAAGATGTTTCGCATTTTTAGCTGCAAGGGCCGAGAATTATATCAAATCCATGATCTGGTCTGGTATCATTAGATATGCTATGGGAATGTATTTCGAACTGGCAATGTTCTCTTTACTTCAGATTATCAATCTGACTTTCAACACTTTGATCAAAGGCCTCTCATCAACAATGAGCCTGTTTATACTCATCTTACAATTAGCTTTTCCAATGTGGGGCTATGTCATGATGAAGAAATTTACAAAACTTCCCTCGAAAAGAAAAGAGGAAATTCGTAGTCTGTTCGAATCTCTTAAAGAGCAGCATCAAACTTGCCGAATGTATAATATTCTTCTCATGGTAAGGAGATTCTTGATGGCTGGTGGGCTTGTATTGCTTCATGACTCCCCCTACATTCAAGTTAGCTATTTAATAATGAATGACCTCATTCATTTCATTTATCTGATAGTTTACCGTCCTTTTGAAGGAAAGAATGAACAATTTTCAATCATTATAGATGAATCAGTATACCTAGCAATCTATTTCTGCATGTGGAAATTACTATCGCTGAATAAGAGTCCACCTTGCACAAAGGAAGACAAACTATTAATTGGATGGATTATTATTGGCCTCTGCATGACTGGACTTGTAGTTAATCTCATTTTCCTTCTAGTTGAGGGCTTCAAATCTTTGAAAAGTCTTGTTCAGGCCATCAAAGGTAGCAAACCCACAGATCAAGTATCAAGAAATGGCTCAGCTAAACTACCTTCGAAAAAGATGCATGACTCTTGGGGAAATAGGAAGCATAAGAGGAGAGTGGTTAAACGAATAATAGCGCAATCTGTACATTGATTACCATACTAAAGCTAATGTTGAATATCAGTTGAAATATCGTTGAGATGATGTTACTTATTCTTTTTTTGTTATTCATTCTTGTAAACATGTGTGTAACAATTATCCAAAGATGAAGTGTAACTCAATGAAACCCCTAGTATACTTATTTCCATCCTACGACAAAGAACAAAATAAGAGGAAAGAGTAGATTGCATTGCCAGTGATGATTTCATTGGAGTTTTTATACGATCATAGAGCTGTTGCTAGAGCAATTTGATCAATACATTATGAAAATTAATACAATGACGAAGATTATTTTTCACTTACTGTTACTTCCTTTAAAACCAATGCAGGATTTTGTTGTAGAGCTTCTGCGAGGGAAGTTGGTTTAACATCAGGAATATCAAATCTATCAGGGAGTTTGGCCCTTCCATCATATCTGACAAGTGTATGTGTTACAATCACGGACTTCATGTCTGGATCTGACTTAGCTTCATGGGCTAACTTCTTTAATTCTTCAATGCTTCCTTTCTTGTAAGGCTTAATATTTGTGCCTCTCACTTGATTGTAAATCTCTGCAATTTCTTTTGTAGAAAGAGAATTTCCAGGACAGACAAAGGTACCAACAGCATTTTCATTTGCAGCAATAGCAGCAGTAAATCTACCAATATCCTCAATAGTTGTAAGATCAATCTTTTGATCAATGTCGCCCCAATAATGGAATCCCTCCGCTTGATAATAAAGGAAATAATATTCAAGATAAAAGCCTGGCTGGATATCCACAATTGAGATAGGTGCTTTGCTCAAGATCTCATCAAATGTTTTCTTGTTTTTCCAGTAACTATGCTCGTCTTTGGATATTTTGTCAGTCGGAAAGATAAAATTAGAAGTAAAGAATCTTTTAACTCCATTTTTCAAGGCATCATTCAGCAGAGCTGTTTGACCATCAATATAAATTTTCTCGTCGAAGGACCAAATACAGGGAATCACGGTGTGAATATCCTTAGTTACGTCTTTGAGAGAATTTACATCTCCCAAATCTCCTTTGATCACTCTTCCTCCTGAACTTTCAACCTGCTGGACTAATTCCTTGTTCTTGTTCGGATCTCTAACAAGAATATTAACTTGAAGGTTTGGCTTGGTTAAAGCATGCTTAGTTACAAATGAACCGAGAATACCAGTACCACCAGCAATTAAAATACTTATTTTCTTTTCTTGAGTTTGCATTATTTAAATCAATGTGTAGACTGCTTAGCATCAAGGCTTAAATACCAATTTTCTTTGTCTTAATCTAGAAAATTTCTTGCCTTAAACTTTTTAATGTGAATCTCATTAGCTGAACGAGTCTAGGGGTGGATTTGTGAAGTAGTCCCTACTCTTGATACAAGCTGCACTTTTCAGCAACAGAATGCTTACTGGAGCATCAAAACCAGCAAGATAGAGTGTTTTGCCCCTGCTGGATAGCGATATTTGTTGATATTCTTTACGAATTCTTAGATTTGGATTAAGAAAAAGTACTTAGAGGGTTTTTTTTACCAGGAATTAATCTGAAATAACGCACATAAACTAAATTGGAATACTGTTTGATTTAGATCTCTGTAGTGTGATTTTTCGCCTTAATAATGCATAATTGAAAGAGCATTTTTTTCAATTCCTGTGAAGCTGAAACTATTTACTCATCTATCAAAAGGCAGTTTAGTAGTTTAGTTTCTTGAGTTTGTTCAGTAAAATTTGTCGCCTTTCACCAAAATATTTTCTAAGAAACTCTAAGACCTATGTTTTTTTTTATCAATTAGCCCTTTTGTTTTTACTTTTAGTTTTGATTCTTCTTAATTGTCAATATGTTGTAATTCTCTTGTTTGATTAGAATTCCTAACAATTTTAACATAGATTAAAAGATTTTATAGAATGGCCTGAATCCTTAGTTTTTAATCAGGTCAGAGAAGATCTGACAATTAAGAGTAACCATATTTTGAATCAATTAGTTTGAACCCATACTTCTATAAATCAGAAGTCTTTTAAGCTTAGCCAAAGCCTCTGTGTTTAAAGACCAAACTTCCAAAATGCAGATTCCTCTTCAATTAAGCAACTATTGGAGTAATAAAATTTTCAAAATGATCTCAAACATGAATCTAGTTAATCCGAATATTTCTGGAGGATTGAAGCTTAGGGTAAGTATCTCGCTATATATCTTACTAATAGGATCCATACCTGATAACAGCAACAGCTTCTTTTAGAAGAACTGGGATGTTTTGTCACAATATGAATATCATAAAGCTTAGAACTCATTATAGAGGTGTAAGAAGTGCTAGGAAATTGGTGCTCAATTTATACTCCGATAGTCCAGACTTTAGTAAACTCAGAATTCTTCCTCAATCGCTGAAAAAGATGAAAACATTATACTCTTTGAAGATATATTTCTCTTTCTTAAGACAGCTCAAGGACCACTCTGTCAGGGAGATATTGAATGGATTTAAGGGTACAAAATCATTAAAAATGCTTAGTTTTGAGTTTCAAAATTGCATAAATGTATCCAGTTACGCTTTTGAAGGATTAAAAAACTCTTTTGGATGCACAGCAAAAGAGTTGGAAGTAAATTTTAACTTTCGAGATTGCTCAAGAAAACTCGACGATTCCACTCTGAAACACATTTCTAGGATTGTGCCCCGAAACAAAAATATAACTAGTCTCAATTTGAACATACTTAATTGTTATCAAATTACTGAAAAAGGCCGTAAATTCCTGGGAAAGGCTCTTCACAAGGCCAACACGCTTCAGTCAATAAAACTCAACCTAAAATCCCCAGCTGAAGGCAGCGAGCAAGAATTCTTACTTTATGCATTCTACAAACTCAGACCTCTTAAAAAATTATCTATAGAATATGAAAAAGATAGTTTGCTTACAGATTCTATGGTCTCAGCCTTAGGTAGGGCCTTACAAATGACCCCACTATTGGAGATATTTAAGCTGAAGATACCACGTGCAAGTTCTTTGACAGCTAGATCTCTACGATACTTAACAGAAGGAATTAAAGTGACCACAAGTCTCAAGGAGTTGGGTCTTGACCTGAGTGACTGATCTAGTGAGTGACTTTGAAGAAGTTGAGGATTTTACTGAAGCGATCAGAGCGCTAACAGCTCTAGAAAAGTTAGACATGAATTTGGGTAATTGTACCATGTCATCAGAATCATTCTTGGTTTTAGCTAATAGAATTGGCTCGATGAAAAGCTTACAAAACTTGAAGCTCGGTCTCAATTCTCATAATGAAATTTGGACGACTCAGATCAAGGCTTTTTGCGGTGCTCTGGGAAAACTCGCCCTAAAACAACTAGATCTCAATCTTTGGTGTTCCAGGAGTATTAATGACTTAGGAGTAAAATTATTAGCTGAAGGAATTCAAACTCAACAGAGCCTAGAGAAATTGCAGCTCCGCTTTCTAATTGCAAAACTCCTAACAAATCGAGGTCTTGAGTTCATTTATGAAGGCCTCAAGAAACTAAAACTGAAATCTCTAGATATAGACTGTCCTAAGATCAATGGAATCAGTGACAATACTCTTAAGGCCTTAGGAGACGCTCTGAAGACGATGGATTTACTAGAGTGCTTACGCCTTGATTTCCAAATATGTGTGGAATTTACTAGTCAAGGTCTAGCCAACCTAGCTAAAGGGCTTTGCCAACTGAAGAACCTGAGAGATCTGACTATTCACACTTGTAGATTTCTTAATCTGAATGATGAAGGCCTTAGTCATATTGGAAAAGCCTTACATCAGTTATCAAAATTAGAGGAATTGCAGGTCCAGATGCCTATGAGCCAATTCCTTACTGATGAAGGTCTGAGAGTATTCGTATATTACCTCAAATCATTAAAATATTTGGATTATCTATTTTTGAATTTCGGATCTGCTCCAAATGTTACTTCACAGTCTGAGGGAAGTCTTAAGGAGGGCTTCAAGGGTAAAAGCATCACTATACTACTGAGATAATATTTTCAACCTAAACTATAGAGTTTGATTAATATATGTGGTCTAAAAAAATTAATAGAGACTATCTTCAACACCTGTAAAACAATATTGTATGATGATTACTAAATCACATCGTTATGAAAGATACATCAAATGTGAACTTCATAACAGTACACATCACACTTAAGGTTTAACAGGTTCTTCACGAATCTCAACATCAGTCTTTCCTTTGTTCGTCTTCTGTCTATTTTGCTCATCTTGATTTTGAGTAGTCTCTTTAGGTTTTTCTTCTTCTACATCCATTCCCTTCTTTTCATCTTCTAAGAGATTCGCAATGCTAGGAGGGAAGAAGTCTTTGGTGAATTGTTCAAAGGTATTGTGCATGTCTTCCAAGGTTTTTTCAAACATATTATGCATTTCTTCGAAGGTGGAATCAAACCAGGATCTTCTTTGTGGGCTCAATTGATTGCTTTTGTTTTTCTCCTCAGTGGACATGGATTTCTGTGTTTCCTGCTGTTGTTGAATTTGCTTGTTATCTTTCTCATCTTGTTTGATAGCTTGCTGTCCAGGAGAAGATGATAAACTAGGAAGCAATGAGAGGTCAGAAGGTAGTAATCTGCTGAAGTGTCTGAAGGAATTGTTCATATCTTCAATGGCTCTCTGGAAGCTCTTATGCATGCTCTCAATGGATCTCTTGAACATCTCTTCAGGGTTCAAATCAAGGTTAACTGGAGTAACTTTCACTTCAACCAGAGCTTTACCAACTTTCTTGTTGTTTCTATCAAAGAGGTCAATCCACTCTTCGAATTGACCTTCCTTGGAAGAAAGAGAACTATATGTTATCTCTCCTTTTCCAATTAAGTTCTCAGGTTTTGAGCTGTTTCTGTCCCATAACTCCACCACTACAGCTCCTTTTTCCTTTCTCCTGATGCGGATTTCGTCTTCGCATTCAGGATCTTTTCCTTTGGGATCTGGATGCTTGACGGTCTTTGTGATTCTTGAATAAGAGCCAGAGCTAACCTTGAAGAAAGGTCTAAGTTTTTTCATTTGTTCGTCATCAATGTCGAGCTTATAATGAATTGGTTTAACATGAAGGCTTTCAGTATTCATGGCGGAATTAAAACTTGGTATTCACTGTGTGCAGCTTTTGTAAATCTTTATAAGAGGTTCAAGGCCCCTATTATTTATAGCCTTTTATTTTTTTCTAGAAAATCCATTGGCTTATTGTAGAAAAGTCTGAAAATGATTACGAGAATTATCGAAATTTCTTTATAAAAAATGGCTAACTAGGTGGAAAGATTTTGTAAATAAAAGTTTAATCCACCAACTTAGAATGAGCATTTTCTGATCATTAAGGAGGGTCTTAGGTTTTCGAATAATCATGTTTGTCCATGAGCTTCCCTATGCAAAAAGAAGGCTTGATAAATAATTTTATACTCTAGAAATTTCATTCATCCGAGATAATTACTGATCACTATATGAATCTCAATTTGAACTTCTTATACACTGACCTCTAAAGGGGGAAACTTAGCAAAAAGTCAAAACTTCAAAAGCTAGTAATTTTGGTAGTCGAGAAAAGTAATTCTCTACATAGAAGTTTGCAATAGTTCATGAGACTTTAACAAAGTTATATCTTACAGTTTATGTACAGAATCTCTTTCACTAAGAGCAAAACTAGACAGGATATTATAAAAAACTGCATATTTATGATTTAGGCCTTGAAGGTTATTTATTTGTAATTTCTCATTAATTCCACCAGTTCCAGGACCTTCATATGGAATACTATAGAACACTCTTCTAATTCTAGAGTGCACTAGGGCCATTGAGCACATAATACAAGGCTCCATAACAAGATACAAGTCAAGATTTGAGCAATAGTAATAACCTGTGGGGAAATATTCTTGTATATCATCCGTAGCCTTTCGCTTTGGTGGAACAGGATCTGTAGAAGCAGATTTTTCCTCTTCTAAAGGATTCTGATCTTCCTGAACAACTTCGAAGCTGGATTCATTTCTATTCTTTTTAACCTTTTTGATTCCTTTATTCTTCTCACAGCAAAATTTCCCAAATTTGTCTGTCAGTCTCATCACACAATGATTAATGCTCTCGATAAGGCCACCAGTCTCGTCTACAGCATCCATTAAAACTTCATTATTCTTTGAGGGATCTACTAACAGGCATGCATTGAATCTATTCCCTTTGCTGTATGTCATCTTTGCCAGTTCTATTGCTCTTTTCATAAATTCTTCTATTTTGGCTAGCTCATTGCTCTTGAATGTTATGATATCATTTACTTTATTCTTCATATTAACTGGCCAAGGAATTTTGAACTTTTCATATTGTTCCTTAGTATATGGAGGATATTTACTGACTTCTATTGTAGTTATTTCTTCGACCCCTGCTGCTTCGAGTTCTTGATTGTTTAGCTTGTCCTTATCCTTCACAGAACAGAGCACAATATTCAGAAAATCATTTTCAGTTGGATGTTTGTGTATTCTTTTCAAATGATCCAGTTCCTCAGCCTGGTATATTGGGATATGCTTGATATAGGCTAGTACAGCATTAATCTTCGTTTTATGAACCTTGCCCAAGAGGATTGGATGCAACTCGAGACCTCTTGTATATCCTATTGGCAAAAGTTGCTTAATATCCTGCATCAATAAAAATTATTTTTGAGATGCATTGACTCAGAATAGAAGAGATCCTAATATAAAAGTGCGCAAGCTAATTTACTCTATGAAATATCGGTAATCGTATTGAAGAAGAAAGCCTCAAAAGCCTAAAGATCTAATTTTTGTCAGATCAGTTTGTGTCAGAATGATATGTTGTGAAATTCATTTAAATCGAGATGTCGAATTACAATAAATATAGAAATTAACACACACCTTCGATGTCAAAAGCTGGCCTTATTCTTATTCTCGTCTGTTCTTTCCTTATTATAATTAAATCTGAAATCATTCGCGTCAACCTCCACAAGGCCAAGCCCTTAGTAGGAACTTCCTCACCACGATCAACTCGAGTTTCATTCTTCCAACAAAAACCGAGCAACACAACTCTCATTAATTATCTTAATGATCAATATTATGGTAGAGTTTACCTCGGTGAAGACAAACAGCCCTTCAATTTATTATTTGACACAGGCTCTGGCTGGCTCTGGGTCGGACAACCTGGAACCAATTTCAAAAACACTTATAGTTGCGAAACTTCATCAACATGTGAAGCAGATCCTAACAATACCCAGACCCTTACCTATGGCCAGGGTCAAGGAAGTGGATATGTTGTATATGATACTCTAACTTTTGAAGGTGGGATTTCTGTCAAACAATCCTTTGTGGTTACTTCTGGAATGAAGGACTTGGGATTATTTTATGGTGATGGAATACTCGGCCTTGGGTCATCAAACCTTTCATCAGGATATCCTACCTTCCTTGATAATATGTATAACTTTGGAATAATTCCCTCAAAGAGCTTCTCTTTATATCTCGCAAATGATCCTAGCAGCTACGGAGATAACTCCGGAGCTTTTACACTGGGAGGATATGATCCTTCATTGGCGCGAAGCGAGTTTACTTTCGTAAAAGTCACGGACAAAACTTACTGGGCTGTGGACCTTTATGATACTCACATTGGAGATATTCCTTTAAAGCTCCCTGATAATGCAAAAGCAATCATAGATAGTGGTACAAGCCTAATTACTTTTCCCAGCCATGTAATGCTGTCAATAACAGAAATTATGAACGAATATGTTTCATGCAATTTTGAGAATAATGTCATCTTATGTAAATGCAGCGATAACTTCCCCGAATTAATTCTGCAATTCCATGGCTTTACAGCTGTTCTAGAACCTGAAATCTACGTGGCTAAGATGTCAGGATACTGCTTTATTCAATTCCAAGCCTTAGACTATTATAATTATATAGTCTTGGGAGATGTCTTTTTGAGAAAGTATTATACCTTCTTCAGTGCTGATAATATGACAATTGGCTTCGCAGAGGCTGCACCTTTCACCCCATCACATCCCTGGAGGACCTTATTCATTATTCTGGTTATCCTCTTTTCAATTCTTCTTATCGTGATCACTATGAAGAGACATATACAGACAGTAAAGGAACAACAAAATACTCTCAGACAAGGGCTATTCCCCGCTAGAAATGCCGCCACTATTGTGCAGCCATATAGTTTCAATCCCCAACAAAAATATTAAAGAATCGATTATGATTGCTTTGTATTGTAACATATTTTTGCAAAATCGTTTACTATTTTATAGTTAAGGCTTCAACGGAGCATCAAAAAGGTTTGTACATATTATTGGGAAAACTTGATTTAAGTTTAAGATATTTCAGACTTTTATTGTTATGGGAACTACTCATATAACTTAAACTTGATGGCCACTAAAAAAAACTAAAATGCAGCCCTGAATAGTATCAAAAAATATTATCATAAATCATTGAGCGATTGAAATAATCAATCGAGTTATACATTTCTCCAGAGATTCTCATCTAATATCTTCTTTAGACAACTCAGACTGGCCGGCTTCGTAATGAATCCATTGGCCCTTATATCTCCATTAAGATCCAAGCAATCATTAATTTCTGACTGGATGCTATTAGCACTAACCATAACTATGATACATGGGTGAATATCATGTTCCTTTTCAAACTCACGAATCTTTTTTACAGCAGTCTTGCCATCCATAACTGGCATGAAAATATCCATCGTAATGAAAGCAAAACGCTTTCTTTGTTTATACGCATTGATGTATTCATTATAGGCCTGAAGGCCATTCTCAAAGATGCCTGATAGATTACATCCAAGCTTTAAAACATAGCTTGATAGAATTTTGCGATTGAACTCATCATCATCCACTACCATGGCTCTTAGTGGATGGGAAAAATTGATATTAGTGTTAGAGGGTTGAAAAGGAATATCTATTTCCTCAGGCATTACTTGAACAGGTAAGCAGACTATAAATGTTGACCCATGGCCCAGCTTACTAAAAGCCCGAATGTCACCTCCCAGCTTCTTAACAAGTAACTTTGTGATGAAGAGCCCAAGCCCTGTGCCAAGCCTGCCCCGCTCTCTGTCACAGAATTGCGAAAATTTTTGATATAGCTTGCTCATATGTTCAGAATGAATTCCGCAACCTGTATCTCTAACAATAAATTTGATGACTCCTTCTCTTCCTTGCCCGGAATTTTGCCTACTTCTCGAGTGAAACAAGTTACTAACTTCCCTGAATTTGGATGCATAATGAAAGCAAAATGTATCATCGAATCTCCTAGTTGCTAGAGTCTTTTCAAAACTTCCGTTATCTTCATCGTCTCCAATATCGCTGTACGGATGCGGATCAAAAAGAGCATCGTTGATAGTAGTCGAGTAGCCACACCATTCTATACTTAGCGTGACTCCCCCCTTGGAGGTGAACTTCACAGCATTTCCTACCAAGTTCATCAGGATCTGGGTCAATCTTAAATCATCGGTTATTATTTGATTTGGAATCTTTTTATCAATCATCATTATTCCCTTAAGCTGTTTTGCATTGATCAATTCAGACATGAGCTCCCAGGCCTTGCCAAGGTTCTCATGAATATTGAAAGGCCTCTTATTCAATTCAAGTTCACCTATTTCGACTTTGCCTGTATCGAGTATATTTGAAATTTCTTGGAGAAGGATATCTCCATATATTTTTGCGGTTCTCAGGTTTTCTTGAATATTTAGCTTGTTTTGGTCTTCTATACACAAGTGTATATTGCAGATCATACTGCTAATAAGATTTCTGATTTCATGAGAAAAACCCAAGATGAAAGATTTCTGTCTTTCTGTTTCTTCGATCTTGCTCTTTACTGTGCTGACATATTGGAAGGCAACGCGTTGGTTTTGAACAATCAGATAGATAGCCAGTGATGTTGTTACTAGACCAAAAATGGTGAAATCACAAAGTGACTCTATGATTTGTATGGGGTTAACTTTGATAGAAAGTTCTATGAAATCTTGTTTATACAGAGTCAAAATGTAATAGAGTTGAGCAATTATACTCAGTGCAAAATATCTGAAGCTCCCTGTAGAATGCAATACGCCTACAGGACCAGAAAAAAGGATGGACCAACACCCAAAAACAGTTTCCTTGTTATTCATTCTCGCTATTGGAGACCATGCCAAATGAATTATTGTATAGATAAGGCTGAATAGACGAGGGTTTGACCGTCCAATGATAAAAAAGGATCCCAAGATGAGAAGATGACCGCACATTCCCATTGCATATAAATAAGTAAAAATCAACCCTTGCCAAGCTGCATGAATAGTAGTTACGGCCACCATAATGAGATGCATCAGACACAAGCTCCTGAACCTTTGACGAAGGATATCCCTTTGTAGCGAGTCTTTGATTATAAGTGGATCAGGCCCGAAAATACTATCGCTCAATTTGTTTGTCATTAATCTTAAGTTTATTGATACAAAAAATAATTAAAATCAAATGTGAACAACTAACAAAATAGCCTTTCTAGACATTTTTCGGAAGAACACAATTAAACCCAGTGTAAAGACAGGCAAAATAAGCATATCTCACTTGATCAAGCATGCTTGGTGAGCGAGATAAATAATAGCCTTGGAGATATAGCTACTTGTAATTTAAACCCTTTACTTTAGCAGAGTTATAAAACCTTTTAGATGTATAATTGATACCCTTGATGATTATTTCTCCCAGAAGTGCAATCATTTTTTGGATAGAACTAAACAATAGTGTATGATTGGAAGATGGATGTAATTTTTGCATTTTATTAAGTTGGAAGCTTAGATTGTGATGTGATTCTTGGGAGTGTTAAGAGGATCTAAAGAATATTATCATAAATGTACATTACAAGATATTCTCGATAGTACATAAACAACGTAGTTAACTATTAACTAAAATTTTATGAACTTTGATAGATGTAGATGAGGCATCTTCTAATATAGCCTGTTCAATTCTAACTTTTCTTACCCTGGGTGCTCGAAAGGCTCTTTCAGCATTTTTTCTTCTTTTAATCCATCTTCTCGTGTCAGTCCTTTTTCCTGAGCACCATTCCTGAATATATTTTTTAATTTTTAGAATTGCTTGATATTGTTGAATTAGTGAGAACAGGAAGGTCACTACCAGGCCAGTCATGCAACAACCAATAATTGCCCAGCCTGCCATTATCTTGCTATCTCTTCTAAAATGTCCCCGATTCATAACGTGTAAGATCGCCATTAGAATATAAATGCAAAAGTAGAGGGCTTCATCTATTGCTAATGCAAGCTGCTCGCTAGAATCCTCATAAGGCCGGTTCTTTAGTAAAAAGATTAAGTGTACCAAGTCAATTAGCAATAGGAAGAAAAGTTCAATATAGGGAAAGTCATGGAGAAAAACCAGGACGAAACATGTGAGTAGTCTGCGGAGCAGAGCGATTGAGGTATAATTCCAGCACTTTTCTGGAATAGTTTTCAACCCTTCTATCAATGAATTATAACTTCTTCCACGATAAAACCCTGAGACTGGAAGAGCTCGTGTAATATAGTATACCAAAATTGGGAAAGCGAAGCTTAAGGTAGTGCCCAGAACTCCAAGAATTACGGAAATGAATTGCCAAAAGGAATGAATGTCCATTGAACGGAGTTGTAAAAAGGAGGAAATAGCCAGCTCCATAAATGTTGTAATCCATATTCTCAAAATAATTGACCACTCAAAGTTCTGTTCTGTTTGCCTCAGGAAGGAGGTAATCTTCTTAGGGAATTTCCGATTGAAGAATTTTCCTAGTTTGATAAGCAAATAGCCGAGTAATGCAGCGAGCCATAATGACAATATGTTTCCTATATTTATTAAAAAAAGCCCATCAATATTATTTTCGCTGAATCGCTTAGGTGAAGGTTTTTTCTGAGTATTTAGTCCATCAATCAGAGATGAAGTTGCATCAGGTAAAAACGTAAGCTTTCCATAGGAAAAAGCTGACAGGAAAACTTTTAAGTTTTCAGGGGCCTCAACATTGATAAATAGTAAGTAGTAATATTTTTGTAGGATATTGATAAAAAACCATGTCAAAGTAGGATTTGTCTGAGTCAAAAATAAGAGGCCAGATCCTGCTAATCCAGCTGTTGCTATGCTTTCTCCCATTCCCTTTGTTGTTTCTGTTAAAATTTTATCCGCTCTATCTGAAAAATAGATTTCCTCAATTTGAATCACATAAGTGTCTTTAGTAATTGAGAAAGATTCGAAATCCTGGACTTCATCTGGCTTTGTTACCTTTAGTGTTAGTAACTGAGGCTCAAAGGTTCTAGAAGTTTCGAGGATTATCTCGAATTGTCTATCACTGACTTGTGTGACAACATATAAAAATTCTGAAGAATCTGCTTTGTTAAATGAGAGTCTCAACAAGCGTTGCAATTCCTGGGAATTGATCTTCATCGGCTTATTGAAACTTAGAACAATAGTCTTTTCTCTGTTAGGATCTTGAAACACAGTTAATTGTGGAGCCAAATAGCAGGCATTTTCCAGGCACAGGCCACCAGTCGGAAACATGTAAGTACAGTCTTGATGAGTTTGGCAAGGCATGCACAACTGACTTACTGTATCGCAAATAGGGAACTTAGGAGAGATACACTGGGAATGACCTTGGCATAAGCATAACCTTTCTTCTTTAGAGCTGTCTGAAGGACATGCAGAAGTGCATTGATCCTTTCCAAGAGTTAAAAAGTAACTTTCCTGACAGGATATGCATTCATCTGATGACTTGCAATTTTGGCATCCATTGATAGAACAATTTGAGGTTGTTGGGACCTGGACTTGGTCATCGAAAATAAAATCTTTCAATGCGTAGATCTTATAATCCCCTGTGAAGTTCATTCCGAAGTATTTTACTCCAAAAAGTTCAAAATTGAAGTAGTTTATTCCTGTAAATATGCGATGAAGAAGGTATTTTTTTTTCTGAGTTGTAGCTGCAAAAAATACAAAGGTCCTCTCATTCGATCTAATTGTCAGATTTCCTTCCACTTCAACAATCAATCTGCATGTATTTTCGCATGATAGGACTAATGTAATAAAAAATCTTTTCAGAGGATCTAGAGTTTGTCCAGTAAAATTAGCTCTGTATTCCTTGAAAATTGCAGACAATAGATTATTGGGTTTCACCTCTGCAAAGAGAAGACTATCATTTACTAGAGAGTATCCAATAATGAAAATGCTATTATTATAAGCCGTGTTCAATGATTGAATTGAGGCTTCTGATGTCACTTCAAAGACACTCAGAGGTGAAGGAAATGGATGTAAGGAAAAGGCTGCTTCAGGAAGAGAAGGATCACTACTTGAATGAGATATGTGTGGATAATTCGCATATCTAGCTTGGTAAGGATAGTAGACTATGAGGATGGAGTCAGCCTCTTGATAGGGATTTAATTCATAAGATATCTCAAGTTTCTTTGTTGTGGAATTATAGATTGGACCTGCTTTTTGCAGAGCTAACTGAGCTTGTTTTGAGCCACATGCAAGCAACTTAGTGGGTATGGTGAAATTTGCCACAACGCAATTGTCTACACAAGCATCCTGAAATAGAAATGTCTCCTTTGCGCATTCATAACAGACTGTATTGTAGCAAGATTGGCAATCATTATCACAAGCTGGCCCAGCTTGAGGATAATGGATATCAATTGAGGGGAATGAGTCGTCTCCTGGAGCATATGATGTAAATACAGGAATAATATCAGATAGGCTGCTCGTAGTCTGACAGAACTCCCAACTATTAGAGATGACTTTTAGTTTATACCCAATAATTGTCAGAATAGAGAGGTCATTAGGAGAAAATGACCCTCTAAAAGTTGAGTCAACAGTCTTTGGAATGTTTGGATCTATTGAAGAATCAGACATTAAAAACTCACTATTCAGATAAGCAGCTCTAATTATTCCAGTAAATTCAATTCTCAATGTACATTGGAAAGGAGCATTTTTATCATGTGAATAAACTTGTGAATACACAACTGTCTGATAATTCTCTGGTGGTTCTGGAAGAGGCCAAAGATTTGAATTTGTAGCCAAGACTGAATGAGTAGGAGTGCTAGTGGGAAAGGAATGAAAATACTTATCCTTATATCCAGCTACCCTCCATTTCGTCTCATTCTTTAATGGTAGTACGAGATAACTTAAAGTTGTTGATTGAGAAATAAAAAAAGGCTCAATAGTTGCCCTTGCATTATTAACTCCTGAGAAGACCTCCAAAAAGGTAATTCTTGTAATCCTCGGGATCCCTTTAGAAGGATATGGAAAAATCAAACTCTGATTAAATTCTCCCTGATCCGCTATCATGAGCGCATAATTTAGATACTTAGAGAAATCGCCCTGCAGACAAAACAAATGTTGTAGTGAAGAGTTTATGGCCCCTGCAAATTTTGAAGCAAAGTGAACTTCGTCAACTTCATTTGGATAAAATGTTAATATTGAATGTCGAGCTTCTTTTAAATAATTTGGTCTTACTTTTCCTTCAAAGCGGAGAATAGAATTACATTCAGAGTCCAAGTAAAAGCCTTTAATAGATGATTGTGAGAGGACAACAAGGTTCATAGAGAAGAGGTAGCTGATTGCATAAAACGTTCTGGGTGTTTTAATGTAATTTTCATTAATATGCATGTTCTCTACACGAACCAAATCTTTCCCGTCGTCTATATAATCCTGCACTTGTGGAAAGCTTAAATATCTCAGTTTAAATCGATCTATCAACATCATTTAAGAATACTTCTTTTACTAGAATCTCCATTGTATACTACAACATATCCTTTCAAAGCTTTTAAAGCCACATTATTCTTCATTGTAATTTTGATCGTCACATAACTTGAAGTAGCAGATAGGAATTCAGAATCGACAACGATGCCATCAGAGAAACTTTCAAATTCAGTAAATGTCACAAAAGCCTTAATATTTGTGCCCAGCTCTGGTGTCGGATCAAAATTTACTTGATAGGTTAGGTGTCTCAACGGAGGACTGGCAGCCGGTGGATCATAAAAGTTTGGATGCAATGAAAAATCTACATAATGAGATTGCAACCCGGCTAAAAATTAATTTTGAAAAATCTGATGTTACCCCAATTTGAAAGCAAATAGTTGGCATAGCCATGCCAAACCCATTGACTCACATTCACAGTAAAGTTTAGCGAAATGACTTTTGTATCAACATAGCCTAACTTCAGAGAGACCCCTGTCCTAAAATAAAGCCTGTGAAATCCTAATGCAACATATTGTGGAGGTGAGGACATGAATTGTGTGAGGGCCGTACTGATATTTGTTGATCTTATTGAGTTAAGAGCTCTTGATACAATAGATCCGCCCAAATATCCATTTATTAGTCCAGCAACTATGACTGGGTTGTGAGGTCTTAAGCAATCATCTTCATATGCGCAAAATAATAATGTATTGAAACTGATAGCATAAACTGGGGTAGGGACATTTATAATGAACCTGATTCTCATTTCTGGAACGTCGCCATTCATTGACACTTCTGGCTGAGTATAGAAATAAATCTCGGCTGTACCCATTCTGATCATGTTAAGAGCTAAAAATGAGCTTGGCTTTCCTGTATAATCCGTTCTGTTACCCACATTACTCACTATTACATTACCTCCTTTGTCCGTTTCCGAAGGAGGTATCGGGTCACTAATGATTTCCTGAAAAGAGAATCCAAATTTTTCTAAGATTTCAAGAGATGATCGTAGAATATACCTTTAGCCAAACTGGAAACAATAATCAGTGAGCCTTTGAGTCTCAGAAATTTGGTGTCATCATATTTATTTATTTTGACTCGAGAATGTGTTTTACTAACTTCTATAATTTGATGATCAAAATGAAAAATTGAAGTTGAATTAGCGAGTTGGATAGAATTATACACAATAATTGCATGCGCATTCGAAAAAAGATCCGGATTCTTTGGAGAATAATTGATCAAGAATTCAGCAGATGCATTACTAGAGCCCGAAGATAGGACACTGAAGTTGTTAGATAGAGTAAAATCATAGTCCACGATATGGATTTCAGCTAAGATTAAGAGAGTTAGGTAATATCTTACATTCGTTCGTAAATAATAAAGAAAAACAAGATTCTTGTATTAGAGTGCCCTCAAGGGCAGTGATAGAAATCAGTGCTTTTTCTAAATCAACAGACTGAATCTTAAGATCCATTTCAAATGCCTCAGTCTTGAAAATGAAGCCACTCAGTGCAATCGCCCATGCGTTGGGAATCTGATTAACTGGTTCATCAAAATAGATCAATTTAGTGGTGACTCTTGTGCCAATAGAAGTTTCACCAACTTCATCAGCATTTGTTTCGACACAAACAGTCGTTGTGATGATGTAGGAGTACGTGTAATACAGAATAAGAAAGATGGAGGTCAATAACAAAAATTTACTTGGCATTACTGTAAATAATAAATTTATCAAAAATTGAACATGTAATGTCATGAAATTTTTAACAGGTATTATTTGCAACTAAACAATTACTCTAATTTCAAACATCCATTCAGAGTAAAAAAGCTCCTACTTTCTTAAAATCTAATATTCACCTATCTTTGTAAAAGATAAGATTTAAGTTAAGCGGAATCCAATTACGTAAGCTAAAATCCTTTCAGGCAAAAAGTATTGGTGATTGGCATATTATTGTTAGCTGAATTTGTAATCTTTTTTTATTGGGCAATGATAATTTGATTTTTTAATGTATTTGACTTAATCATAAAGGAAATTTAGTTTTCCTTAGTAGATCACCTTTAAAAGATATTGTTTTTCAAAGAGTCCTAGCTTAGAAACCAAGATTCCTGAATCCAAGTATTATTAAATGATAAAATTGCGCCATTTAGGGTTGCCATCTAAATATCGTCAAGGTTGTTGACTCAAAAACATAAGCATGTATATTTTTGCCCATTTTCAGATTATCTTGCACTTTAACTATAGAGCCAAGCCTAAAGCTACCTCATTAAGATGATATCTCGACGGGATGATTTAGAATTTATCTGAACTGTTTGATCTTTTTTGGAGTTATACTTCATAAAGATAACTAAAATCCTCTGTTGAGAATTTCATATTATTATAGAGTATAGATTAACCTATGTTACATTCTAAAACCTGAATAAATTATCCGACTTATATCCTAGCAATGTGCCCAGTGTCATAACAAGCGAGTTCATTGGTCTAGGTCCAGACACACAGAAAAATGTATCTTCACTTGGAGGTGGCATTGTTTTTTTCAATCATTTCTTTAGTAATATAACCTTCAAATCCCTTCCAACCAACAGGAGCCTAGACATTGAGCAAAACCTACGCTTTATTACTTTATCAAGTGTGTAATATATCTTAAATCTGGGATCCTTAGCAGCTTCATCTAATTCTTTCTTCATTAAAATATCATCAACAGTTTTATTAGCAATGAGGAGATGAACAATTGTCTTGTCATCTGGATTGTCCAATATTGCTTTCATAATTGAGTACATTGGAGCTTTATCAATAAATCAAAGGTTCCCTATTTTTCAACATAGATATGTCTATAGTACCTTTTGACTAACAGATGAAACAGGAGTATATTTTCTTTTAAACTCTTTGTTAAAGAAATATAAGAAAGGAAGATTCATGCTATTAATTTTTCCCATTTAATCCAATATCTTACTGCAAGGCAATGTGATTCCCAGCTCTAATTCCCAAAGTAAGATTGGGAGCAGGAAGCTCAAAAGTATAGATGTATGAGTCATGAGTGATTAATTCTTTTTTGATTATTTTGGCCATCAGGCATTCTCCATATGCTTGCTGAAGAGCACCCTCAAGCGTAGATTCCATTTCGAAAGTTTTTTAAAATTCGATTATAAAAATCAATTCACTCAAATACTAAATGAAGTCAATTTTATATTTTATTCTAGTAAGCTGATAGATCCATCTATGCTTCAAGGAAAAAGATGGTCCAGACATATTCGAAATATGAATGTTTAATAGTTCTGACACTAAATACTGTGCTGTATCCATGGGAAGTTGCTTGAAACTCTATCTTGTTATTATATTTTATTTTGCCAGCTGGCAATCAATTATAAATTGTTATTTTTCTGTGTCATACAATTTTCTGTATTATTTTACGAAACTTAATATGACCTGTGATGTCTATGTCAATCCAGTGTTCTCCTGTGTCCTTAATAATTATGGTATATAATACTATTAAGACTTCTTTCCAAAAACTATAGGTTTGCCTCTTGATTCTTCTGACTAATTCCAATATTAAATTCCAGTAGCATCTTGAAATAGGCATTTTTCATCCTTCAAGTACCTTATATGGAAATTGTTTTGAGATTTTATTTTTCATTATTCTTTAATTTTGTAACTCAAATTTTGTTTTGGACCTATTAATAGAAAGAGGAATTTCAGAGGGAATAGTAATATTCTGGTTATAATTACTAGATTTTACTGAAAAAACAATTCTGGTGTTGAACTACAAAAGATTTTAAACTGTTCAGCTATAACAATACCATAATCATAATTTCTTGAATATCCATTATGAACAACAGTATAAATCTCCTAAGAATGGATTTCTACGCCCTGTTATTCTTCAAACTTCTCAGTTTTTCTAACTGTGTATTTCTCTGGTTATTGAAGAAGAGACAAGCTCTGTAAATGCCAATTGGTCTTTATAATAAATTTCAGACATCCTTCTAGCATGTAAATCTCCCCCAAAAGAAGTAATTCCCTAGAAGCACTTGTCTTTTTCCATTCTCTCAAATAATCTAAAAACTCCTCAATTCCTCAGGATAAACTAAATACCACTGCTCTCTCTTTATCGACCAAAGATATTCGGGTGGGACTGGGACTATAGGGATTGCGAAGACCAACATTGGAGTATTTTCCTTAGATCAAAATACTCCCTAGTTTTCAGGGCTGTAATTATAGTCTCTTATCAATTTTTCTGTTAATTTGAAAGCCCAAAGTTGGAACTATAAGCTATATATATTCTCTTTGTGTCTATAAAATATTTATCTCCTCAGACTGAATAAAGATGCAGCTTTTCTAATTTCAAATTCTAGTTCTTGGATTATTGAAGAACAACGCCTAAGATTTAAGCAATAATATCAATCAATTGAACACAAAATAGCAGTCTCACAACGTTCTGAGGAATCAGATACAGTTATCTACTGGGAAGCATTTCCTTGCACATTATTGGTCAGTGCACTTGGTGGTTTTTCCCAGTTTTTAACCTGTTAATCTGTATCAGAAAATGACCGAATATGTCTCTTTTTCTATACTTTCACACAAATTTCTTCGAGAAGTTATTTATCTCTATAACGCTTTGTGTTAAGAAGAAAGGGAGTATTCTAACTGCCAACAAAGTTCCATTCAACCAGCTTTAATTGGGATGACTTTTGCTCATTTCCTCTCAAGATTGTCTAGATTTTAAAACTTTAGTACCTGTTTTGAGGATGCCTTTCAAAGGAAGATTAATTTCAGGAGTTTGACTATTTAAAATATTTAGAATGATCATTTAATAAAACAATATTCAATTTGGAATTCTAAAACGTATTTATGCAAAAAGTACTATGTATAATTGCCTTGATCTCCTTGGCAGCTGCCCAGACCAGTTGGCTCGGACACTGGACTGTTGCATCAGGCTGGAGTACCAATAGCTCCAGATGTGTAGTCCCTCCTGTTTCAAGCTCCGTCAATGTTGATTCTACTGATAATATAAACCTTTACATAACAGGAGATGCCTCTTCTTCTAACATGAATGCTTGGCACTTCAATTGGAATGCTACCTCCAATGGTACTCAATGCTATGGCACTTGGTGTGTGACCGGAATTCTCACCCATCCTGGTGCCAATATAACCTGGCGTCAAAATGGTGGATTAAATGATAGTTGTTCTATTTATTTGACCAGAGATAGTGCTAGCTGGCTTGGAAATTGGTATGTTACATCAATTAATAGCAGCAACTATTCAATTTGTGGACTACCAAAACTCTACTCCACTGTTCACATAGAGCAAGCTACTTCCAACTCTATGTATTTGTTTGGCAATGATTCAGTGACTGGAGCCAGCAGGAATTGGACTCTTGGATGGGCTCCTACTCAATTCGATGCAACCTATAATTCTTCAAATTGGATTTTAATCGGAACACTTCGTCAAGCAGGATTTGCATTGACTGCCAATTTAACATGGGTTAGTAACAGCACTGAATCACATCACTGCAAGACTACCCTCGCTCGTACTTTGATTTCTGAACAAGTGATTGAGTCCTACATGAACGATGATATCGAGCCTTCAGACGATAGTGAATATTTAGACTTCTTTTAAAACTTTATCTACCTACTATGTTGATGGATTGACTCTTAATACTTATTTACTGCAGTATTGAATTATTCATTATCTAAGATCAATAAGTCTAAACTAATAAATGAAATATATATTATTTCTTGTTCGAACACGGAACTTACAGATTTATTCTACTCCTTCAGTGAAAGACGAATTTGCTAATCAAAAATTTAAGATTTTGGTTAGCTGACCCTTACAGAGCATTAATTTTAGCCTAATTAAGAGAATATGTCACTTTTCTGGTGAAATTAGCGGATATCCAATTGAAGCACCAATACACTTGTAGTTATGTACACTCGGATTGAAATAAGAAAAATTAAGGTGATGTGGTTTTAATAAAGAATGGCATACTTTAATTTTTGAATTTGATGTAATATTATTTCATATAGTGGATACATCAAGGTGTGTTAGTTGTTAAAAAATAGTAAAATAACAATGTCTGAATTTACTTTATCAATCTGCACTTTCTTGTGCTTGAGCTCAGATTCTTGACATTTTGACGAGATATCTATTAGTCAGTAACCAGATTGTTTTAACAATTTTCATGAGGATGATTTGTTGCTAGTCCTAATCAAGTAACAAATTAATTTGATCTGATAATCAACTAAATAGTTATTCTTATCTGATAGAAGGATGCAAATAAGCATATGAAATTATAAAACTATAATAATTAAGGTTTGCTAGAGACTTCTTTCTTGCCCATTTCTCCGCCTTTTTGCATACCTTCAACTTCCATGCCTCTACCTTGGGTTCCACTCATTCCCATTGTCTGATCTCCGCCTAACATGGAAGGTCCTTCCAACATCTCTCTGGTCATGCGTTCGAAAGTATTGTGCATCTCTTCAATAGTTCTTGCAAACATATTGTGAATATCATCAAAGGCGTTATCAAAGACTGATCTTCTGTAGGTCATAATCTTGTCTTCGCTTTCTCCCTTCATTTTCTCAGTTCCTGTTGTTAATTGAGGTTTGGTCTCTGATGGAAGAGCAAACTTTCCAAAGCTCTCGAAGGTGTCTCTAAAGTCCTCAATAGCCCTCCTGTAGGTGTTCTCAATCTCATTCAGTGATCTTGAGAACATGTCTTCAATACTGAGATTCTGATTCATTGGGATAATATTGATTTCAACCAGGGCCTTTCCGACTTCTTTGTTATTCCTGTCAAGCAGTGGAATCCATTCTTCGAATTTGTTTCCTTTGAGATTGTCAAAGCTAGTGTATTTGATTTCACCTCTTCCAATCAAGTTCTCGGGGCGGGAACTATTCCTGTCCCAAAGTTCAACACAAACTGAGCCCTTCTCCTTCTTCTTCAAATGGACTTCTTGATCAAACTTGGGATCACCCTGGTGAGGGTGCTTGATGGTCTTGGTGATTCTTGAATAAGAACCTGAGCTCAGTTTGAAGAAAGGTCTCATTTTCTTGAGTTCTTCATCACTGATGTTAAGCTTATAAGTAATTGGTTTGACTTTGAGTGTATCTAACATTTTTTAGATGCGTTAAATGAAAATGATTATAAAAAGCAAGTGAAGTCAGACTATTTATGCCAACGCTATTTAATCCAGGAACTAAATCTAGATAGCAATTAGATTTTTCTTTTTGATTCGATTTGACATTCTGAAGAATGCTTGTTCTTTCAACAATGGTGAGTAATATCGGTCTTGTGATTGATTGGTGGAATTATCTCTAGCGATCGTCAATAAGAAAGTTTTTGCTTGGTACAGGGTACAATTAGGCTCTCTTATAGTCAACCTTTTGTTATCAAAATGTTAACAGAAT
>Ga0065720_1019368_pt1 | contig 27498 bp, 31 predicted proteins | sample Thericmetagenome_FD_59107 | JGI IMG/M metagenome (GOLD analysis project Ga0065720, IMG submission 59107) | Thermophilic microbial communities from the Joint Bioenergy Institute, California, USA of rice/straw/compost enrichment - eDNA_2 v2... | ecosystem: Engineered > Solid waste > Grass >... | reverse complement strand
CCAAATATCATCTCTTTTGTCACGGAAGGAACTTCCTCCTCCTTCTAGCTTGCTTATAAAGTCAACTCTTTCTTTGAAACCCTCCATATTCTATTCGATTATTCAATAAAATTAATATATATTGTGTTCAAAACAGTGTACTTAAGGGTTATAGAATCGAATCACAATTTTATAGAATTATTGATTCAAAGGGCTACCTTTGTTCTTCCTCTCATATTTTCTTAGATTTGTACGTACAGTGCCAGTACATGTTTTAGGGGATTCAAGTTCCAAATAAAAATAATTTAGAATCAAATACCAAGTACAAAGAGATTTCTTTGAATGGGTTGCGAAGCATCCAGAGACCATCATCCCGAAGACACAATTGAGGCCAATGAGAAAGCCCTGGGATTCTCAGACCTCACAGTATCTGAGATCCAACAAGTAAAAATTCAAAATCATAACATCATAATATAGGGTTTCTTCAATCTAAACAGCGGCACCAAAATCGATGAGAAGAAAATCAAAAAAGCCTTCGATACCCTCAATATCAAAGGAGAAGAGCACCTTACAAATCTCATTTTGACTCCTTTCCTCGACTTATTCCTAACTAAAGATGATGAAGTCGATGCCTACTCCCAAGAAAATAAGAAAGTCTATGATTTCCAATCCCTCTTGACTATCCTATTCATCATGTCCAAAAGCAGCACCCAGGACAAGGCAAAAGCCATATTCCGAGTCTTTGATCATGACTGTACTGGTTTCCTCAATTCAGAAGGACTTCAACGCCTTATGAGAGTCATCTTTAATGACACCAGGAGATATAGTGAGATTTTCTCTGAGCTGGACTCTTTCAAAATCAACGCCCAAAAATCCAAAGTTGATGAAGCTGTATATTTCTCTTGCTATGTAACTTAACTTTAGATCGAAAACCTCGTCCAACAGCAGTGTGCATACTTCATCCCAAATGATAGAGACGAAATCAGGGAGGAATATTTCGTTAGCAAGTGGGTTAAGCTTGATAAACCTGAGGAGGACGGTATTTTGACAGCTAGAAAGTAATCCAGAAATGAACGAATTTCATTGTTTAGAATAAGAAAGCTGATCATGCCTTATGTTTTCCAGGACATCAAGGACCTTAAGAATATAGGATCTCCTAGTAGAAGAATTGATGGAAATACAAAGGTCCCCAGTTTCTCTAATCTAAAATAAGGAATATAGTTGACATCTCTAAAATACCTTTCTTATTTATTGTAAAGCCTCAGTTGCACATGTATAGGAAAATATGCATCTGTAACAATTTATAAAAAAATATCAAGCTTCCAGTTCTGCAACCCAGAATTGGCCTACCAAAATTGAAGAAGAGGGCTATAGTTGAGTCTTGTGGGACTAGTATTGGGTTGTGAAATATGTGCGAGAATCTCGTTTTATTATATTTACGATTCTAAATAAATTTGTTAATACGGTTTCATGGAAAACTCCGAGCTTCCCGACTATAAAGAAGAGTTCTTGAGAAGCACTTTCAGATCCACCAAGAAGGAGGAAGATAACAACTACAACACGACTTTGTACTAGTTTCATCTTTTTCCTTACAAATCATAGCGTCTCCACCGAAAAAAAGACCAAAATCGGTCTCTTGACCAATATCCTCGCAACTAACGACGTCTGGGATCAGACTTCTTACTCTACAGTAAGTATAGCCAGCCCCTAGCCTAACCAATTTTAGCCTGAATGGAAAGCACATCTTTACCAAACTTTTTACAAGAAAGTTCACAACGAAGAGTAAACCAACATTTTCCCTTCGTAAAGCGCATAGTCCTCATAAAATTAACCCTCACGTTAACCCAGAAGTCGAAGAAAAGCCCTTCAATATGAGAAGAACCCGTATTTCTGAGTTCTCCAACGCTCTCTACAATCAAAGAGTACATACATGGTCGGTTATGAGTATAATTTTCTAGGTCTTTATTAACCCAAGATTCACCAGCTGCTAAACTGGAGGTATATTACTATATTTCTTGTAAGTTCATATTACACCGATATTGTACGCCATTCTAAAAAAATCCACCTCTCTAAGCTATTCCTTCTCGAAAATTTTGTTATTTCAAAATATGTCCTGTAGAGTTATACAGAATAAGTGCCAGGATCCCCATAGCCAATTTATACAAGATACAGCAAATTATTCCTTCTTTTCGAAGACGTTCATCAAAGAAACTCTGCCACCTCCCTTCTGTCTTCCGATCTTGATACCTCTCATCATAATTCTCAACTTTCTTCTTTCCATCAACATGTTCCTGTATTCAATGTTGTGAGTGTATTCAATATGAGGGAAGGAGTCCTTTATATCCCAAATAGGTATGTCGTATCTACTATGTCTCTTTTTGTCGAATCATTTTACCTGGCATATCTATGAGGTCCTTTCAAGAGTCTTCTCAACACCTTGGAGCCGGACTTGGCATTACTTCCTGTCAAATTGAGCACGAAATTAATTCAACTTTACCAATGTTGTGACCAAAGATTCTTGAGCTAATTAATTCGAGCTTTTGAGTTGGGGTGAGGTTATCTAAATCGAACATAACCCTTTTACATGGGTTTATTCCTGTCTTGAAGTTGGGAACCTTAATGAACGGCATTACTACTCACAAATATTGAATAAATTTAATTTAGAGTGAGGGTTTCTGCAGGCCCTATTGTCCCAAATCTTTCATATAAGCCCTAGAAAGTCCTCCAGACCTAAGGCATCTCTATTGCCCTTTTATTTAAGATATTTTTTTGGAGAGAGTTGTTAGCCTATTTTGAATCACTAAGTGACTCAGAATATCGGTAAAGAGTGTAACAATTAGAGATATTATGGACAGACAGTTGTTAGCCTTGACAGATTTTCTATAGATCAAAATCGTGCTAAAGTTATCAGGATTTCTTCGGAGATACTTCTGATCACGACACAACTTAAAAAGATTCCTCTCAAGAAAATAAAATTAACATTTTACAAATGAAAAACGCCATTGCCATCATGATTTCACTTCTATTTCTCGCTGCACATGCCAGCGTGCATCCATTCAACCATTTCTTCTTCGGTGCTCATATGATCCCTCACCCAGATAAAGTCCACAAGGGCGGAGAAGATGCATTTTATGCAGATCAGACAGTTTTGTCAGTTGCTGATGGAGTCGGAGGCTGGGCCAACCATGGTATTGACCCGTCATTCTACTCCAAGACTTTATGTTCTGGAATCGGTGATCTCTTAAAGGAAAATCCAAAAAAGTATGAGAATGACCCTAAGAAGCTCATGTTTGACACGTGGGCAAGAGACAAACACATTGGATCAAGCACTCTAGTCATAACATATTTGGATAAAGAAAAGCCTGTATTAAAGACTGCCTATGTTGGGGATTCTGGCTACATGATCATAAGAAAAGTTAATGGCCGCTGGAAAGTTATCTTTGAGTCAGAAGAACAACAAAAAGGATTCAATTTTCCATATCAATTGGCCTATCTAGTCCCTGAACATGGTGATCACCCCAGAGTTGCCATAGAAAAGACCCATCAGGTTCAACACAATGATATTGTCATTGTAGGTTCCGACGGGCTCTTTGACAATTTAGATGCCAACCAAATCATGGAAATCCTTCTTCCATCCATTGGCTCTGATGATATTATTATAAAACCTGATGAGATTGCAAAGGCTTTGGCTGAAAAGGCCTGGCGATATGGACATGACCAGACTTATGATTCACCTTTTGCTAGGAGAGCAAAGGCCAGAGGATATTATTACATCGGTGGCAAGTTGGATGACACTACTGTTATTGTAGGGCAGGTCGTCATAGTGAGTAGACCCAAAGACCAAGATCTGTAGAGTGTGTTATGCTTCTCTGAATTTGTATTACCTCTTTATATTTCCTTATTTTATGCGTGTAATCTCTCTTATCTTAGCGATAAAATGCATGACATCAGTCTCTAAACCTCTTAGTCCCAAGGCTTCCTAATTAGGGAAAGGGCAAGTCCCTCTATCTGCCCTAAAATAAGATAGACCGAATTTACTTAAATAAATCTTATTAAATTGAGATTGATGTCGAAAAAACCAGGTTTCGACCCTTTTGACATAACAGATGATCCTGACGTCGTAGAAACTTCTCGTAGTCGCATCACATTAGATTCTCTAAGGGAACGTACATGGCTTCCTAAGTGCGTAGGGTTTATTTTATTGTTATGCTCTGGAAGTATCATCTATTTGTCTCTGCATTTCCGAATGCTCTTACTTGATGACTTTGACCACTTCAAAGGAGTCATGGACCATATTCTGTATTCATACGATACCTCTCCTCTAACAAATATTACTCTTGTGGAGAGTTATCAGGACTGTCCCAAGGGTTTTGAAAGGGAAAAAATTGGTACTTTTAAGGGACTATCACCATTTGTTTCTTCTACTGGAAATACAGAAATTGACCTCTTCACATGGAGAGATAAAAGAATTTGTGTAAAAAGATTCAAGGATCAACCTACAAATGTTGGTGGAGAATGTACTCTGAACCCATCGAAGGTCTGCAGGCCCTCAGCATGTACCCTAGCGAATGGAACTTGCCCAATCACAGGTTTTAATTACGCTAAAGAAGGTAAAATGAACTTTTCTCAAGAATCTTTTGCAGAGAGCGGTATTCAAAGGAGGTTGAAAGATCCACCAATTCTGGATATTGTATTCTCGTATAATGACCTGCCCTGTGTAGCTTTTGGGTATTCACCTGAAGGACGTGATCATAAAGATAAATATAATGAAAAGTGGGGTTGTGGGAGGTATGGTGTTGATGACATGGTCATTAAATTGGATTTCGCAATGGAATCTGAGTTATATGACTGGAATTACCTTCCTGATCTCCCTGAGGATATAAAGAAGACTGCCCAACATACAATAGTCTTTCTGGTGGCGAGGAAATCGATCATAGTTGATACAGAATTTTGCCTTAGTGCCAGACCCTACATGACCAAAGTCTATAACAGAATTAACGTCCTTGATAAATGGAAAAACTTCCTTTTCCTAGTAGTTCTCACCATAGAATTGGTTTTTATCTGTTCAGTCTATTTTATAGCCCAAAATATAAAGGCAATACAGAGGAGGGAGCCTTCCTCCAAACTTACTACAAGTCTATTTTATATGTTGATAATAATTGGAATGATTGAGCTAAGCATTTCTGCGTATGCCCTGTATTATGGCTGGGTTGATGAAAAGAAAACTGATGATTTGAAAATGGAATTAGAACAATTTGAAGGCTGTCTTAAGGGGGCGCATACTAAGCTCATCAAGGAGGACTTGCGACAAGCGGTAGGGATAACCCACTATATGCATAACATATATCTCTTGAACTCAGGAGTTATTCTTGTTAAGATGATAATTATTAGTGTTATATCTGTTTGCAAAAGAAGTATCTCCTACCAAAGACTGTAATACTTACTGTTAACAATTAAGATAAACTAGAGAAGTCCTTTAAGTGGGAGTAACATAGTTTGATACAAGATATCTATCTGTATAGTGTAGAGACCGAACGGATATGCATATCTTATACTCTAGTACACATTAGGTCTTCTTAGAGGTCATAATTGACCATTCTTTTAGCCAAGTTTACTGCAGCAATTTCCAAAGCAGAGTCCAGGAATTCATAGAGGTTGATTGTTCCGTCTCTATCAACATCACATCCTTCCAAAAACGCTTTGACTTCTTCATCTGTAGCTTCAGGGAAAGAATGGGCGACTTCTGCGAGATCCAAGGCTCCATTGTGATCCAAGTCATAGGTTTCGAACTCCTCTGTGAATGCTTTTTCGAGTCTCTTAACGTACAGCGTATAAGCTACAACGTCTTCATCATATGATATCTCTTCATCCTCCTCTTGCATTTGTTTCACTTCTTCTACTACTTCCTTGACAATTTGGTCACCCATGATATCCTGGGTGCCCTTAACAAATATCAAGAGGGCGGCCAGGAAGAGAGGTAATAGGAAATTTTTCATTTTGAACACGTTCAATAAATTTATTTCTTTGTAGTAATATAGATATAATACAGATATTAGATAAGAAAAAAGAGTAGGTCTAGGAGGGTGTCCAAGGGCATAAACTTGGAATATTCTGATGTATTAGACAAAATTTTCTTAAGTTTTGTAACTGGTTTACTTAGTGAACCTCTATCAGTAGAGGTTTGATGTGATCATGGATTTAGATAGCAGAATATATAGTATTACAGCATAGGTATCTATGACTATGGGCTCAGATACATAGTTTAAAACTTCTTACAACGTAAGCCTTCTTCTTCGTAATCAATAGTTCTCACTCTTCCAGCTGCTGCCAAGGGACGAGTACAGTCTAGGTACTCTTTGAGGCTGAGACGTTTATCTTTATCCTTATCACATACTTTCATAAAGTCACGGAGTTCGCCTAATCCAACCTCAGGGAAAGCATGCTTGAGATCTTCAAAATCAAAGAAGCCATCTTTATTTAGATCATGCTTATTAAACTCCTTTGTCAGCTTTTCGTCCAGTCTCTGATAATAGCGGGCATCGGTGCTAAGGTCTTCATTGGTATTGCTGTCAAGAGTGTCATAATCTGGATCTTGATCAACATCTCTGAAATAGTTGACTTGGTGGCTGTTAATCATGTTGGAGTCTTCTAAAGCCTTTCTGACAAATTTACTTTTAGCACTAACCTGGCTATCCTTGGCCAAGATCAAGAGAACGACCAGGAAGAGGGGTGCTAAGTGAAACTTCATTAATAACAAGATCAATAAAATTATATTGCAATTTTGAATATATATTCCTTTTTAATACAGAAAGTCTGATATATCTAACACATCGAGAAACCCCTTCATTGTTTTAAACCCCTTAAATTATCTTAATGATAGATCCTTGGTTTTTATCTGTAACTAAATTCTGATAACTTCTTCAACAAGGGCAATCGAAGGAGTGTCACTACACTTTCCTGTCTCATACTTCAAGTGCAACAGCAAAGGTATCTTCTATCATAATCCAATTACCGGTTTCTTCTATTTTCCCATGGTACAATAACCGTAATAAAGGGATGCTAGAAAAAAAACCACCTAAACCTAAAGAGTAGTGTATTGAGTTCTATTTAATATATGTCATAAAATTGATATTGCTGTAACACCAGGGGTCCCCTCTAGTTGAATGTGATACAGTCATGTAGGTGTTCATTATATAGAAAATAATTTTTCAAAGGAAGGGAGTATTTCAAATTTGATTCCCTTTTTAAAAAGCGGAACAACATTTACTATATTACAATAAGTAGTAGAAAACTAGTAATAAAGAAATCAAAAAGAAACAGTAAAGAACAGTCAAATTTTATCTTAGACTCTTCCCTTAGTGTATTTCAAGACAGCCTCCTCGTACTAAAAATAATTAGAGAAAACTCGCTCTTATTTTACTTTCAAAGCCAAGAATCTATCCTTCTTACAATAGAGAATAAAGGACTTAAGGAGCTTCTTCAGTTGCTGATTGGCTCTCTTGTTATTATCAATTTCAATTATATTCCTAAACATCGGAATAGGGTTTGACATGAGATAGTCCTTCACATTCATGGTCTCTAGCTGATCCACCAATGCCTTCCAAATTCCCAAGCACTGTCCAACACATTCCTATTAAGATTAACTTAACAAAGAGATTAATTACATTATCATTAGTAGGGGGTATGCAGAGACCTGAAAGTGTCTCTATAGCGAAGTTATTCTCCATTTTGTACAGGCTCTGAGCAGTATCGGCCCCATAAACAGAGTTGATAAGCTGGCCGAGAATATTAAGGGCCTCAAGGTTCACAGTATGATCGAATCTCTTGGAAATGACTTCGATCAAAACTTGCTCCAATCTTTCAGCCAAGAAGGCTGACAAGAACTCATCTCTGCTTGTGAGATGGCCAAGGTTCTGGAGGGTAAGGTAAATGATTTGAGGAAAGTCTGAATTTATCTTGAGGACATTGATCATATTCTTGATATCGACCCTGGCAATGAAGCGGTGGTTCATAGGGTTTTCAAGGATGTAGCGGAGTGCATCGAGGACATTCGCCTTGAGCTTAGGGTCGGGATGGGCGATATGTTTCAGAAGGTTCTTAGCGAAGACTATATCACATTGCTCAAGGAAAAGATCCTTGACGGAATTATCTGAGAGGAACTCGATGAAGATTTGGACTAGCAGGCTGAGGATGTAGGTGTCCTTTCTATGTACGAATACGTTGACCATGGTGGGGACATGGCCATTCTTGAGGACGTAAGTCATGAAGGTTGAACGATTTCTCTTGCAGAAAAGACTCAAGATGTAGACGACTAGAGAGACCAACTGAGAGATTATAAAAGAAAATGTGAAGAATTACTTTTTCGGAGTCTTGGCTGAGAACTGAGAACAGTCCAGGGTACATATCTTGGTCGAGGATTTCATCAGATTCTTCTGAAACAAGCTAGAGGAAATCAGAAAAAGAAAAATGAAAGATTACATGGTGAAGAAGAGAGACGGCAAGGGAGACGCATTCTTGGTTGGTTGAGACAAATAATTGAGTCAAGAGTTTCGCACTCTTTTGATAAACGATTTTCTTGGTTTCTTTGGCACTGGAGAGGTTGGTCAAAATCATGAATGCCTTCTTGGTGACATCCATCATATCAACTTCCTGTATAATCTTGACAATTTGTTCGAATTCTGACTCCTTAACAAGCATATATTTCTAGGAAATTATCAAGAACATCTCAATTATCTACACCAAAGGTCTGATTAGCTGCCATTTGATAGATAACTTCAAGCAGATGCACCACATACTGAGGATGTGTCACAGCCAATTCTTCCAGGATATCATCAATTTCCTTTGGATCCTCTGCCAAGAACTTCTCTGTCACTTCCTGATCCTTAAAGATATTTCCTAATGCTCTTGCAGCATTGATCTTCATCTTAGACAAACCCCAAATTCCTTACCTTGATTGTCAAGTCAGAATACTTGAGATTCCTGACAATTTTCTCAATACCTCCCTTTTCAGCAATTTCGCTTTGAAGTTCTCCATACGAGGTAATATACGCGACAACTGAGATAGCAGCACTTCTAAGCCACTGGCTTCTGCTTAGGATATATTGCAGCAGAGTATCAAGCCCTTCATATTCTAATAAAACCTTGGACATTTCAGGGTCCCAATGTATCTTCAAATCTTCGAACAGAGAAAGCAAACTTAAGCTTGCAGTTATTCTTGTCAATATAGACTCCTCATCTTCATTAGGGTGGGAAGGCAACAGACTCTTCAATATTGCGTTGCTAGCCTCAATCTTCAGCAGTGTATCTTTAGTCAACTACGAGATGAACATTAGTAATAATAATATCTACGAAGCCTGTAACTTGCAATTCAGCTAATAAAACTACAGCAAACTCATAGATGCTATACTCAGAGCTGGCTAGAGCCGACTTCAATATGATCAGGAAATCTGCCTTATTTTCTTGCAGGATGCATTCTTGCATCAAAGACTGGAACTTAAGTATCTAGATCTTAGCCAAAGAATGAGAATCATTACCATAAGCAACAATTGGGATCTAGTAGGGCTACTAGCCTGGCTTCTTCTCCATCTTTGTTTCAATTCGGTAAAGGTAATAGGCCGTGTAATGTCTAAAGGAGGAAGATATTGATCATCATTTGGTTCAGGCTTAAGATTGTCAGGGATTGGCGCGACGGGCCTGTCAAGGTCTGCAAGGACCTTCTTTTCTTTGAGGTTGGATCCTTCAATGACATCCCTTTTATCTCTCATGGCTTCTATCTCTTCTTCATCTCTATAATTAGATAGTCCCACAGAGGTAGGCCTGCTAATATTGACTGAGATCTCATCTGCTCTTGTTATGCTGGAAATAGTCTTTCTGGAGATAGGTGTGGGGGCCCTGTCTTTTTCCTTTGGTGGGAGAGACTTACCTGGAGAAGGATCCTTAATAGCATCCTTCTGGAAGGTAGGACTAGGCCTCTTGATTACCGGCTGCTGATCCGTCTCTGGAGGCTGTGGGGTCGGGGCCTTACCTTTATAGAGTCTAGTTGTGAGATCAGCTATTTGTTTTTCTTGTCTAGCGATAATGAAGTTTCTTTGGGCGACATCTAACGATAGATGGTCCTTTTCTTTCTTTAGCTTTATTATTTCGTCTCTCAGCTCCTCATTGACCTCATTCTGGCTCTGAAGACGATTGGCTAGGAACTTGTTCTCTTCTTTCCATTCCTTGATCTCCGCTCGGAGCTTTTCTATCTCCTTGTCGAACCACATTCCTTCTCTATCCAGTTCTTCAGCCAAAATTCTCACTTTCTAAGGGAAAATTAAGATATTCTTTAATAAGTATACATTTTCGGCCATCTTCATAGCATTGTGCATCTCCTTTTCATACTTGCCCTTCTCCGTCTTAATCTTTTCCTGAATATCAGAAAACCTGTCCAACAGATCATCAATCAGGGTGTTCTCCATATTTTCAGGCTTCTTCTTTTCTTTTTCAAGCTCGCTTTTCAATTTCCTTATTTCCTCTTGGAAGAACGCCTCTTGTTTGGATAATTCTAGGTCATATAACTTAAATTTCTGGAACAATTCGCTCTTGTCATTCTCAGATTTCTGAAGCAACTGCCTCAAATTCCTAATCTCGTACTCCAGTTCCTCTTGGGCAGTGCTCTTTATTCCTGTAAAGCCATCTGATTTCTCAGATTTTGATGAGATAATCTTTTCCTGGTGCTCAAGATTAGCTTCAAGGGCCTTGATCTCCGCATTGAGAGCAGCTATTTTTGTCTTTGCATCCTCAACCTGCTCCTTCAAGTCCGCATTTTGCCTTAATAGAGCTTTAGTATCATTCTTATCAGGAAGAGCATTATGTGTAGAGGTCAATAACTTGAGCCTGTATTGGAGTTCTTTATTCTCTCGTTTAAGTCTTTCATTTTCTATTATAATTTGGGCCATATTTTCATCATTATTCTCGGTATTGCTGTTCATATTATTCTCGAGGGTTTTGATCTTGTCCTGGGCCTGTTTCAATAGGATAGTGGTCTCAGACTTGTCCCGCTTGTAGTGCATCTTCATTGTACTTAGCTCTTCTGCAATAGCTTTCTTTTCTTTCTAAGAGGATAAAGGATATATTTTGTTTTCCTTACTGATAATTTCTCATTTTCAGCTGTAAGTCTTTCTATTTCTTGTTGCTTTTGATTAAGCTCTTGAATGAGTCTCTGCTTTGAGGCCTCGTTCTCCTCATCCATTCTCTTGATCTCCTCCTGGATGGTCTGGATATTCTCCTGCAACAAAGTCTCATTTTCCTTATAGGTCTTCTCCACATTCAGCAGCTTCTCAGCCATCAGTTGGATCATCTGTATCAAGTTTCCCTCCATTTCCTTATTCTTAAACTGCTCTCCTTTGGCCTTCTTTTTATCAAAGAGAAATTCAAATTGATGCATAGAGTCCCTATATGCTTTCATTTCCCTCTGCATAGAGGCTATATGGTGCCTAGTCTCCGATATTCTATGCTTTAATGCTTCTTGTCTTAGGGTCATGTCCCTTCCAGGAGCTGTCAAAGGCTTTTTGGTATCGAAAATTGGCAAGGAACTGGTTAGATTTTCTTCAAGCTTCTGGGACTTTTTCCTCTCTGCATTGAGCTGGGCTTCTTTGTCTTTGAGCTTCATTTCTAGTAAAGAAATTCGTTGCTCATATTCCATTCTTTCTTCCCTGAATTTATCCCTGATTGTATTAGGGTCCTCTCTTGTGTTCTGTCTTTCTAGTTTGTCGATCTGAGAGAAATAAAGAATGATATGCTATTATTACTTTATTCTGGAGATGAGCCAGCATGCTTTTATGTTCAAGTTCTTGAGTCTTTAGTTGTTTCTCGAGCCTATGTTCATAAAGAAGTCATTCAGAGATAGGTACATGGTAGCTTGGCGTTTTAAGGCCTCATTTTCCTGTTGCAGTTCTACTAATGTTATGTCTCCTTCGTCAAACTTGAAATTCTTCTTATTCATGCTGCAATAAATTTTAATGTAATTGAACAACTATTTTTATTTGTTACACATTTAGTCAAGTATTTCTTTTGGTTGAGATTGTTAAGAATAAGTTATAACACCAAAAAGTTCATAGACAATGAAGGTGATTTTACATCTTGGTATCAGAATATAATTACAATTTGAGGATAAAATTTTGATTATCAAGGTACTGGCAATGCATTCTGTAAAGGCTAGAGCTGCATTATTTGAAGAATCGATGGATCATCATTTCTAATCTAAGATATCTTTGATAATTGAATATATGATTAACATCATAGCTTTACATTTTATATAAACAAATTGAAATAGTAGTCTTGAAAATATTCACATTGAAGAAGTGACACTTAATAAGAAACTTTTGTTAATTTCTGATTGGGATGACTGAGTTCACATGTTGCTTTCCTTTTAATAGAAAATTTCTGTGAGCTATTCTCAATTTTGGTCTTGTCTAGGATGGTATTATCTCTATACAAAACTGCATATGAATCTCCATTCTTATAGAAGAGCTTACCTAACCCATCCCTAGCACCTTTATGAAAAGATCCTTCATATCTTTGACATTCTGCAGTGTATTCCACACCTCTCCCTTCAAATAAATCATTTTCGAATGTTCCTTTATAAAAGCCATAATTGTTTCTAAGAAGTAGGCCCTTTCCAGATTTTTGGGCATTTTTAAATTCCCCAACATAAACTTCCTTTAAGATAGAATCCTTTTCCAAGAGCATAATTCCTTTTCCTTGGATAAGATCATCCTCTTCTCCTTGAAAAATTACTTCTGACCTCCGTTGGTTGGGGATCAAATTACTCACCCAACAATGTAGTGAAAGCAGGTTCTTTGTAAATTTGTCTGAAGTCCCCCCAAATCCAACAATGAAGTAGCCTTGAGGAAGCACAATCTCAAATGTACCAAAATCTCCCTGGGAATCGCAATCACCAATAAAATACTGCTTTTCATAACTAGTGGTAAACTTCAACTTTTTTATTCCTTCGTTATTGTACCATCCTTGAATTGCCTTAATATATTCTTTTAGTTGTAAATTTAGCCTTTTCTCTGTCAAAGACCACTCTATATTATTAGCTGGCTTCATACCAAGCCGTGAAAGATTGCCCCAGCGGACATAATAGTACAAAGTTTGTGGTTGCTTTGAGTGAAATTCTTCTAGCTGATCGTCCCAGTCTTTGTAATCAAACGCATCAAAGAAACCCTTCTCTTGAGTCATAATGAGCTTGTAATATGGCTCCTCGAACCCATTGATAGTACTCTTATCAAGAGCTCTTATTTTAGAAATATATGGTCCTCGAGATAATGATATTCTGGAGTCTATTAATCCTTTTGTTGTGATTTCATACCTTTCCAAAGGCAAAATCCAATTTCTAATCAGCATATCATGCAGTTCCTCGATTGAATTGCATCTCGCAATCTCATATATCTCATGGTTTTCATGTGTAGAGCAAGGAGTTCCAAAGCTAAATTGAGCCTCAACAATTAGGTCCTCATAGACAAAGTTAAGTAATATTTTTCGATGTTGTGGATCATTAAGCTGATTTTTCACTCTTACAATTGCATAATTAGCTCTAATGTCATTATATGCTTTAAGCAGGTCTTCATACTTTTCAAACACAACTTTACATCTGAGTAGGTCAAAGAGGTGATCATAAAGAGGTCGTTGCTTTTTTTCTTGAGCATACTCAATTAACTTCATTTTGGATCTCTCCAGTCCTTTATAGTTAGCATCAAACCACTTACCATGGTGGTTCTTTTCTAACAGAATTCGCATGTCTTTTTTAAAATCATTCAAGAGACATGATGCATACTTGACTAATGTGCACAATATATGCTCTTCTGTGGGTAGTATACAATTATTACCATGAATAATTAGAGACTCAATGTCATTAGGATTTTGTTCTATTATAGTTTCGTAGCCCTTAAAAAGGGAATAATAATCAGAAAGTTTAGGATGTATATCCATTTCTTGGATCAGGCTGAAGTCAGGCTCTGGCCCTTGATAGTCATCCACAGTTTTAGTTTTATCTAGAAATTGCTGAGCGAGTACTTTTATTTTTGGAAAACATTTCCGACCAAAATGAAGTGGATATATAGCTGATATTATAGTCCAAAATTCTTCTTTCCATTCCCATCGTCCTTTTGCATTTTTATATGAGCTGATTAGCTCCTTGAGGCAGCGCTCTAGTAAGCTAATTACTTGATCTTCAAATTCTAATAAGGTTTCAGGAGAAAATAATGACAAATCTTGATCCTTTACACCCTTGATACACATCACAAGAATTTTAGCAAATTTATAATCGGAATTAACTAACAATGACAGTGTTCCACTGTAGTAGTGAAATAGATGTGGCTTGGGCTGGGTTGAACTCATAAATAACAATAAATTATTAAATTCTTTACTTATCAGAACGAGATACAGACTGTTGTTAAATCACCTCTTGATCTTCCAAACTAGACCAAGAAACATAGTAGATGCTTCATATCTGGCACTAAATTAGCAGGGATTCGCCTTTTTCAATTGAGTGGCTTGATACTCGAAGTGGACCTAATCATAATTTTGTCAATTCAATATTCTAGAATGTTCTAATCTCCAGCTTATTCTCTTTTCTCATTTAGAGAAGTGGCTTAGAGGCGATCTTTCCAAAGGATGCTTCATTTCGATACCCTACTTGAAAATAGAGAGATAAGAAGTGTCAAGTTTTGGCGCATTAATTTACCTCCTAACTTAACATAGTGTAAGATTTTCGCAATTTTGAAATATAAATTATCGTCAATTTAAGATGAACATCACCAACACTATATACAAACATGAAGCCACAGTATATATCCCATGTTATATTTCCCTGAGAGTAAAGTCTATCCACGACGTTGATTTGATGAATAATACAGCCCAGCTGACTTGTACAGTTGTGTTTAGATTTTTGCTTGAAAATCTTGACCAACACAAAGAAAAAGCTGTCATAGACGATCTTGAAGATAACTTTTCTTTCAGTTTTAATGGGAAAACTCACAAAGTTTCTATGGACCAAGATGGGATCTCCTATAGAAGATGGGAGAAACCTGCTGTGATTATGTACGCATATAGATTTTCTGATTATGTACAGATTGAATCTCAAACTGAAGACATGCCCTTTGATAGCTTTACAATCCTCCCATTAATTGAGCCTAATTCACGTTATCTTCCTAAAGAGAATATTTATTATCGTTTCAATGTTCACACTCATAAGGAGGAAAAGCTTAATCTTGCGGAAGAATTTCGGGCTCCTCCAGCCTTTATGGAAGACTTTTCAAGTAATGAAGTAGAAACAAAACCTAAAGAAATGAAAGGACTCAATGATCCCCAGAAAAATTATTATCCCAAAATCCTATTCAAATTTAAATTTCACAGACATCCCAAATATTGGATTCGTAGCTCATTCTTTCCTATTCTAGTGATTCAATTCTTAATCTTGGCTGTCTTTAATCAGGAGAATGACTTGGGTAGTAGAATAGCGAATATAGCAACGATTATATTAGCTTTATTCGCCTACCTTCCAACGATTCGCACAAATCTCCCTCTAGTTCCCAGGGGTTCTCCATTAGACTGGGTAATATTATTTTCTATTGTTCAGGCATTGCTTGCTCTTGCGGAATCCTTTATCATTAACTCCGTTGGAAAACATGATACTGTTAAAATAATACTTTGGGCTTGTGCAGGATCTCTCACTGTGGTATCTATGATTTATGTTGCTTTTTTGTGGTACAAGTTTAAAATAAGAGCCCAGAATTTTAGCAAGAATAAGTATGTGCCAAATAGAAATATGGATAAATTCGAACCGAAAGAATGGGAATGCAAACTTGGCTATTATGAATCTTCTAACAAAATATATTCACTTCGATAATATTTATGTTCATGTTACATGTATTTACAGTCATGTTCATAAAATAGAAGGTATTTATTTATAAGTGAATGATAACAATAATAGAAAACTTCATGACACTTCAAGACCTCAAATAACAGCAGCTATTATTATGAAGATAAGACAAAGCTAACTGTCCAAGAGAAGAAATAAATTCCCTGATAATTTTATTTGAAGATGGAGTTAATTATTTCTGAAGATAACTCGATTGTAGAAAAAGTAAAATGCCTACTCCATAAACTACTTATAGAATGTGGTAATATACTCCTAGTAACATGTCCGAGTTACCCAATATGATTACTTTGTTAAGATATCTTTAATTTACACTCATTCAACAACCAATATGGAAAGTAAATACGAACCAGTATCTAAATTAGATTGGGCTAGGAGAGATCAGGCTTGGACTCTATTGTCTTTAGCGTATTTTCCCCTAGAGAGTTATGGGTATATAGATAGAATGACCATATCACTGACAATAAAGCTATTGTATTCTTGATCAGAACTTGATAAGAAAAAATTATCAATTAGCAATCCGGCCAAAATAATACTGAACAAAAACCTTAGAGCACATTCTAACTCTCATTATGTCTCAGCCGTCAGAAGGTCTTTAACTTTCCACTATAACTCCTGAATGATATCAAATCCATAAGGATTTTATGGACAAAGAATCCTTAAGAAAATTTCAAACTTATAAAAAGACATTTTCTTTTAGAACCCAAAGCCGCAGCTTTTGAATATTCTACAGAAGTTTTCTAATGAAACTGATCTTGGAAGAGAGACAGTTAAATTGTAAGATATTGCCTTTTTCTTTATTGGAACAGTGGGCTTTTCAGTTATTTAGTACTATATGACAGGAAATAATGGATTTGTGTAGATAAAGTGATTATGCTTGTCAATTTATGCAGGAGAGACTGAGAACATTCTTAGACTGATTAGGGGAATTTCTGCGGAAATCGAGTCTCAATTATAACAAATATTTAGTTTTATTGCGAATCAATTTAAAACTATGAATTCGAACAAAAGAGTGTCCTACTTCTTCGACGGAGAGATCGGGATCTATCACTATGCTTATTCACACCCAATGAAGCCCTTGAGAGTTGCTATCACTGACCAGATCGTCCAAGGCTACGGTCTGTACAATTACATGAAAGTATATGTAAGACAATCTCAAATTTTTGAACCTTAACCTTTCCAGGACAAGAACTTCATAAAAGTGACTGAAGACGACCTCACAGTATACCACGGCAAAGATTACATCGAATGCCTCAAGAATGTCACTCCTGAAAACAAAGCCCTCTTTGAGGATCAACTATATAAATGTAAAAGCTGTTTTCCTACAGATATTGAGTTATAATAGATAACTTCGGAGACGATTGTCCAGTTTTCAATGACCTGTTCGACTATTGCTGCCTCTACGCGAGTGGCTCTCTTTGTACAAAGTCTTTAAATTTTATTGAGTTTAATAGTGGGTGCCCAACTCTTAAATGAGAAGAAAACTGATATCGCCATTAACTGGTCTGGCGGTTTACATCATGCCAAGAAGTGCGAAGCTTCAGGCTTTTGTTATGTCAACGACTGTGTCCTGGCAATCTTAGAACTTCTAAAGTATACAAAGAAACTTCTAAATAACTTTCTAGGGTTCACCAAAGAGTCCTGTATGTTGATATAGACGTTCATCATGGTGATGGTGTTGAAGAAGCATTCTACACCACAAATCGTGTGATGACAGCCTCATTCCACAAATTTGGAGATTACTTCCCTGGAACAGGCCATGTTGATGATAAAGGAATTGAGGATGGATTGTATCATGCCGTCAACTTCCCTCTCAAGGACGGAATTGACGATTTTACTTATGAGACAATCTTCAAGCCTGTAAGAGAAATTTTGAATTTTCAAGAAAATTTAGGTTATTGCTAATATTATGGAGAAATTTAGACCCGAAGCTGTTCTTTTACAATGCGGGTCAGACAGTCTATCGGGAGATAGATTGGGTTGTTTCAATCTCTCAGTCAAAGGACACGGCGAAGCCGTGAGATATCTCAAGAGCTTTAATGTTCCTCTTCTGCTATGTGGAGGTATTTTACTAAAGAAAGGCCGTTAAATGATAGGTGGTGGCTATACATTGAGAAATGTGCCTCGTTGTTGGGCTTATGAGACTTCTATTGCTTGTGGAGTGGAGGTGCCAAATGGTAAGGGAAAATGATGGGTGATTAAGCTTTAGAATTGCCTGAATTTGAGTACTTGGAGTACTACTCGCCTGAGTATAAATTGCATTTCCCCGTGAGTAATATGGAGAACCAAAATTCACGGGAGTATTTAGAAGCAAATCTGTATTGAATTTTCTGTTATTAGTCGTTAAAGGTTAGGGCTAAAATTTTGGACAACTTGAAAAATGTGAATTCGACTGGAGTAACGATCAGCAATTATAAAGATGATGTAATGATTATTAGTGGCCTGGTTTAATATTTAGTACAATAACAGGTTTGATATGGATGAGCACATCAGAGCTCATAGAGATAGAATAGAAGAAGAGTTAGCAGACTCCCATATAACTAAACAGACTCCAAACCTTATGTAAATATAATATAGAGTGGGTTTTTATGCCTAATAACTTTGTATGCTTAGAACTATAATGTGATCAAAGGGATTAAGCTCATGAATTATTATTTATTTAAAATTATTCATTTGGTTTTCAATGTCATTCGGCCTATCTCAGACCATCTCCTGTAATGTTTTCACCACCAAAGACCTGCAGAACCCTAAGCAAGTGTCCATTCTTCATGATACAACTTTTCAGGAATTTCTTGATAAATGTTCTATAAAATTAGGTAAATTGACCGCCCAGGCATCCATTGATCTTCACTAGAGATCCAGGCCAAACGAGTCTTTCAAATGAATGGCGAGGAAATAAAGCATATACATCTAATCGCCCCCGATGAGAACTTGATTGTCACAGAAGTTCACATTTTTCTCAATTTTTATTTATTATTCAATAGGGAGAGGAGGTTAGCAATAATCTTCTTAGAAACTATTACAAGACATCCGTCAAGAACTCAGGGAGTGATGAGATAATTGCCAACTTCAACATTGCAATTATAGGTCCTGCTGGTGTAGGAAAGTCTTCCCTGGTTGTCAGATATGTGTATAGCACATTTTCGAATGAATACATTCCCACTTTAGAGGACCAATATAAGAAGTTCGAAAGAGTGGATGAGGACCTCTTCGGGCTGAATATATTAGATACATCAGGAACTGAGGATTTCGTGTCCCTTGTGTCGGAATGGATCATAAACAAAGATGGTCTGATTCTAGCATATAGTATAGAGGACTATGAGCATTTCAAGGCATTAGAAAAATGGGTCCAAAAGATCCTCTACCATGACCCCAACAACGAAATCCCCAAAATTCTGGTTGCCAATAAAGCTGATCTTAAGAACAGAAAAGTCAAAGAAGAAGATGGAAGGGCTTTTGCCGAAAAAATTGGGGCCCAGTACTTCGAGACTTCCGCTAAGAATGATAAAGGAGTGCAGGCTGCATTCATTGGATTAATTAGAATGATGAAAAAGAATATTAGGAGACCTGTTCGTGAACCTTCAGCCACCCTTACTGATGACAAAAATGAGGGTGGACGTGAGGACAAGAGTGGATTCGTCAATTGGTTATTTAGCAAGTGCAACTTGATTTAAATTGTATTGTTTAGTTTAGAAATGATTTCTTGTATGTAATTAATGACCAAGAGGGTTCATTCAATCAACACCGTATTATTACTAATCTCCATTATTCGGCTCTTTCTTAAAATGCTAATTCTAAAAATAGGTTTGTCTTTCCTCACTTACCGTTACCCTATTTCCTCACAATACCCAATTTGAGTCAATAATAACCTATCCAACTCATGCCAAGCTACCAATCAAATCAGAAAACTTATTAACATTCTTTACTTCTCTCACTGGGTCGGACTAATATACAAGATCTGGAATTAATTTTATCTCAAAAATGCTCGAATAGAATTATTGAAATACCTGAGACTTTCCTTCCTGCTTTTCTATGGCTTTGGGTCCATTCACTCCCATAACTACACCGTTTCCCATATCATTTTCCAAAATAATTATGACTGTTCTCTTCTATGCCTATTGAGTGAGGCTCGTGCCCGTTAGAGAAGAGGTACTATTTGGCCTCTATTCGGCTTTGTTTTGAGGGTTTTCTAAGGGAATTCTCCATACGCAAAAGCTGATAATAATTATTTCATAAGTTTTACAATTCCAAAATGGCATTTGTCCTCGACCCCACTGATCCAAGCGGTCAGGGAATGTTTTCCAAGCCTGGACGCTTCACTTCCGAGAAGCATATCATCTTCCAGAAGAAGGAAGAAATTCTCAACAACCAAAGAAAATTTCTCCGTGTTACAACACTCCCAACCCTCAAATTAGTATATTTCCTTCACATAGACCCTAACCCGGCCATAGGAGCCCGACGAGAAGCCCAATGAGCATAAAGATGAGGAAGATTTGAGACCCCAGACCGCAACAAATAAAAAGACGAGGCCCGTCATATCTCTTTTCGAGAGAGCCCAGTCCAGAGAGGAACTCGCACGCGTTAGAGTATAGAATTTAACCTATCCAATAACAACTCACAGGTTGAGAGAAACCCACCTCCTCCTATCGGCTTCTACAACCCTAAGTACAAGCAAGTCGAAGTGTAATATCTTAATGAAAATAATATTGACTTATTAAGTGGTAGCCCGGTCCTCTTCAGCTACAAGCATGAGAAGCCCAAACCTGAACTCAAGCTCCCTGAAAAGCAAAAGCTCTCCGCTTCAGAACTAGCAGAACTGTCTAGGTAACTATTGCCTGAGTTATAATTTTATGCCTAGTCCCATCCCTGAAAAGCCCAAGAAGAAGCTAGTGGGTCCAATTCCTTTCATGTACCAAACACCAAGGTAGCGCATAGTTATTTGGGGCTAATTTGTAGGGGAAAGTTTTATTCAAATAAGGGAAATCCTCATGAAGAAAGGTTCAAGATTATCCCATATCCACCTTGTTTCAGCAAGTCCCAGAAACAGTGGACAATAGATATGTCCAAGTGTCTGGGCAGAGAAAGGAATAACCTATATAAAAATCAGGAATATGCTCCTGACTATGCTCCGAATTGGGAGTATGGGAAAAAGCGTCTAGGCTCTTGCGGTCCTAAATTCAACAAAATGAGCGCTAGAAAGCCTCTAATGTTCAAAACTGTGAGCCTGAATGACGACTTCCTTGACCCTGAGATCCCAATTAGATGTAAATCACGTGGAGAGTAAATGCCTTTGCCAAAATTTCTTATATTCTAGAATAAGAACTCCCAAATTTGAAAGATATTTACCCAGAGAATATGACCCAAGCTCCCCATTACCTAGTTTCATGCAGGTAATTTTCTTAGAAAATTTGTATATTGTGTAGAAACATGTCACATCTAGACTGTCTATTGGTACTTTGAGCCAAAAGATGCTAGAAATAAACCACTACAGTGACGGTAAATTCCAGACTGTTACTTCCTGCTTTGGGTCTCCCCTTAAAGGTTGAAACAATGAAGGTTTCCATCTTTAGGTAGTTTCAAAGTAAACATATATATTTATTAAAGTTCCATCTATTGAGTGAGTATGTATACTGTGTTCGTATAACAATATCCTCATCTCAAGCCTATTCTAACAATCCTCCCTGAGATTTTCCTATTGAATTTTCAGTACACTATTTTATACGATATGTGTGATACGAGAAATATGCAGGAGAAGGGGTATAACCCAGCTTTTCATGCATCCAAAACTCATTATGTGAATTAAAACTATAAGTATGTACATTCTGTCCAAAAAATTAGTTTCCTTTGTTTATGGCTTTAGGATTATCGATCTTTCCCTCTTCACTAGGAATAATGTTGTCCAGGTTATTTATAGCAGTTTCTATCATCCCCTCATAGTTATCCTTCGCCTCAAAGAAAATCACATTCCACTTGCTCTTGAGTTTCCTTGTAAGTCTCTCAATAAGCGCTTCCTACCATCGTTAACATGAAAAAAATACTCTTTTACCTTCTTGAGATGTTTTGGCTCTCCCAAGACTACCAAACTATGATAGGCTCCACATGCCATCTAGAACTTTATGAAAAGATTTTGAATAAGTACGCTTTTAATCACACATTGCAAGTAAGAGATGGGCCTTGGTGTTGAGAAGTTAGCCTGGATATCTCCGATTCCAAGCTGGGCATGTCGATGCATACCCCATGCAAATAATATGCAGTGAGTGTCATATAAGACAACCTAGAAGAATTAATTTGATAATACTATAAGGTCTTACTGCAAGAGAGTGATTCTCTCCACAAGCTACCTTGAGTATAGGCAGAGAAGTAAAGCAATCAATCTTTTTGGGAATGGCACACTCGTTGGTCTTGCTAGAGGAGGATTGTCTGAAGTTGTCAATATTAGTAATCTTTGTGACTGTCTTCTCAATGCCAAGCTGGTTATAATCGTTCAGTCCACATCCATACAACTCCTGTTTATCATTCAAAAACAATGAGAAAGTCGATCCAGCAAAAATCTCAGTAATCTTCGCGTGGGAAAGCTTCTCAATGACAGTTGGCTCCTTCACCTGAATGCTATATTTTGAGCTTGGAGTATAAGTGTCCCCTGTAATTCCAAGTCCCAATTGTCCAGAGTTTGTATATCCCCATCCATAGACAACTCCATGTTGTGAGAGAGCCAGAGAGTGGGCGTCTCCACAGGCAATCTGGATAATATTGACTCCCTCAATTGAAGATCTGACTCTCTTTGGAATCATCAAGTAGAGCTCATTGGTACTAGGATTGTGGGTCAGCTGCTCAAATGGAATACCAAGCTGTCCTCCTTCTCCCCTTCCTATTGAATTATCGAAATATCTTAAGATTCTTACCCCAAGCATAGACATGACCTTGTCTAGTCAAAACAAGAGTGTGAAGCCCTCCACATTCAACAGAGGTAATGTCTAAGCCTCTAAGAGCATTAATGACCTTAGGACTTGACTGGTTCAGGAGATCTCCATGTCCAAGTACACCACCTTCACCAGTACCCCAGGAGTAAACATTTCCATCGCAGGCCAAAGCTACAGTATGTTCAGTACCACAAGAAACCTAAAACCATTATTAAATGTATTTGTCTTTTACCTGTTGGACTTCATCAATATCAGGGACTAAGGTTGGGATGAATACTTGAGTAGGGGCATTATTGCCCAGTCCTAGCTGCATAGACTTGTTGCTTCCCCAGGCGAGTAGTTTTCTCGTTATTGTGATAGCCATGGAGTGGGTATGGCCACATGATACAGAGACAATAATGGTGTCCTTTATAGGCAGGATGCATCTGGGATAGTAAATTTTCATCTTCTTGAGTCCTGGGTCAATGTCATCGACATTGGAGATAGGACTTCCAACTTGACCATCTGTGTTTTGTCCCCAGGAGTAGATTACACCATTAAGGTCCTTCTTATTAACTGTTGAGGCATCTTTCTCAAAGATCTGGACTAAGTTTCCTCCTTGGTTGAACCTCTTTTCTTTCTTATCGAACTTTAAAACACTTCCCTTGGGTGTAGAGGTTCCATCCAGAGCTGCACTTCTTTCTCTCTTGCCATCTAGGGAGAGTCCACTGATTGAGGATACTGAAGTAGTATTGCTGAAAGAGCTCTGCATGATAGACAGGAAGAAGTCTCTAAGATAGGATGTCTCCCAGACGATTCCTGTATTATGCAAGATGGGCATATGGGTGATCATCCACTTAAGAAGCTGGGGTGACCTTTGCAAAGTGGAGTTAATTGTGTCTATTTTTGAGGTATTTTCATCGTAGAGAAGGTGGTGAGTCCAGTATGGGAAGGGGTGGTCGTTGAGGGTCATGGTTTTGAAACTAGGTTTAAATCTGGTATGGTGAAGATGGTTCTGAGTCTTGCTATAAGCATTGGAGTAAAATTCCTTGAATGGATCGGTGTATATGGAGTGGCTCTTCAGATATTGGTTCATGGGATTGTCTCTGAGGGTCATGGCCACAGCATCAAAGAGTTCTTCAGCGTATTCGGCATCATGAAGCTTGGATTGAAGTCTAGAGAGGATGGACAGTCTCCAGGTTATGAAGAGCTCCCACGGAGTTCCGTAGGCTCCTCTTCCTCTCGGATCTCCATATAGCTTATGCAGGATTAGCAAGGCCGTGCAGTAGCTTTGCTCACACTCAAGAAAGAGCTTATTCTCAGAAAGGATACCGAACCAAGTGTGAAGAGTGATCATCAATTCTGGAGAGCAGACAGGCGAGTTATTAGCAAAAGCATTGATTCTCTCAAGGATGGTAAGGCAGAGCTGATTATCTGTATCGCTTTCCCCAAAGAAGGCCAACACCAGTTGGATAATATATGACTCAATCAAGAAATTCTGCTGTCCATCTGGTGAATACAGGCCATTGAGGACTCCCTCCAGGGTAACAATCCAGTCATTCAAGGTCTCGAGCTCGGGGAGTTCGTAATAATCAGCGAGAACGCATTCGAAGCCATTTCCTTGGCTTTCAGTATTGAAGACGGACTTCCTCAGCTTGTATAGGGCGGCTGGGAGGACAAATTCGATAGGGGTGGTGGTGGAAGGCCCTTTGGATCTATTGCTGAGGAATTTGAGGAGGAGAACTGAGCATCTTTCTCTGATTGTGAGATAGGAGTCTGAAGAGAAGATAAAGTTGAAGTCTGAGGGCTGGAAAGGAGTTCCATAATTGGCAAACCAGTGTATGTATTTATCGGTTCTAATTTGCCTCAAGGGCTCGTAGCTAATGCAGCAATTCATGTGGTATTGGATTGCGTCCATAAAGACATTGGCGTTTAGGCAGGGCAGATTGATAATATGGGAAATTATGTCCCCTGAGAGGAAGTTATCTAGGGAAGTAGGATCAAGTATCTTCTTGGCCATCTCAAAGACTCTCATTCTGTGGAAGAACAGCTCGCTTTGAAGTTCTGAATAGAAGGGCTCTTCCTCATTTGGGGACTCAGTATATGCCTTGATCAGAATATTCATGTATTGGCAGAGGAGCTTCTTGTAGAGGTTCTCAACTAGAAAATCGCTGGCCTCATTCACCATCTCATCGTACTTTTCCTTCATTGCTGAGGCCTCAAAGTAGCTGAGACTAGACTGCTTGACATAGATCTTGAACTTCTTGCTGGTCTTATCATCCAGCATTTTCTTTATGCATCTTGCAAGGATATCACATCCTACTAAGGCCTTAGTTCTTTCTCTGTGCAATCTTGCATAGACAATCCATTCCAGTCTCATATTGACTCCCTTTCTATGGAAAAGTTCCTTTAGGGAAGTGAAATTTATAATATTATCAGTGTTCTCAATCTGATCCACAATAGCATCAATTGATTTGGCCAGATTCGAGTGGAAGTATTCCTGGAATAGCTTTTCATCCTTAGAAAGTTTGTTAAACTTGAAGCTGGCCTTGAGACTTGTATTCACGAAGGACTCTTTGTTGGGTTTTGCCTTGGTATTTGTCTTGTTCAGATCCATAGGATCCAGAGCTTCGTCAGCGAAACTTTGATTGATGACTTGGTCTGAGATGAAGTAGGGGTGGATGAGGGTGTCCCTGTTATGAAGGGTGGCAAAGACGAGGACATTTCCCTTGATTTCTATGTTTCTTTTGCTGTTAGAGTGGGACAAGATCTCCATAGCTCTTTTATTCCTGACAAAACTGGTGGGTAGGGGCTGGCTTGAGCTAACATAGACCATCTGGATTTGCCAACCTCTTCTCTTGAACTTGATAATATCGTATATCATGGTCTTATTCTCAAGTCTGGGATCCTTTCTAACAAGCACATTGATGCCAATATCGTACTTTGAGTATCCAAGTGCTTTCTTGACGAGCTCAACGTCGATCATGCCTCTTCTTGGGTAGTCAAGGTATGTGATCTGGGCGTTAGGGTCTTGGTTTATTACGAACATCATATCAACCTTGGGAAGGGGAATAACGTTCTTGGCAACGTTGTGGATCATGATGAACTGGTTATATCCAGAGCCAGCACTAGTTGGACTGATAGGATTTAGGGTGGGATCCTCATGTTTATAGAAAGCTCTGAAATTCTTAGGAGTCAAAGTACTAAGAAGGAGTGTATTCTTGAACATATTGCACCCTTCTTGGGCCAATTTATTACTAACGTCATCCCCTCCTGTCTTCTTGAGAGGGAAAATAGGAGTACCAAAGAGCACCCAGGAGGAGCTCTCAACAAGGGTCATCAAAGGCAAAATGACATTGAGTACAATTCCCTGGCTCTTGTCGACTTGTTCTCCAAAATGAGGGATGCTATCACTAAGTTTTATGCTAGTTTCAGCTTGGAGGTATTCAATAGCTATATGTTTTAGGGCTTTTATTTCTTTCTTGAGTTGTTTGGCGTTTCTCTTGGAATAAAGTTTGAAGTATACACCCTTCCAGACGAAACCGAGATGCCAAAGTGGAGAGTATATATCAGGCAGTTCATAGACCAGATTGGCCCGAGGGTCATTTGGGTCCTGCTTGAAGTTGAATTGCTGGGTCTTCTTTGGAAGAGGGTTCAATTGGAAAGGACTTTTCCCTGGAGATTGAAGGTCTGCGATGATGTCAGATTCGGCAAAGCTGGTATTTGAGGATTCGAACCTTTCAGTCTGTCTCTTGGATCTTCCTGAGATTCGGAAAGGAGGGAACTCGTGCGCTCCTATTATACTGTTGTAATTGAGTTTAACGTTAGCTACAGCAGAAACAAACCATCTAAATTGTTCCTATTTTATCAATAAAAGCCGAAAAGATAAGTACCTCTAGCTGGACGAGCTTTCTATCGAAAGTGAGACCTCCAACCTGTCCGACAGTCTTATTCATGAAATTCTTTTCTTTGTAGAGATATGTCATTTCCTCGTACCAGCTTCTTTCCTTGAGGTTTAGGATAGCCTTATAGGCTTTGTAGATCTTATTCTTGCCTTCATTGGTGTTCATACCTGATTTTTCCTGGTTGAAGATCTTCTGAAGAGCCTTCGTCCATTCCATTAAATTGCTCTGAATCTTATTAGGCCCTGTACTTGGTCCTGAGGCAAGGTGCTCAAGTGCTTTGTGGGGCTTATTCTCAAGGAATTCTTCATAGGACTTATATTGGGTCTCATTGAACTCAAGATAGAAATCCTCATTTTCTAGTATTTTTTCAGAATGGATAATTTCAAATGTAGTATTTGGGTTGATAGGCTTTCCATAATCATCCAACCCTCCCATTGAGGTGTTAATATACGATTGATTCGTGTAATAGTTGGAAGGTCTTGGCTTTTCAACTGGTTCGTTCTGTGTAACTTTTGGCTGTTTGCTTTGGGCCTGATCCAGGTTTGGGAGATTAACCTTGCCCTTGGTAGAGAGCTTGACAAGATTTTCATTGGAGATGAAATCTTTTTCTCTATTCCCTAAGTCTAATCCCTCTTCTTTCCACTTCTCGGAATTTCCTTGGTCGTCTGCTTCTTTTTTTTCGATCTGTTGAAGCTAAAACTTTAGTAGAGCTTATGACTTATTTACATAGGGTCTGTTAGGACTTGGTTTGTCATAGTTGAGCGTATTGGCGGGTTTTGACTTATTATCGGAT
>Ga0065720_1019367_pt1 | contig 27506 bp, 11 predicted proteins | sample Thericmetagenome_FD_59107 | JGI IMG/M metagenome (GOLD analysis project Ga0065720, IMG submission 59107) | Thermophilic microbial communities from the Joint Bioenergy Institute, California, USA of rice/straw/compost enrichment - eDNA_2 v2... | ecosystem: Engineered > Solid waste > Grass >... | reverse complement strand
AGAGTATATAATGGACAAACTTTATTCTCAATCTTCGATCATGCTTCTTACAGTAAATTCCATATTAGGCATGAAATCAACTTTCAATTTGGTACTTATATTCTTTATCTAGGGGGATACTATAATTTTCCTAGCCTTCCGGGTAAAATAGCAGGTTTAAGCTTATCTTATCATGACCCAATTCATCAAAGTGCTGTATTTCTCCCTCTGTTCCACATTCAATTAAAAGATATAAAAATCTTTCTTTCATTATCTAATTTCGAGAACCTGAGAACTAATAATTATGGTGCTATCTTTTCATTGGATGAGACTAATACCATCGGGAATCTTGGATTGCTGTTGAATGGAACATCATCCTTGAAAATTCCAATTAAAATCTTCCCAGGCACTTTCACAATAAGGTGGAGAGAGACAATTATCTTGCCAAATGATACAATCATCCCAGATCCTTGTGGCCTTTTTGGAGTGTACACATCAGATATGGAGATCATAGAAATTTTTGGATTGGGAGTCCCTAAGAAAAGAACAACTATGTATGAGAGATTTTATTTGAGCACAGATGAAACAACACCGCCTTGGCCCAACACTGAAGTTCTGATGATGATAACCTTTCTAGAAAACGAGTTAATCATTTCACATAATCAACACATTGTTCATAAGAAAATTCATGAGAATGACTCTATCATTTGGCTGATAATTGGATCACAATCATCCTCTATTGTACAGATGTCATGCCCGTTTTATATAAAAAATTTCATGATGGCTTCAAATACACTTGGAATTTCCCCTATAAAAAAAGAATACTGTTCAATCACACCTCAACATTCAAATCTCTGTTTATCATATCATAGCGTATTGTCTGCAGCCTATCATCTAATGAAGAGCCCAATATGTTCTAGTGATTGTAAAGCATGCGAAGAGGACATATGTCTTCAATGTCATTCTGGTAAGATCCTTCATAATGGAATTTGTATGCCCAAATGTCCTTATGGGTATAGCGTACATGGAACTTCAAGGTGTGAGCTCATAAATGCCTTTTCTCTCGAAAATACTTCAATATGTATAGATGGATACCGATTAGACAAGAGGGGGTTTTGCGTTAAAAGTTGTGAATCCTCATTTTTCGCCTACTGGAACAAAACTATTGGTAGTTATCAGTGTAAACCCTGTTCAATTGATGGCTGTCTTGAATGCCCTAACGATATTTGCCAAAAGTGTATGAATGATAGATACTTCGATGGAAACAGTTGCGTACTCTATCCCGATGACATTGAAAGGAATTTAATATTTGATCATTTTAATTGCTCTGAAGGATGTAGAATGTGCAAGAATGAGTCATGGTGTGTAGATTGCTTGGAAGGCTACTTGATGCTAAAGAGTGAAGGGAAGTGCTATGAGGAGTGTCCAAATCATTATGGTCAATTAGATAATGAATGCATTAAGTGTGAAGACAACTGCTTAACTTACACCAGGGGCCTGTACAACCTGCATGAAAGGGTATTTACACTTCCAGGACATATATTGTGTTAAAGAGTGCCCCCTGGGATACTCTCAGTATGGCGTATACTGTGTTCTAGATTGCCCTTTAGGATACAGAAAATTAAATGGAACTTGTATAAGTTGCCCCAAAGGTTGTTCCCGGTGTAATGAATTTGATTTATGTCTTGAATGTAATACTAATCTTTATCTCTACGAAGGAAGATGCCACGAGAAATGCCCTACTAAGACCTTTGAAACTGATGAAAGTTGTGAACTGTGTCCAGACGAAAATTGTCAGGAATGTGGAATGAATGGTCTTTGTGTAAAGTGTAAGTCAGGAACTATTCCATATCAAAGTAGATGCATTGAGAGTTGCAAATCATTGGGACTATTCCAGTGGAATCACAAATGTGTCACAATATGTCCTCTTGACACTGTTGCTTTTCTTGAGAATAATACATGTTTAATGAGATGTCCAGCAGGATGGTTCCGAAATGAAATGAACGAATGTGCTAGGTGCCCGAACGATTGTGATCATTGTCTCGAAGCAGAGAGTTGTATAATCTGCAAAAAAGGCTTTTATATGTTACATGATCTGGTTCATGGCCACAAGTGTGTTAATGAGTGCCCAACTGGGGGGATTATTAATGGTGTTTGTGGGAATTGCAGCCCAGGGTGCCAAAGCTGTCAATTAGAAAAAGAATATGCTTGTCTAGGTTGTAAATCTACCCATGATGTTAAAGTACTCGAAAACCAATCTATGTGCCCCATATGTGGCTTAAGACCAATCAAATATGCCAAAAACTTCAGAAAATCTTGGAGTTCTGAACTATATTATCACACTGGATCAGTGTTTGCTCTCTCAGAGTATGCTGTAATATATAATTTTCCCTTTAAATGCTCGTTATGTGACGAAAACTGTGAAAAATGCAGTGAAAATGGGTATTGTGAGGTTTGCAAACAGGGATTTTTTAGGAACCATCTTTTATCCTGTAGTTCTCAATGTCCTAAAGGTTACTTTCCAGATTCTTCAGAAAGAAGATGTTTACGATGTAGAAGAGAATGCCAAGCTTGTGAGTCTTGGGAAAGATGTACTGAGTGTAACACAGCTATTACACCATCAATTCACTTTACGTCTGGAAATTGTTCTCTTCTGAATACCAAAGGTACCTTAAATGATATACGTAGGAGAATAGGAAGATATGCTTTGTCGATTCCGTATTATCCTAATCCTCGATTGCAAATTGAGCCAATATATGTGTTCGAGCTGTGTCCTGAAGAATTCGATTGTAAATCTTGCAAGAATCAATATTTCTTGAATTGCTTATCAGTGAGAGAATTCTGCAACCAAAATTGTAAAAGCTTCATGGGATGCCATGGATCATGTGAGCAGTGTGACCAAATGCAATGCTTTAAATGCTCTTCGTTATATACTGGCATGATCATCAATGGAACTCGTTGTATCTGCCCTACAATGTATCCGTATCTAGATCGAAAAACTAACAGCTGTGTCAAAACTTGCCCAAATAGCATGAAAATCATTGAAGAAACTATGGAATGTGTAGAGGATTGTTTATGGGAGAGCATCTATCTATCTGATCCGATCCCTTTCAGTTTTAATAATACATGTAGAAAGAGTTGTCCATCAGGCACAATGATAGTGGCAGACTATGGCCTTTATGATTCATTGAGATGCCTTCCAATCTCAACCCATTCACAATATCTACTGATCATGTCAAAGCTGAATGATACTCAAGGAGATGAATCTCTGTGCTCGAATCAGGAATTAGTTAACAATATTTTAGCTTATTTTCAGGGTCTCCAAGGTGATAGTTTGGTTGAATCGATATATCATAATTCATTTAAACTAATTTCCGAATTCCTAGAATGTACTTCTTACGTCGAAGCTGAATTAATTAGTGTTCTGGCAGATATTTTATACACTAGGAGTCCACTTTGCTACACTGAAGAAGATTTTTACAATTTTAAGAGCGCATCGGATAAATTGTTGTCATTATCAAAGGAATTACAACTTCCCCAGTCAACATCGTTTAAGTTATTGAGACTTCTAATTGATATTACTCGTTGCCTCTATTATCTATCTTCTACTAAAACCATGAAAATTTTGGAAAAAGACAATCAGACTACCAGTTATATTATCAGAGATTATATGTTAAAGGAGTTCCCTAAGCATGAGAATTCAAAATTCATAATACACTCAACACATCTTAATTGGGATAGGTATCTCTTCAGTTTTGGTTTCTGGGAAAAAACAATAGTGGAACATCTATATAAACAGATAGAGATTGTTGAGGGCCCAATTGTGTTTATGGGAAATGAATATGATGAAGAAAAGGAAAATTTGATTGTTATTGAGTTTAAAGTAAATGCGACTGAGGAAGCAACTGAAATAAAGTGCCTGTTATTTGAAAGCAGTTTTAAAATCTCTGCTGTTGACCCTCAAAGAAGACCTGCTGATTCTCTTTTATGCCCTTATAAGGTAGGAAGTCTACTTTTTCTTGGAAGATATAAAATGGAATATCCTGGTCAAAATATGGATGTCTTTGTTTTCTCCATTATTGTGTCTTTGACAGTCATAGTTATATTGGGAACAATCATCTGTACTGTCAGAAAAAAGAAAATGAAGTTAGCGAAGAGCTCTTCGTTTAAGCAGTTGGAGATCAGTACCGATTCGTTTAAGGATCAAGTGATTGAAGATAAGCCACAAATGGAAGTTGAAGAAAAAGAAGAAGAGGCTGATGAAGAAGAAGAAGAAGAAAAAGATTACCTTAAGGACAGAGAATCTGAATAATAGATTTTACATTCAAGTGTTGCATGTAAACTTCCTTAAATCCAATGTTTAATAATGATAATATAGGACTAATTAGGTGCTTGATTGGAATCTTTATCGTAACATCTATTTCTAAGTATTAAGGAAATATTCGAAGTTATGCTAATAATATCCATGAACGCATGCTCATCTAATTTGAAATTCTCATGTATTTCATAGATTCCAAATGGTATTGTTAACTAATTAAATTTATTGGGAAATCCAATTAGAGCTCTCGAAGGTAACATGATCATCCTAATCATCTTCGCAATTCTATCCTGGCTAAGTATGGCAGATTATTGCCCCCAAGGTTGTATTGAGTGTATCGATGCTGGCATTTGTACTAAATGTTCCCAAGATATGCTTTTGTTCAACAATAGCTGTACTGAGTTTTGTCCCGACTTCCACACTCCTATTTGGGATGGGCAATCACATTCTGGATATTGTAGAGCTGTTTCTGAACCTCTTATGATGAACGGCTCACTTACTTTGTTAGAAATGGGAGATATCCAGGATTATCGAGAAAAACCATTTGATATTAAACCGATCCATGTTCTTGAAGATGCCTCAAGTTTCTCAATATGCTTTTGGTTGTTTTTAGACTCTAAAGAGTATAAAGTCGATGAAGTGTATAAAATTTTGTTTTTTACAAGTTCAAGAAAAATCAATCCTCGAATTGGAAATATCATTGATATCACTGTGCATAAGAAAGAGTTGGTCAATACATTAGTATATCCACAGCCGATTAAAATAGACCATTGGAACAGGATATGTACATTTAGAACAACAGAAGGTGATATTTCACTTATGACATTTTTAAACTACTCATATAGTAAGTATTCTGTCAAGTCTAAGACCAATTTTCAAAGTGGAACCTATTTACTCTATATAGGTGGATATTATGACTTCCCTAACTTACCAGGAAAGATAGCGGGACTGAGCATTTCTTATCATCCTATATTATTCCACAAACTAGTTTCGGTTCCTCTATTCCATTACCAAATAAAAGATGTAAGCATGATTTCATTTTCTGATTTGGATTATTCTTCCATGCAAGATGCGATATTTTCTTTAGATAAACAGATTATTGGCGATTTTGGCTTGCTCTTAAATGGATCTTCCTACATAAAATTCCCAATCAAACTTCCAGCAGGCACACTAACAATCAGATGGAGAGAAACGCTTATACTTCCTAATAATGCTCTCATATCGGATCCTTGTGGGTTTTTTGGTTTGTATACTTCCGATATGGAGATGATTGAAGTGTACACAATGAAGCTAGCTGAGCATAAGAATTCCAACCTATATCAGTATCCCTACATAGTGAATAAGGTTGAGTCGGGTACACATGAGAGTGAATACCTTCTCATTCTAACCCTCATTGAGAATGAGTTAATAGTTACTCATGGCAGGCCTGTTTTCTATAAGAAAATTAACATTTCTGATCCTTATCTTTGGCTAGTAATAGGAGCACAACCCTCAGCAAATCTTTCCGATTCCTGTCCGTTCTATATAAAAAATTTTGTGATAATCTCAAATGAACTAGGAACTTCCTCATTAAATAAAGAATATATCCCAGCTACAGGTCAAGATTCTGGTTTATTTTTAGCTTATCCTAATGTGATTCTGAGTAATCTCATGAGGAGCAAGCAATGCTATGATGGATGCGATAAATGTGAAGAGAAGATATGCTTAGAATGCCAATCCGACAAAGTTCTTCTTAATGGAAAATGTGTTGAATCTTGTCCTTATGGATATAAAAAGACTTCGTCAGTCTGCCAATTCTTGAGCCCTTTTATGCTAGAGAATTCATCTTGTATTGAGGGATACCATCTAGACCACAGAAAGTATTGTGTTAAAAGTTGTGATCCTTCATTCTTTGCATTTTGGAACAAGAATACTGGTATCTATGAGTGTAGGCCATGCTCCTTAGCAGGTTGTCTAGAATGTCCGAATGATATCTGCCAAAAGTGCGATAAGAACATGTATTTTGATGGAGAAAAGTGTATCCTATATCCTAATGTTACGGACAAAGGTTTAATAATATTTGATCATTTTAATTCTATGGTATAGGGGTTTTAAATTTTGTTCTCCCCAAATTCAAAGAAAAGAATACTTTAGGGTATGTATTCTACACTAATTAATATGTTACGCTTGAGCCCAAGTGATCCTCATTTCTAGGAGCAACTGTAGCTAAAATAACTAGACTTTTAATTTTTGGTTAATTCGCCCTACATGCAAAATAGTATTGTATCGGGCAGTAGAAATCACTTAATCAAGCCAATAACTCAGGTTTAATGCTATCTAGAGATATTGTGCAAATTGGCACCTCCAGATCAGATATAGATAATTGCTTGGAAGGATGTCGAATCTGCAAAAACAAGTCTTGGTGTTTAGATTGTTTTGATGGTTATTCAATTTTAAAGAGCAGTGGACAGTGTTTTGAAGTGTGTCCTCACTCTTATCATAAAAAAGACAATGAATGTGTTCCTTGTGAAGCGAACTGCATACTTTGCAACCCAATTAAATGCACTGAATGTAAAAACGGATACTTACACTTCATGGACAATTATTGTGTAAAGAATTGTCCCATAGGATATTTTCCCTACCTGGAAAGCTGCATCTCTGACTGTGGTACTGGTTTCTATCTTAATTCTTCGGGTACTTGTGATTGTTGCCCGTCGTCTTGTTCATCTTGTACTAATTCCAGCTCTTGCATTGAATGCCTTCCTACCTTTTATCTGTATGAAGGACGCTGTGTTAGCGATTGTCCACCAGGTACATTCGAAAATGGAAGAAGTTGTGAGAAATGTCCCAACACAAACTGTGAGGAATGTGGATGGGCAGGGCTTTGCATCAAGTGCAAGCCAGGATTCATTCCATACCAATATGAATGTGTCGAGAACTGCAAATCTGTAGGCCTTTTCCAATTGGATGATAAGTGTGTCGCTCGCTGTCCTCCTAATACTGCAATATTCCAGGAAGATAACCGTTGCTTAATCAATTGCCCTCTAGATTGGTTTAGAAATGAATCAGGAGAATGCCAAAAATGTCTAAAAGGATGTTCTGCCTGCTCTGATGGAGATAGTTGTCTTATGTGTTCTGCTGGTCTATTTCTATTGAGGGACCCCATCCACGGTTTAGTTGATTGCGTTTCAGAGTGTCCAAATAAACAGACCTTTCCAGTTTGTGAAGAATGTAGTCCAGGATGCCAGGATTGTTCTCCTGGGAATAAAGCTGTTTGCAATCGTTGTCGGTCAACTCATGAACTTAGTGTAATTGAAGATAAAAATGAATGCCTAATTTGCCGAATAGAGCCAATTAAATTTGCAAGAAATTTAAGGAAAATTTCTCAAGTTGGGATCTTCTATGACGAGTCTCTGTCAGATTTCGCCCTTTCCGAATATGGGATCATCTATAACTTTCCTTTTAAATGTTCTAGATGCGAAGAAAACTGTGAAAAATGCAGTAAAGATGGAGATTGTTTGCTCTGTAGCCCTGGATTCTTTAGGAATCATTTTAGATCTTGTAGTAGGCAGTGTCCTAAAGGATATTATCCAGATCTGTCTGAAAGAAAATGTCTACTTTGTAAACCTGAATGCCAAGCATGCGAGTCATATGATAAATGTACAGAATGTAAGCCTGGAAGAGGAACAATCAGCTTAAATCCAGAAGGAAACTGTGACTTAGTAAGGAGCAGTGTTGACACCAACTTAATCTTGAAGAGTGTACCAAAATTTACTTTGTCATCTCCTATTTACCCAGGAGCTCATTTATTCTTTCAGAAGACATACACACTAGAATTATGCCCGCTAGAATTCAATTGCAGCCTGTGTCATGCTGTTGACCTTCTATACTGTACTAAGTTGAGTAAATTCTGTAAGCAAAATTGCCCAAACCATTTGAATTGCCATGAATCTTGTGAAGAGTGTGACCCAACAAGATGTCTCAGATGTTCTTCTAATTTTCATGGCATGATTATTAATGGAACCATGTGTACTTGCCCTAGTGAATCTCCTTACTTAGATCAAACATCAAAAAAATGTGTGGAGAAATGTCCAAATGATACCAAGATAATTGAAGAGACAAAAGAATGTGTGAAAGATTGCTTTTGGAAAAGTATTTATATGGAATCTCCAACTGCTCTAACTGTAGGTAATACTTGCCGAAGAAGTTGTCCTGAGGGTACAATGCTAGTTGTAGATTATAGTCTGATGAATTCTTTAACTTGTGCCCCAATTTCTACAAATTCAATTTACACTCTTATCAAGTTCAAACTCAATGGGCATCAAACGACGGAATCAATGTGCTCAGATAAGAAGCTTATTTCACAAATTTTACAATATTTTAAGGGGCTTCAGGGAGAAAATATAATTGAATCAATATTTCATAATGAAACAATTACAATAATTTCTAAATATCTGGAGTGCGTGGATCAGATTGAAGCTGATTTATTGCATATCCTGTCTAACATCTTGCATACTAGAAGTCCACTCTGCTACGACGAGGATGACTTCAATGAATTTAGGAGCACAGTAAAAAAATTGTTGATTCTATCAAAGCATCTTCAAAGTTCAGAATCCATTAAGATATTTAGGCTCCTCTCTGATACTTCACGTTGTCTCTACTATCTATCGTCCTCCATGGTCACAGAACACTTAAATTTAGAAGAAGATGGTGAGAATCCTATTATGAGAGACTTCTTATTGAAAGGAATGCCTCTTGAGGCATGGAATTTTACAATATACTCTGAAAGGCCTTACTGGAATCAATATTTATTCAGTTTAAGTGCTTGGAATAAGAATCTAGTAGAACATCTAAGTCATAAAATTCATATCAATGCAGGGCCAATTGTATTTATGGGTGCAGAACATGATGAAGAAAGACAGGATTTGATTACTATTGGTTTAAGGTCAGTTAACACCCCTATCGAAGATGAGTTCAAATGTCTTATAATAGACAGCACCTTACAAATATCATCGATCGATCCCATAGCCCAAAACAATACTTTAGTATGCCCATACAAGGTAGGGACAGTGCTTTTGTTCGGAAATACTCACGAAGAAAGTCCTAGCAATTTGACTCTTCTCTTGATAATCTTGATTGGTAGTTGCATTTTACTAATTTTGGGAATTCTATTTTATTCTAGAAAAAAGAATAAAAAATTAGGAGATAGCAAAAATAAGAAATTAGATGTCAGTGATGTGCCTTTAGGTATCGTTAAAAATGAAGATCATTCCAATCTGGAGATTGAAGAACAGGAACAAGAACAAGAGGAGGAAGAAGAGGAAAAAACTAATTACGAAGAAGAAGATGGAGGTCCTGATGATTCAGACTTGAATATACATGATCTAAAACATATGAAATTTATTTATTAGATGCTAGTACAGATTAGGCTTTTTTACTGATGTTGATATTTTTTAATTCGAACTTTGTAATGATCTTTCAAACCGTAGAGATACACATAAACTCCGAGCTTCATCAACGTAAATAGACTAAAATAATATTAAGGTAGTTCTTCTAGAAGGTTAATTTTAGGTTTTGGATTGAGCTTCTGAAGTAAATTAAACTAATTTAGAATGAAAAATTTATAACTGAAAACTTAAATAAAAGGTAGTCCTTAAGAGAATCCTAGGTTAGCTGAAGTGATTTCCTCAGTGAGAAGCTTGAGTCTTGTAAAGATTACTATAAATAAGAAGTTGATCAAGATTACTTATAAAATATATACTAAAGTTATAAAATAAAATAAATAGCCCTAACTGAGATAAACAGTCATCTTAAAAAGATTGAGATGCCTTGATAACATCAGGCATCCCTCATTATAAATGATGGAGAGTCTCCAGGAATTTAAATCTGTAGCTCAAATATTCAAATTTCTTGGGATTCCTCAAGCCTAAAATCCAATCCTTACTGTGATTCAGGATAAAGATCCTTCCTAAGGATCGAATGATCCCATCATAGATCTGGTTATTTTGAAATGGGAGTCCTTGGCCAAGGACCATTCCTTCAAGACAAACTTGTCTTTTTAACCTCACGTACTCACGAAAGCGAACTATGTTAAAATTATTATTCCCAACAATCCTTGCTAAATAATTATCAGAAATGTTTGAGAGTGAGAAACGATATATAGCTTTCCAAAAGAAGAAGTTGGCATGATTTTTGAAATCTTCGATGTGAGAAAATGCTGATCTTTTCTGGTTTAAACTGGGAAGCTGAGAAGAGACATAACATGTTTTAGCAATACTTTTCTTACAAAGTGATGGTATTTTAGCCTGTGAAGTTTGATTGTTATCTGTCAGATCATGCTTATTTGCAAGAATAATCTTTCGTTTGAGAAATCGCATTCGCTTTAATTTATTCAATTATAGCTTTGAAAATCAGTCCTATTAAATTGATTACATCCATGAAATATTGACGAAGCCTTTTGATATAAATCTGTCGAATGAGTCTCTAGTTCATGCAAACATTTCTCTCTTTGTCTTGAAGGATTCAAAATTTCTTAGTTTATAATGGTGGTTTTCTTCCATGCACATGGTATGAAAAAAGAGCTAGATACAGTAAGCTGACATATAAGAACTTACAAGAATATTAAACATTAATAAACAAGGCTTCCAGTCGAAAATGATAGCTACCCTTGTCATTTCCTCACTTGTGCGATAAGGGTCAAGGCGCTATTGCTCTATGAGAAATATTATAGAGTCTAAATTACATTCTGATGATCTGATCAATTGACAATGTATAATTTTAACCAGGAAGATTGTATATTTTATTAACATTGACAACAACAAAGCCCCTTATGACTGTTTACGCGAGACCTATCAACCCTTTATCAGAATGATACAAAACCTTTATTGGTTTAAAGAGAGAGATACAAAATGAGAAGAAGCTAATTTCCATGATTTTTTTGAACAATTGCTCAAAAATTTCTCATAGAAAACCTTTTCAACTGAAGGGAAAAGATTATGAGCACCCAGAATTGTACAGGAATTATGCTTTGGAAGAGGAAAATCTATAGTGGGAACAATTTTTTATAGGGATGTGAAAATATTTGTCTCCATAATAGATTGATAGTCATTGAGAGGAATGAACAGGAGTAATAAATTTCACACAATCTTAATCCTCCTTTGCTTGTTAATTTTTTTATAGACACCGCTATTCAAATTCAAATTTATTCAGTTCGAAAAATTTTCTACAGAAAAGAACAGATTGTTTTTTAAGAAAGCTTTTCTTTGAGTTAAGAAAGCCTCACACCTAAGTTGAGTCAGAACTGACACGAATGCTTAGGAGAAAGGGACTTTAAAGTGTTCTAATACTGTCAGATTCCTCTCACTAAATAGGTAGGATGCTTCGAAGATTATAATCAAACATGTATCATTTTCCTGTTTGTTACTCTTATCAATCATCAGATCTTGCTACATCAGGTTTTACTGTCTGGATCTGGCCCTGCCTTGTTTGAACCAAACTTTTAAAATTTTCATTCAATTTTTGCGATTCTGGGTGATAAATTGAATGAGTCCAGAGATATCTCTACCTTAAAGTGTATTATTGAGCAACACTAGTTATTCATCGTCTTCATGCCATTAATAAATACCAACACGATTGAAATGAAGAAGGTCACTCCTAATTGTTTAGAGTCTGCTACGTAAATGCTATAAATAGTTTGCTGAAACAACGATTCAAATTTCGCTATGCAATATCTCATAGTCAACTGACATAAGGATGATTTAGGCACAGCCCTTGAGGAGAGCATAATAATGTGCTAGATAGAGACCCATTAATTTTAGTGTACAGTTTGAATGGATTAATGGCCGAAACAAATCAATTATGCTATCTTGGGATCAACGAAATTAGAAACTCAATTGTAAATATCGGGACTAAGAATAAATAAGTTATAAAAGCTGATATGATATCAAAACACGATAAATCTTTAGTAAATCAAAAACTTTTCCATTTCAGTACTTAATTATTGATGCCTCTGGCGATGATCACGGAATGGAACATCAAAAGTAATTTCCTCTTGTAGTGATTAAAGGATGTACGAAGCTGCTCTGGTTTTTTAGGAATCCATTTAGAACAAAATTTCTGCAGATATGTGGAGACTGTCTTTTGAAACACAACCTTGATGTTAGCTAGATATTGAGAATCAAACTCATTGAAAATAAGGAATCTTCAAAATGATTGCTATTGTTCATGAAAAATGCCTTGGTTTCCAGAGCTACGAGATTATAATTAGCTTTTACTTTTTGAATGAGTAGCTCTTCGTTTAGCGAATTGATATATTGAAAGATGGCTCTCTGGAAGGCTTTTTTAACAAGTTCCACAGGATAGACTAAAAAATCTTTTTTTCTTTTGAGAATATTTAAATCCTGAAAATGAAGAATTTCTTTAAATTGTTTTGTAGATGTTTGCTGTTGGGCTTTCAATCTCACAATGAAGACACATATCTGCTTTATCTTAACATCTTTTCATCTTGTTTTCTAAGAAACCCATCAGGTCTGATTAATCAGCTTATTTAATTAATTATGAATTCACACTATTCATATGAAAACGAAGACAGATTCCAGTTTTAATTAATATAATGTCAAAGTTGGTTGACCATTTTTCACAAAATCAATGGAGATTTAATCACATTAGTTACGATACGGAACGGCCCAACCCTCCTCCTTGTTTTGATGATAATCAGCAACCAGTTAATATTTTATAAAGCGTATACATCTGAGTTGTTATTGAACCCAGGTTTTTTTTCTCACAGGATGCATTCATCTGAGTATTTCTTGCTATTCTAACCCTAGCTAGTTAAGTTACAGTCAACTAACTCTATGATAATTCTCATTCTGAAAACTAAATTAATTAAACTTGACTTTATAATTTTCCTTATGGTCCTTGTTGAGAAGTCCAACACAAACTCTTACGATCTTAAAATTTCCAAAATACTGGGACTGCACATATTGTTAATTTTTCTGTTTTTCCTGACTTTTGATTCAGTCTTTTTGATGCCATACATTGTTGGATGAGGGTTTATTTGAAGTTTTTGTAACAAAATTTCCAGGACAAAGTGTTCTACATCTTTTTCATCCTCATATGGTCATTAATGACATACAATCTTGAGCCTACTTTTCTTATATAAGCTCTAGAAAAGAGATACTTGAGGGAATAGACAAAAAACATGATAATTCTCATTTTTGTTAGAAAGAGTTGAGAAGTATACAAATGCACATAGTTCTGGTCAATGCACTCCAAGTTTTTATTGTATTTATTATCAAATCTGAGTTGAAAAGGTTTGTTATAAAGTTATCAACAGCAGTACTTTGACTCTGACATAGATGCAAAATTACCCTTCAAACCTATTCTAGGTCAGCTTATCATAAATTTCTTCAGTTAATTTTTCAATAAATAGGCCTGTTCGAAGCTTTCGAGCACATCACAGTCAATAAATCTTGCTTTGTAGATGGAAAACTTCCTGAACAAAAGAATTTAAGCGATTTAAGATTGAATTCAGCCCCAAAGCCAAGTTAAATAGGTTCAGTAAGTCTCTTTAAATTTGTTATTACCTTTGTTGTCAATAATATTGAATATAACAGGTTTGTAGAAAATACTTGAAAGAAGATATTATGAATCACTATAAAAAAATATGTATTCCACGTATTAGAAGCCAGATTTTTTCACCATGTCTAAGAGCAAAGATTTCTTTATAGGTTTGGCAATACAAAGGTCAGCAATTTCTTCCTTTGAAAAGAATGAAGACTCATAGTGATTTGAGCATGCAATTACTTGACATCGACTTTTCGATATTTTCTTTACTTCCTGTTTAATCCTTAAACAAAGCTCAAATCCATCAACCTTATTCAAGTCGCAATCTACAAAGACTGTTCTAAAGTATTTACAATAAGTCGAACACTTATTTTTTACTCTAGAATTTAATATTTGAGAGACCTCTTTGATATTAGAAATAAATTGACCTCTGCTATTTACAGATTGAAGAATTGCTTCAACAGCAGCTCCAAATCCTTTATCCTCAGAAACGATCAAAGTCTCAGGACAAGTGCAAGTGTTTGGTGCAAATGTTGAAGTTGGAATCTTGATGTTTAAGGAGTCTGGCTCTGTGTTGAGATCAATAGTCATTCTTCTTCCTTGAATCCATGTATAAGATCCCACTTTCAAGTCCCCTCTATTTTCTGAAGCAATTAAGGAAGGAAATTCCTCAGAAGAGGTGATCTTGGCTAAGTTTTTGTCTTCAATCTTTAAGGAATAAGTAGTACCTTTTCCCTTTTCAGATTCACATTGAATCCCGCTTTGAGGAGGTCCTAACAATTTGGCCAAGGCATTCGAGGTAAAGAATCCAATGCCAAATTCTTGCTGTTCAAGATAACCCTCTATTATATTGTCGTTTTGTGAAGAAGAATGCAATTTTTTAATTTCATTCTCTTCTAATCCAGGGCTTGAGTCTTTGACAGTAATAGAATAATATTCGTCTTCTTTATTGAGAGTGACTCCTATCTCTCCTTGGAATGTAAATTTAATGGCTACGTTAAGAAGGTTGACAACAATGAGCCTTAGACGGCTGTGATCGGTTCTAGCCAAGGTATCGATGCCAAGACTTTCAAAAGAAAAATTTATTCTCAATCTCTTTGTAATGGCCTCTGGCTCAACAAAGGCTATAGCTTCTTTAATAGTTGCAACAATACTTTTGTTGCGATAAGAAAGTTTCAAGGGCGTCAAAGTTAACTTTCCAAATTCTTTAATATTTTTTGTAAGTATAGAAAGATATTTAGCACTTGTGAGGGCTGGGGTAATTGACTCAATGGCATAATTACTTATCGTTTCTTTCGAGTCAACAATTGATTGTAGTTGGTTTACAACCTTGTTTAAAGGCATATTGATTTCATCTGCCAGCGACTCGAGGAATTTCCCAGAAACACTGGGTTTCTCTTTGGTAATTCCTGCGTAAGGTTTTTCACTTAAGTCTGAAAAAATAAATAAACAGCATGATTCCTTTGAGATAGTTTTCATAGCAAATTTATTTTCTATAATTCGCTGTTGTTTATTGGGAAGTGTGACTTCTCCCTCAAAAACCAAGAAAGAAAATCTTGAGGAGAAGTGAGGATTGAAGGCTATGTCGAAATGGCTTTTAATTTCATCCCAATTTTTCCAAATAAGTCTCTGAAGTTCATTGAGATTCTTAGATTTTTGAAACTCATAATAGAGATTTTCTGAAATAGTAGAAGGTCTTGTTGTAGCGTTTAAGCTCCCAACAAGATCAGTCTGAGGACTTCTAAGGACTATATCAAGATCCTTGAAGACTTTATTAAAGGTAAGATCAGCATCAATTTCATCTAGACCCAGAATATTGAGCAATGATGGCGTATGAATTTGAATAGTTTTAGCTTTAGAGACTGCTAAAATGCCATCAGGCATAATCTTGAAGATATCCTTTAGTGTCTTATGGGATTCGAAATTATCCTGACACCATTGAGTGCATTTCTTCTCATTCCAATACCAATAAATGATTTGTGTGCATGCTAGAATAACTATTTTAACAACTCCAGTGCCTGTATTCTGATGAAAAGTATTAAAGAGGATCGCTCCACTGGCTATCAATACTGAAATGAAAATAAGTGGGTTCATGAACCAATTGACCATAAGACTGCTCAATATCACGAATAAGCCGAAAAATTCATATATTAGAATATTGATGCTCTCTGGATTGTTTTCATTTCTAGCACAGTCAACAAACTCCAAAATCAGGGGGATGAGGAATATAAGGAATAGTAGCAAGTCTGAACCCAAAAATAAAAACAATCTATTCCTTGTAAAATTCTTGAATAAAAGAGCTCTCAATCCCGTTATGGTTAGTGCTGGGACCAGCACAACATGGATTCCCCAGTTAGACTTAAAATGATGGGATGGTGTAACTTCCATTTCAATCACAGAAGTTAAATAATATAATAGGGAGAGAAATCCGATGTAAGGAAAGTACCTCTTCCACGCTCTGAGAATATGACCATAGTATGCGTGTGAATTTTCGTGGGTTGAAAATCGGAGCATGAATTAGTTGATCCAGGCTTCTTGATGCTCTTAGTGATTTTTTCAAGTATTATATTTTAGCTTGAGTACAGTTTAAAATCTTATGACGTTTACTGAATTTAAAATACCTTCGAAAATTTAGATATTTGTCACTTAGAAAGAAAACCCTGTTGAATTGATGTCTGAAGAGCAATCCAGGTAGGTTAATAATGTAGTAAGAATGTGAGACCTAAAACTCCAAGGGGAGACTCTGGTAATTTGATAGGATTAACTAATTTTTAGAGTCATAAAACCGTAGAAGTTTTTACAATAAAATGCATAAGAGATTGTCAAACCTAAGGCGTTTAGCTTAATAAAGTGTGCCATTCATTCCTTGAACAGATTTTCAACATAACGTGAATTAACTGTTCTGAAAATATCTACACAGCCAAAAGTCGAATCTTTTTAGAATAAGAAGAGTCTTAGTAGAAAAACCCCTTTATCAAGAATGCCCTCTCCAGGAATCAGATCTTCTATAGCTGTAATTATTAATAGTTCCTTCAATTGGATTAGACAGGTCAATCGGAAAGAGTCTAAATAAACATATTAGTTAATAAAAATTGTTAAAAATGATCTTTGAAACAATAATTTTTCCAAGTCCAATATTCTGTAGTATAAGGTATAACAATTGAAATCTTAGAGTTCATTGAACCAAATTTAACTTCTTTTCAGATAAGGTTGAGCGTTTCCCATGAAATAGATAATTTTGGGCTTATTTCTTCTTTTGGGGTCGAAACATATTAGTAAAAAGGATTTGTAATAGGACAATGTAATAGTCTACTCCCTTCACTGGAGAGTTATTATATTCTAAGTGAGCTTAATAAATCTGTGTAATTCTTGGTATTAGAAAATTTTTTATACTAACATGGAAGAAATACGTTTATAATGAAGTGACTAATTTAGAATAGAAAAAGCTGAGCTATCTCAAGAGAGATTTATTTTGAGCTCATTTGAAAATCAATACAGAGCTTGGAAATACTATTAGGTAGAGACATTCTAAACTGTTGAAGTTTTAACCTTCACTTTGGTATATGTACTTCATACAAACGAGAAGTAAATGATAAAAAGATACATTTATTTAGGTACTTTCACTACTCTCACATAAAAGGCTATCTTAGATAAGTCCTATTTATGTGAGAAACTATAGAACATAGTCAACACAAATCTTGCCCTCTTTTTAAGAAAATAACAACTATACTCTTTATTTCATTTGAGGCAAATATTTCCCATAAGTCTGCATTATTTCTTGCCTCGTGGTGGAAAGAAGCATTTCTATATATTTCATCTTCATCTTCAATTCCTCATATCTTGACTGGTCAGATAAGTGATCACTTTTAGCTTGACTAATTTCAGAAAGTGCTCTTGTGTGATCCACTTTAGGACTATTACTCGAATAAGAACGTTTTTCATAGTAATCAGTTAGCAAGCTTGTCACCTCATCAGAGTCCTTATCGTACCTACTAGGTTCTTTAACACTGAAATTAGATTCAAAGGAGTCCAAGGTACTCTGATAGTCATTTCCGCTAACACTTTGTGTTTGGTAGGCGTCTTCAATTTGTTTTGGGTCCCCATAAGAGATCATGTCAGCTGGATCGAATTCCGGATCCGCTGCTGATTCATCGCACCCTCCCACTACTGTCGAGCTCTCATAAGGATCCAAACTCTTTAGGGTAGTGGGACTTAATAGGGAAAATTGTGGTAGTGCAATATTCTGAGCCTGTGTGGTAAGAGTTTGAGTATCGGTAGGAATCATTTTGACCTTCACATGCGAATGAAATCTGTTTTTCACTTGGCCTTCTGTCCTACCAGCAAGATAGGTGGCTATTTCACTCCATTTAGGACCAAGCTGATAGTAAAGGGCCAATATTAACCTGTCTTCTGACTCGGTCCATTTCGTTTTCTTTATGTTGGGCTTCAGTCTGTTAAGATAACGTTCTCTGATTTGTTTTTCGGTCCTGCCTTCCATCATACTTGAAATTAGACGCCACCTTTCTCCATATTTTTCAACTAATTTTTTGACTTTTGAGTCTTCATGAGGCAGCCACGGTCTCCTTTTGTTTTTATGCTTTGAAGGCAGCTTTGGTTTATTCATTGTCTTATTACTCATTACATCTGCTTCAGGAATTTCTTCGAAAGTTTGCTTTGTGGTTGGTTTTGTCTTGGAAATTTTCTTTGAATGGGCACTGATCACAGAGGGTTCTGATTTGGCCTTTTCTTCATTTCCAATGGTGATTTTTTTTAAATAATCAAAGTCAATTGGTTCCTGAATAAATTCATCTTCAGGGTTTCCACTAGGAACGATTTGGGTTTCGATAGGGCCAGGTGGTGCGATTTTTTGGGGCTGTTCATTTGTGACAGACATTTCTTCTAGATCGGTCCAGGTCTGTCCATCTGAAATTTGACTTTTTATGTCAAAGTTAAGCTCATCCACAGTGAAAACGTCATAACTTTCACCCGCCTCACTGTGAGGTCCTCTTTCCCCTTTGGAAAAGCGGCTTCTTAACTTTACTATGCTACTTACGGATGAGATTGAAAGATCGTCTCTGTCACCGCCAACGCTACTGGTTGTGCTTTTGAAGAAGGTTGAGTTATTTAAAGTTGTTAGTGAGAACTCCTTTTTGCTAGAGTTGTTCATGAAAGAATCCGGGTTTAAGATGGAAGTCCTCTGGAAGAATTTACTCTATTCCTCAAAGAAAATTATTTAACTTTGACAATTGAATTCAAGTTGATAATTATTGTGTTCTGACAGATAAATAAGAAAAATTTTGTTTTAAGTGTTGAAACGATTTATCTGTGGGCTCGTTCACTGTGAGTCAAGATAATTTTTATTTACTTTATTTGTTCAATGAGTTTGAGGATTCTTTTTTATTTAATTTGAATTTTCCATTAAGAACACTCTCTGACTATTCACAAAATATTACTGATTGGAATACTTTTACCTAATTAAAGGAAATATCAGTTATTAGCTTTCAAAATATAAACTACTAGACTTCTTATATTGAATACTTAATATTTAGTAGAGAATTATCTAAATTTATCTATTAGCTGCCTTGATGACTCCCTCTCACATAAATCATATAACCCCAAGTATAATTCTTATAAAAGTTGCCCAGTATGCTTTTTATCCTTTTGTTCTTTTTTTATCAGGAAGATTGACTTGTGTTATTGGTTTCAACATGGTAAGGTAAAACATGTCCACTATTGATGATCAAGCCTGATGTTAAGAAGTCCAGAATTCACAGAGTATTAAGGAGTGCTCTAAAATAAAAGGACAAGTGACAGTAGGATTGTTTCACATGAAGCAATTTTACAGAGAAATTTTGAATGCTAGTGATATATTATCTTTGAACCCAGAGAATAAAAGATATTCTCGATCTTAATCAGACAAAGCCATATGCTTCTTGTACTGTTGCAAACACATTTTAGAATAAGAGGATAATGTTCTCCTATTCTAGACCAACATTAATATTCAAATGCTAAATTCAAATTATCTTGGTGCCTAATTTGGGGTAATTCAAAGAAACCAGAACTTAAAACATCACAAGGCAAGATGGCCTGTCGATAACTGATGTTCACTCTCCCCAGATTACTTGTTGTACTCTCTTTGCAATAATAGACTCTTTTGATACTTAGTTCTATACTAGATCAGAAATTTGAGTTATGGTGCGAAGACTAGGGGTTGAGAAGAAAAGCAAATGAAATAGCTATGTAAGCCTTAAATTCATTATCAAGTGACAAAAGTTCATCTCATGAGAAAATATAAAGATAGAAAAGGCTAATGGAATCATAGAATAATTCAAGGCGCCAACTTTGCGAACTCAGTAGCAAAGATAGCCTTCAGGATGAAGTGTTCCCTGTTGTTTTTACTGATGTTTTCCCTGATCGGGGACTAATCAATAATTTAAATTGTTATTGAATTTCTAAATTTATCAAGTTCTAATCTGCCTTGTATCTCAGTCATCGTTTGAAGATTAACTAACCACCATTTTCGATTAGAGTAGTAAAAGACCAGTTATACAAAATAAAGCCTCGGTTCACTTAAATAAATTGTGCATTATCATGATCTAATTAATGATGATTACCAGTTTGTTGGCAATACAAAAGATATTCGCTCAACTGGCTATCTATTTTCGGGTTTCAGAGACTTACCCAAGCCTTCTTGTTGAATGTACAAGTATCAATCATTACTTGGTCGACGACAAAATTCTTTGGAATTTCAAATTTTCCATAGAGTATGGCATGAACTAGATTAGGCCAGGACCTGGCACTATCTCCTGGCTGACTTTCCTAGATGCTAGCCATGGTTTAGCTATGTTAGGCCTTAGGGTTGAATCAAGTTTTCGGTCAACATATTTGATTAATAGTCAAAGAAAACAAAACTTTTGATTAACTGAACAAGGTTTTCTAAATATGGTTTATGTCCACTAACTATTTTAACAAGGATAGTTCGAAGAACTATCAAGATCATTCCACATTCTGGCAGACAATGGCACTGCTCAGCCAATGGGAAGGATAAGTATTCAACACTTGTAAAAGAAAAATTAATATTATGTTATTTTCCTACTCAGTGTTCGAACATCATACTAGAGATAATATTAGAAGAAGTCCCTGACTTGAAACTCAAAATTTTTTATGCAAGACCTTCTTTTGGAAAATGCAAGTCGAAAGGATCAGAGTCAGGCCAAGCGTCTGATTGAGCATGTTCGAATATACCCTATCGATTCATATGCGAACTTTCTGTCTGAAAACTATAAATGTTCTTCATGAAGTAATTTTAATTTGAATTAATTTTGGACCCGGCGAATCGAAGTAATATATAATGGAGTAACTTTTCCCCTGTCAGTTTAAAACACTAATAATTGAAATGCTCAACTGACATGGAGGTATGGAACTCAGCGGCCTGGAAATGCCAATCATTCCAATTAGCCGGCACTGAACAACTTAGTAAAAGACCATTTAATAAAGTGTGGAACTCGAGCCTTATAAAACATCTGACTAAATCGGGTGGACAAGCTTGCTTAGTCCATTTAAGAGGATGGAAATATTTACTGATGTATTTTTATGCAACTTGATCACATTAAAATAATTATTCTGTAAGAACATGGGTGGCTCATTCTTGTCCTGGGGGTTTTCCCTTAGACAAGGTAATGAAGACGGCTTCTGGAAAAAGGGTGAAGAAAGAAGCTCAAATATGGCTTACCATTGATCGAATTTATTCAAAATAAGATGTGTGAACTAAGATTGAATTATTATGCTTAGCTTTATTTTATGCGTTATCCGTGACAATTATAATTTATATAATAAATGCGATTTCTTAAGAAGAAAATTGCTAAGTGCAACAGGACACGAAAGCAGTCTGATGATTTGAGTGACTCTGGCTCACCTGTGAGCCAGAAGAAAGAATCTCAAATACCCAAAACCACTCGCGTAACAAGGAGATCAGCAGACTACCAACTGAATCCAATTGAGTCTCTCAGAACAAAAGAACCTAAATTAAATCTGAAGAACGTGGCTAAAAATTATGGCAGGGCTATCTGTAACTTTATTGTGGCGCCAGCTGCTGAAGATTATTTGCTTCCTCTCTCGAAGGAGTTCAATATAAACGCTAATGAATTCAAAGAATTTATAGCACTAAGGAAGAATACGCTTGATGGAATAGAGGACTTCAGAGAACTTCTTCTAGTTCGTGAAGAAGATAGTGAACAAGAGCGCGGTTATAAGAAACTCTTCCAAAAATTGGGTGAGGTATTTATCAAATACTTTAGTGTGAACTGGATCTACAGCGGAAGGTTGAACTACAAACTTGACTATGTAAAAGTCAGGAACAAAGTCCTCAGGAGAGTGCAAAACCCAGAGCTTTTCACCTACATTAGATGAAAACATGGTCTCGTCAAAAAAGCCATTTTAATAATTACTTTATATATTCTTTATTTCTTGTACAAGTTGGTACAATCGTATTCAGTTCATGAATATGCGTATCACGTATTAACAATCTACTAGTTGACATCCTGAGGAGGAAAAAATTGTGAAGGTTTAATTTTTCTCTTAAGACAGAATTGGATCGTCTTCGCTCGATCTTTTTCTTTGGCGATTCCCTACAATTTTTCTCTTGCCATAAATTGGATTAAGCTAATTTGTGATTTAATTAATCGCGCCCATTTTTTCTTGATTTCAAACTAAATTCCATGCCTATAAATTTAATTCTAGAATTGAGAGATAGAATTGTATAAGTGTATGGCTATATGAATCAGGCTTTCTGCTTCCAAGTATGGACTTGTGATCTCTTGATCAGATAAATAGATAGAACCTGTCAAGGGAAAAAATTTATGGCTTTAAATCATATTAATTAGATTGGTAAAAGCTAGTCGCTTCTTTTTCAAAACTATCTTGACAAAGAAAATTTAGTGTTGAGGTTATCACCTTATGGTTTGAAACTTTTGAGAATTTCTTTATTATTTTATTATTACGGTCAAAATCTAAGAGAAGGCTCTAGAAAATTCGACTATGTTGGATATTTAGCATAACTCCCTCTCGATCAACACTTTATCACCAGCAGATAAAGAGAAATAAGGCTTTAAATTTGAATAATTACCTGGAGACATACTTAGAATTAAATCTCCTATGGATTATGGCTGGGGAAGAAAAAGTCCAGTTTCTCTTCAAGATTTCACTCAACCCAATAGATGTGCTAGGTTGTTGTTGAATTATGAGAGGTCTGCTCGATTTGTCTCAAATTAGCTCACGGAATTCGTATATTGAGAAACAGATTTCACTATTTCTTTAAAACTTTTGGATTCTTCTCTATCAAAGAAAAGCAAGTTTTAATAAATTTATAGAATTCTTCTTCTAGAGGAAAAGGTCTAAAATATTAGCTACAAGAACCTGGTCTAGCAGTTAGCTACTGGTTCAGAAGTTGTGTTGGGTAGAGAATTCTTATCTAATAAATTGCGGAGAGATAAAATAATCATCAATTATAAATTAGAGTTTGAAATCCCGTCACAATGTAGATATGGCTGTTGGATCTTACTCAAAGTGTTCTTAGAATTAATGTTTACTCATTTTGATATCATTTTGGAGGAAGGATAAATATTTTCAATTCTGAGACAATCTTGACAACAGTATTGAGTCCAAGCAAATCAACCAATAATAAATATTATATGTACTTTGAAATTTTCAATAAGGTTATATGATATATATTCCTTCTGGGGTTAATTTAGTCAAGCTGAGAATCATCAGAGTATTGCTGAGCAAGATTGGGCACTTCTTCAGCAATATTTTCTTGGAAAACAAATTTTTGTGTGAATAGTCGACAAAGTCACTAACATAAAAAAGTCTGATTGGATATTTATATACAAGAAAAATACCCAAGTTCTTCCTGTTCTGATGAGAGTATACTGAAGACAATCATTACAATTTATTAAGTAAAAACAAAATGCTTTGAGGGATGGAGATTTAAGAAGGACGAATGACCTAGAAATGAAGACAACCTAGGAACCATTGTGAGTGCGCAAAAATACCAGGTACTTTTTCTCTAGAAAATGGGACCTTAAACCTACTTGGGGATTACCTTATAGAGTAGCTCCTATTTAACTTCTCTCTTCTGACTTGTTTGGACTAGTCAATGCTGCCAAGGGTAAAGCACTCATAGAGCTCAAAGCTAAAGGTACAAACCGTAGAGTATGTATGATGTTATTATTTAAAGGTCATATTTTAATTTAAAATGTCTCGGACCATACCTAATAGGCTTCATATAATCTATCAGCCATCTGGAAGTGTTCTCTTAACAAGATTTCCTAAATATTTCACAGTGTTTATATTTCAGGAAGGTCTGGGCCATGCTAGATACCTTTCCAAGATAATCAGAGCGAAAAAAGTCATAGAGTTAAATTTTATTTCTTGTTGTGCTCCTGATTCTCGTATAAGACAGGCCATCAAAAATAAAGCAAATACTATGACGTATCTCTTACCTATTCAGCCGTTTCGAAAAGAGATCTCCATTATGAAATATTTTGAAAACATGGATCTTTCAATCTATAATTTGGCAACTTGGAAGACTTTAATGAAAATCCAGAACTTTAAGAAAATAGTCATAGATAATATGCCTATTCAAGATCAGGCCATTTTAAAGCAACAAAAGGGGTTTAAGTTTTCACCCAAGAACCATCCTAATCTAATGTCTAAATTTCATAATTCTCTGAAAAGGGCCAAACTCCTCGAAAGAATAGAACTTAGGGGATACCTTACTGAGGGTTATGTCGAAATGCTTAAAGCTATTAATAAGGTAATAACTAATTTGCCTAAAGACCCTTTACTCTTGTTAGGGATGTATCTTGGGCAAGGATGCTTTTCAAATTTTGCTCAGAAAATACCCCCTGAGGTATTTTCAAAGATAAGAGCCTTGCAGCTAGATGGGTTTGATGGCTTTGAAACAACTGAATTTTTGAGCTTTATAACAAAGAGAAAGGAAATCCTTGAGCAATTAGTTTATTTTACTATCAATCACATTGATCAGGGAAATCAGAACCTGGAATGCTTCAACGAAATCAAGAATGCACCATCTATCAGAAGTATGATTCTGAATTATACTAACATTACTGGAAACAAAAATTCAATGTTAGATTATTTCAAAAATTTTTCTCTTCCAATGTCTCTTAAGCTTTTAAGAGTAGAGCTTGGAAATCTTCCTTGGCGCTGCCAGAAGAGTTGGGATATTAACTCTCCAGAACTCCAAAAATTTTTTAAAGCATGGGAAGGACTTAATTCTTTGCACACCCTAAGTTTAAGAGTGAATTTTCACGGGACTACTAAGGAGTTCAGAGAGTCATTCCAGAGGGAAATCTTGCAAAGATTGAATTCTATTAAATGGCTAGCCCTTATAATATCTCTTACTGATATTGTAGAATATCAGAAGGAGAAATATGTTGAGAAAGCAATTGATCTTAAAGACTGTTTCGGTGAAATAAGCCATTTATCCTCAACTATCGAAGTGCTAGAACTGTTCCATGATTGCATCTTGCTTCCAGATACACAGGATCTTGTTATGGCTTTTCCAAAATTAAAGGAACTTCGTTTAGACGCATCGATAAGGGAAGTTCAAAATCTTGGAAACCTTTTCAAGATTCTTTTGAGATCTCAAAAAAGTGCTAATCTATCACAAATACTTTTTGATATAAGGGATGTAGTAATTCTCACAAATGAAGATCTCGCATATATCATGAATATCTTGGGTGAATTCTCTAGACTGAAAGGAAAAGTTTCTTTCTTTTGTCCTACAATAAATGGTAGCTTCTTTTGCAAGGAAGTTATCACTCTCTTGGGAAGAGATATTGGAAAGATTGAACTCGAAATTAAATTCGAGATCAACCTGTCTCCCACTGAATTATGCACACTTGGGCTGAATTTAGCACAGAAGAATGTCTTTAAATTATTTGAGGTTAATACACCAAGTGGATGCTGGCTTAGCTATAATCCTAAATATGGTGTGTCTTCTGATGATTTCACGCGCCAAACAATGATTAGTTATCAAACATGGCTTCGTACGTCAAAAAAATAAATATTGTATGCGTTTTGGTCAAGTCCCAAAAATCTATAACAAAATGATCTAACATTTATGAAATAACTCAAATTAACGCAGAAATATAAATTCCTTATTTTCGAATTTCAATCGTTCCTTCTAGAGGATATTGATTAGAGGCCTTAGTAGTTTAGACACTGGAGTGCCCAACAAAAGTATTATTAACCCTACTCTTCCAACTTCTTTAATTATGATACTTCCCTCTTTTTTCTTGTAATGACTCTCAATAGGCTCATATTTGATTAGTAAAAATCACTGACCTCTAGAAGCCTATGGAATTAGTGTTTTGGGCCCATTGCAAAGATTCAAGCCCTTTCAGATACATTTTTTTCTGAGCAGGCATTGGCTCAGCCAATAAGATGTGCTGCCTCTATATTCAATCAGAGATTTCATAGATCCGATCACCTATACATTGCAAGGAGAGTCGTTTCAAGAAAGGGATGAAGGAGGAGCTGAAAATTCAATCCTCAGGGTAGGAAGCTGTCACTATTAGTGGTTCCTCCCTGTTTCAAATTTATTGGATTTGGTTCCAGAAGATTATATTTAAGCTTAAACAAAAAGTTAGGTGGGAGAGATCGATGAGGTTGCTTAAGAAAAAGATCGAAAAAGCTCAACAGATATTCCTCATGAAAGAAGACACTCAGAATGAAGATAGCTGCGGCCTTCATGAAGAAACACCCTCGAAAGACGGCTATCCAAGACTTCCACCTTCAACTCCAAAAACAAAAATGAGACTAAACTCCAAGCTGAAAGGCATACCAGACCTTTCATTTAAAAACGTTGCTAAAAATTATGGAAGAGCCATTTGTGCATTCATAATTTCGCACACGGCAACCCCATATTTGGAAGAGCTTTCTCAAACCTTTGCAATAGATTTTCAGAAGTTTCGAGAATACATTAAGGGGAAGAAAACATCGTTAAATGGAATGAGAAGCTTCCTCGAACTATTTCTAGTTTATGATGACGATCTGTGCGAAATTCAAAACTTCAAAAGAGTCAGTCAAGAACTGGCGAAAATATTTATGAAATACTATTGTACCGAGTGGATACTCCAAAGTAAGCTACTATACAAAAATGAATACTTGAAACTAACCTTAAAAATATTAAGAAGGATAAAGCATCCTGAGTACTTTATTGAAAATAAGTAATTTGATTAGTCCTATACAGATCGTATTTATATATTTTACAATATGAGTTGATTAATTTTATTAAGTTAGCCTTGGCTTAAACCTTTAAGATCATCAACCCAAAATAATTTGGCATTCAAGATCTTTTTGTAGGAAGATAAATTACTAACCATGCAATACCTATTAGATTATTATATTTGTCATATTCAAATTATCTCAGAGAAGATGTAATCATTTCATATGGGGTCTAGTTGATTAGAAATCAATAACACTATGTTTTCACTTAGAAACTTCTTCTCTTAATTTTGTTATCTAGATACTGAATATTAAATTGTAAATTATTAAACCAATACTATTACACTTCGAAAAATCCTTAATCCATTCATCAACGATATCATATTAGTGATCTTTTTGCCATATTTATGCTTTTCCA
>Ga0065720_1019365_pt1 | contig 27562 bp, 30 predicted proteins | sample Thericmetagenome_FD_59107 | JGI IMG/M metagenome (GOLD analysis project Ga0065720, IMG submission 59107) | Thermophilic microbial communities from the Joint Bioenergy Institute, California, USA of rice/straw/compost enrichment - eDNA_2 v2... | ecosystem: Engineered > Solid waste > Grass >... | reverse complement strand
CGATCCAGTTGACTGCCCCAAGGGCCAGCAAGTGTATAACACTGTCGTCGCCAAGGCCGGCTGCTCCGGTGCCGCCGACACGTTGGCTTGCCTGCGCTCCCTACCCTACGAGAAGTTCCTCCGGGCTGCTAACTCCGTCCCCGCCATCTTGTCCTACAACTCTGTCGCGCTCTCCTACCTCCCCCGTCCCGACGGCAAGGTCCTGACAAAGTCGCCTGACCTCCTCGCTAAGGAGGGCAAGTTTGCTGCGGTCCCCATGATTATCGGGGACCAAGAAGACGAGGGCACGCTCTTCTCTCTCTTTCAGACTAACGTCACGACCACCGACCGTCTCGTCACCTACCTCAAGGATATCTTTTTCCACAATGCCTCCAAGAAGCAGCTCGAGGACCTCGTCGACACCTACGAGCCGTGGGTCTGGGCCGGCTCACCCTTCCGCACCGGTCTGCTTAACGAGGTCTACCCCGGCTTCAAGCGTCTCGCCGCAATCCTTGGTGATCTCGTCTTCACCCTCACCCGCCGTATCTTCCTCGAGTACGTCACCGCCGCGAAGCCGAACGTTCCCGTCTGGTCGTATCTCGCCAGCTATGACTACGGCACGCCCATCTTGGGTACCTTCCACGGCTCGGACTTGCTGCAGGTCTTCTACGGTGTGCTTCCCAACTATGCCAGCAAGAGTATTCACAGCTATTATGCCAACTTTATCTACAACTTGAATCCAAACGATGCTTCGGGTGGTACTAGCTCCAAGAGCAAGGTGTCGGAGACTTGGCCGCAGTGGACGAGCAGCACGAGGAAGTTGATCAATTTCTTCGCCAACAGGAACGAGTTCATTAAGGATGACTTCCGCAGTGACTCGGCGGCGTTTATTAGGAATAACGTCAATATTCTGCATATCTGAGCGACGAAGGCATGCTTTGGGGATGGGCATTGGGTCATGATGCATCCATAGTCGGTTTCTGTTCATGATTCTCTTTAGCATGTACATATTTCTCATAACGGCTTGGGATACGGTTTTGGGTATGGCTCGGAGTTTGCATGCATGACTCGATGCGGGCAGGATAGTTATGATACCATGAATCGCAACTTTGTTCATCAGTTCTCTTGGTGACACAGTGCCTCTGCTTGAGTGATGTGGCTAGGCTATGTAAAATGTGACACATGTGATGGAAGTCTCTGAAAAGACCTAATGTCCAGAGTTCTTATCACCAAAAGCAGGGGAGTATGAGAAAAGCAAAGACAATCTTGCGATAAAAGAATAAAAAAATAAAAAAAATGATCAAATAAAACGTTGACTAGATGAGAGCATAATGAGAGGACAGGCTACTTCCCGTCCCTAAAGTAACAGCTTAATAATCCTTGCCTCCGTATCCCAAAGCTTCGGGCATTGTTGCACCGACTCACCACTACCTTTCCGTGTGACATCATTCTCTCGCAACACGTCTCTGTGAGAAAACCATCACAGCATTCTTGAGCCTCAAATTCTTGAACCTGCCAAACTACTCGTTATTTATCAATTACCCAGCGAGGGGTTCAAGCACAGTTATTGCTCTCAACACCAAGGCGGGCAACGCAATCCTCGCCCTTGGCACAACCGGGCTCTTGGGCCTGTGTATTTTTGCGTGAGCTACTGTATCGCGGGAATAAAGTCATTGCATTTGTGAGAAGCCCAGACAAAACTCCTGTGTATCAGAAGGGGAACTCGAGCCTTGAAGCACACTAAAAAAAAAAAAAAGAAACACAGTATCCAAATAGTCTCCCTACGCTTTAAGTTTAGAACCCAAATACATCCAACCCACTACCCATTTAGAACGTTTATTAACATCTCCTTTTCATCACGGGCAAAGATTTCCCTCTCTTCAACCGAACTCTCCAACGCAATCCCCCGCTCCTAAACCATGATCTCCCTCATTAGCCCTGCCCAGACTCTTTCTTCCCGCTTTTCTTTCGCTTCTTCACAGTCCTTCCTTACCCCTCCTTCTACACCGACACAATCCTTCCCCTCATGCGTCCAACACAGTTTCAAGCGCAGATTCGCTCTCTCCACAATATGGACACCTGATAATAGAAAGGAGAGTTCGGCCTTACGAGGTGAGTGATGGAGACTACCGTGGATTGGATCATGCCCGCTGCGTACAAGGCCATGGTCGGGATTATGGGGGTCTTTACATCTCTTAAAGATGACGTGGGGGATGGATTGGATGGCTTCTAAAGTCACTGGCTTGTATGGGGATGCTATGGTGATGTTGGTGAGGAGGAATGGAAGAAGGAAGGGGAAGGTGCTGTTAACGGGGGACCTGTTGGGGGTGAATGGACGGATTGGCTAAGTAGGGGCTGGCTGGTTATATGGTTGGGGGATGTCTTGGGAGATAGAACAGTGGACACGGAACAGGAAATGGGGAAGCTGCCGGCTGTTAGCGATGCTAAGTGATCTACCGGTGCCACTGTTTTGTTGACGAGGGTGTTACAGCTCATCATGACCGGTTGCGTTCTCACCCGGTTGCCAAGGCTGCACTCTCCCCTGGATGATATCCCCCAAGAAGCGTTCAACCACCTCCGCAGTGAGCTTTTCCTTCCCCCGATAAGGATAGACATTCCCTGTATTCGGGTTCTGCACAGATAGGCCAGAGATACCAGGCTGCAAGCCAAGCATGGAGGCTGCGTCGGGGTACTCGTGGGCATCAGTGATGAGGAAGTGGAGGTATTCGGCGTATTTCTTGGCGAGAGGTCGCATTTGGGAGATGAAGGTGGCTTTGTCATAGGAATTGGAAGTGAGGAAGTGGACTAGGGATTTTCCTGTCTAGGGGATTTTAGTTTGCCGGCAGGGAGGAATGTGACAATATTTGAAGAATAAGATCATACCTTGTAGAAAGAGAGTTCGTTCTTTCTTGTTAGCTCTGGGATCAATGGTCTTGAACATAGTTTAACGAAGTTTTCCATGGCTCCGATTGTCCCAAACTCCGTGAGCGTGTGATGAATGTCATCGAGCTTGTTGTAGCACTCCACGCGCGACTCCGTTTGCTCTTGAATCTTCTTTACTGCAAAGGAATACTGATCTCTGTACTTCCTCGCCAACCGCTCGAACTCCTGCCGCAGGTGCTTATCCTCTGGTTCAAACTGAGCAACAAGGGTAATGGCATCCATCCCTTGGAAAGAAGTGACATTACTGCTGTCAATATGAGACAAGGCAGGGCGAGACATTCTCTCAACGAAGCTGAGGATTGAGTGGGAGTTTCGTGGACCTCGGTATCGATGGAATGTCCCATCTGAGTAGGAGAGTCGGATGGCTGGGACTGAGGAAGCATCAGCTTGTTGACAGAGTCGAAAATGAGTTGAACAGTCTATGCTGAGGACGGGAATTCGGCTAGACTGCTCTACTGAGGCCCATTCGGGCTCGAGCCATTTCGAATGTCGCCTACGGTTGTTGTTAGAGGTTGATAACATCTCGATAACATGAGACACATACTCATCTGGCTGTTCGAGTGCATCGTTTCCGTGTTAGTTTTCCAACATCGCCAGGGGGACCTTTCCTGGGGGAACTGCACATACGACTACATCTGCAGCACAGTTAGCGAGTGAGGTACACATACACTTGATGCTGGAGCAACTCACAAGCAACCAGCGCTCGTCCATCCTTCTCAATGGCCGTCCGCAACTCATTTTCTCCTTCAACCCACGTCCATGCTGCCGTTTTCGGTGCCAAGAAAAATAGGGATAAGCCGCAGAGGTCGATTCTCATGTCGCCCGGTCAAGCATACCAGAGTACCGGCTCAACAGGGAGAAGACAACAGACCAACTACGACGGTAAAAAACACAAAAAGAGCGAATGACCACAATGAAACTTCACTTGAATGCCGAAGAATGGAGAGAGCTCGATGTTAATACACAGTAGTATTTGAGCTGTTGGCGCCAAGTGTCAGACTGTGTGACCCCTGTCGCAACACAGACGCCAAATCTTCCATCAACCCCTGAAACACCACATGGCGCGCAACACTCACGTTTCATGTTGAGATAAGGCTGATCTAGGATGCAAACCGTCCGTAACGTTATAACAGGGGTTTGACTTCGGGTTTAAAGCATGACGTCTTCCTTGGCAGCTGTCATCATCTTCACGCTGTCATTGAATGGGCTGAGTCTCGTCTTACTCATCAGAAGGAAAGAATGTCCACGAAGAAACTCAGAAGGCTCATCGCTGGTGTTGGTGCTGTCGCGGCGCTCAGCAACACTTTTGTTAATGCCAAAAATGCCGACCAAGCCCCTCTAACTGAATCCTCAAATCCATACGTCTGCGAGCATCCCCCATACAAAGTCCATCTCGTCTCCCACTCACCCCTAGTCATCTACCTCGAAAACTTCGTCACTCCAAAAGAGCGAGCACATCTTCTAAAGATTAGGTCAGTTCTATTTCCCTCTTCCCAGTCCTATATATTATACTGACTTTATGCTTTCATGTAAGTGAAAACACCTTCACCCCCTCTGGCATAACCTCTAATACCAGCATTCCCATCCGAACTTCCCACTCAACCTCTTTGCCCCCAACGGATCCAATCGTGCACTGCATCTCCCAACGCGCCCTCTCATTTCAAGGATTCGACACTCCTCTTTCCCATCTCGAGCCCTTACAGTTAGTCCGGTACCTCCCCTCCCAATACTACCACCATCACACAGATTGGTTCACTTCCCCCGTCCACTCCTCCACCCAATTAGGAGGTAACCGCCTTACTTCCTTCTTCATCTACATCAAAGTTTTGGACGGGACCATCGGGGGAGGGACAAACTTCCCCCGGCTAGAACCTCTCATCGATGAGAAATGGTGTGAGAAGGGGTGGGTCGACTGTGATGAGGAGTGGGAGAGGGGCGTGACGTTTCGGGCGATGGAGGGGAATGGGGTATTTTGGGTTAATCTTGTGGATGGGGGGGATGGGAGGAGGTATGGGGATGAGAGGGTGTTGCATGCGGGCGTGCCGGTTGTTAGGGGGGAGAAAGTGGGGATGAATATTTGGACTAGGGAGGGACCGGTTGATGAGGCTATCAGGGGGGTTGCGTAGGTGAAAGGGCATTTAAAGATGAGTAAAGACATAAGGATTGGCTAAATAGAAGTCTGGATTGACGGTTGGCTGTGCTCAGCATTCTGGTATCCTCATTAGCCATCGTAATATGTGACACTATTCAAGGCCCGCTCCATTATCTATTGTTCATGACCTAGTTGACTCACTCCCCTCCTTGTTGACATCCCTCCTTTCATACCACCTCTCGAACGCAGCTTTCTCAATATCCTCTTCTGACGCTCCCGCCCCCTTTCTCTCCATCAGCCCATGCTTTCTAAGGTAAACCCTCTTCGCCCACTTCCATCCCTCAGCCCCCAGGAAGAACAACACGGTCATGGCAAACACCACGCCCCATTCCTTATCCAGTCCAGCATGCAAAAACACACGCTTATTAATTACGGGAATGTACAGCGTGGGAAAGACGCTCACAAAGCCCACGACAACCGACCAAAACAGAAACGGATTCCTCCACAACCTTAAAGCCCACTTCTTCGTATTCCTAAACGCTCCATGAAAGAAGGACAGCCTCGCATCAATCAGCTCCCAGGCGAAGAATACGAAGATCCACATCATGGAGGTGTAGCAGGTCGAGCGGGCGCGGAAGACGCCTTCGCATGAGGGAGAGTAGCGCAAGTTGCAGTCGACGCCGAAGTTGCCATCGTACAGGCCGAAGATGACGATGATGAAAGAGGAGAGCAGACAAATAGCCATGAGAATGCCGTAGGCGACAAGGTCGGCGAGAAATTCGCGCGTGAAGACGCCATATTTCAGCTAATAACAGTCAGCATGCCTCAACATCAAATAGCACGGCGGAAAACCTACACTCTGCGGCGGCCGACTCAAGATATGCTTTGACGCGGCCTCAAATCCCAACCCCGTCTCGGTAAACGCCCCGGCAACAAGCAACATCCACAGAATCTCGATGGGCGTCACTTGGTACACCGACGTGCCGCTCTTATCCTTATACGCCAGCCCGACCATCAACGTCGTGACAAACCCAACGTTCGCGCTGAGCACATGAAGCATGAACTTCTGCACATTGTCGAATATCCTGCGTCCTTCCTCAATTGCGTTGAGGATACTCGCAAAGTTGTCATCGCTCAGCACAATGTCTGCCGCGGACTTGGCTACATCACTGCCGTTCAGACCCATCGCAATCCCAACGTCCGCGCGTTTGAGACTCGGGCTATCGTTGACGCCGTCGCCTGTCATGGCAACGTACTTCCCTCTCCTATGCAATGCATCAATCATCCTAACCTTGGTATTCGGCGTGCACCTCGCCACAACTAAAGGCAACTCAGGCAGGGCATCAATCTCCTCATCCGTGAGGCGATCGAACTCTGCCGCGGTCATGACCATTCCCTGGGCGATATCCGACCTGATAAGCTCCATTCTAGACGGCAAAATCCCCACTTCAGCGGCAATTGCCTTGGCAGTGAAAGGATGGTCGCCGGTAAGCATGTGCACGGAGATGCCTGCTCTCAGAGCCTTGAACACGCTGGGACGGGATTCGGGACGAGGGGGGTCGTAGATGCCGATGAGGCCGCAGAATGTGAGGGAATGCTCGAACTCTGCGCGATTTAGCTGACCACGACGAGAGCTCTCGGGGCTGATAGGAGCGAAGTCGTGGCGGGAGGCGAGGGCGAGCACGCGCAGGCCGCGGCGGGCGAGGGATTCCATATTGGCATGGATTTGGGTGTGATGGGAGGCTGTCAGAGGGACTGGGGTATTTTCTAGGCTCAAGATTGTGCTGCAGTTGGCTAGGACGCGCTCTACGGCTCCTTTGGTGAAGATCGATACTCGGCTGGTTGGGATGTTGGTGTAGAGCATGGACATCAGCTTGATGGAGGAGTCGAAGGGGAACTCGGCAATTTCTTTCCATTCAGCCTTCTCTGAATCCTCGGAGCGGTTAAACCTGGTAGCAAACACTTTGAGTGCAATCTCGGTTGGATCGCCGTGTGCCTGCCAGGCACCGCCAGTCTTAGTGACCTTGGCCAGGTTGGCTAGCGACGCAATGGTGAGGTACTCCTTCAAAACCGGCTGAGTCTCGCTCTCTGGCGTCACAGGACTACCTTCATCGGAGGAAATCTCGCGCGGCTCAGCGTGGATGAAGGTCACAATCCCAGCGTCGGGGTTGTACGGGTCGTCCGTATTGACCGAGTACGTGCCGAGGCCCGGAATCCAGGCCATACGGGTGACCATCTTGCCTTGGGTGAGCGTGCCCGTTTTGTCGGAGCAGATGTCTAAACTCTAATTAATAGCTCATTCAGACCACTAGATAGAAAGGAACGTACTGGTGACACCTCCAAGGGCCTCCAGCGAACGCATATTCCGCACAATGACGTTGCGCTGCACCATCACCTTCGTGCCAGCAGCCATCGTGATGGTGAGCACCACGACTAGCGTGACCGGCAGTGTGCCGACGGCAGTTGCGACGGCGTAGATGACGACATCGCTGCGGGTGTGGAACTGCGATTGTTAGCTGGTTCGACGCTGATGATGATGAGTGGTGTTGACGGGAAAAGGTTTCGACTCGGGTTAGGGTTGAAAGGTTTAGACCTACCGCTGCAGGTGAAGTATGCACCCCAGCGGACCCTAACCCTGCTTTCTCGGACCTTTTTCCTCTAACCGCATCATTGATCCATGAAGTCAAGAACACTCACCTTGTTCGCAGCCAACACTACCACAAAACACGCCACCGCAAACAGAAACACATACCAAAACAGCTGCGACAGCTTCCTCTGCAGCGGCGTGCCCACATTTATCCCCAAAAACCCCCCAACCCAATCCCACGTCCTCAACACTCCATACTCAACCCACTCCCACACTCCCGCCCTTCCGTTTTTATTTTTCCTGACCTTCCTCTTCTTGGTCCCATCATCCTCCAACGCAGCCGCAATCGCTCCGATCTCCGTGCACATCCCCGTCGCAAAGACCACGGCCCTACCCCGGCCTTTGGTGATTATGCTCGACGAAAAGACCACGTTTGCCCTGTCGCCGGGTCCAACATTCTCATCGTCATACACCTGATCCGGGTCCTTGCGCACGGGCACACTTTCTCCAGTCAACAAAGCCTCATCAGCCTCGAGATTAACAGCTTCAGAGACCCTCGCGTCGGCGGGGACGCTGTCCCCCACTTTGAGCTCAATCACATCACCGGGAACGACCTCCGCGGCGGGGATGACGGACGTGACACCGTTGCGGATGACGCGGGCGGTAGCTGAGTTGAGTGACTTGAGCGACGCGATGGTTTTTGCGGCCTGCAAGTCCTGAAAGTAGCCTATGATGATGTTAATTGCGATGAGGAAACCGAGGACGCCGGACTCGATCCAGGCGCGGATAGCTAGGCAGGCTGCTAGGGCGAGGAGGAGGATCTACCGGTGTCACGGTCAGTGACTTGTGTGCCCTGAGAGAGGGGAGGGGGACAAGGACATACCAAGGTCATAGCATTTACCACTTGCGCGATGAGAATCTCGAGCCGCCTGACGCCCTTTTCTTCGCCTAGGTCGTTCGGGCCATATTTGAGGAGTCGGGCAGCTGCTTCTTCGCGGTTCAGACCAGAGGCAAGGTCGGTGTTGAGTTCCTTTGCGACTTGGGTGAAGGGTACGTTGTGGGCTGGCCTTGACAAAGGCTCATTGGCCTGGCCGGAGACGTGGCCTTCGGGGAGTTGGCGTTTCTTTGCTCCCATGACGGCAGTGTCTCTGCTGCTGCTGGGAAAGGTGAATTTGGCTACAGGTAGGAAAGGAGGGGACTTGAGCCATCACAGGATCGTCAAACCGGCCAACGCTGTCAAAGTCTTCTTCAAATGATCTTGGGAGTTCCCAAGCCTATTTATCCTTCCAATTCCAGGGAAACTCCTCTCTAGACTACCTAGATAAATTTTACTTCTAAATCTCAACCTGACTCCATCTGTTGCTCTCTTGGCCTCTCTCTCCAAGATCTAAATCCCAGGTCCCAGCGGAATCTTCCACCGCCAAGCCATGCATCCCAAACTCGGCAGCCAAGACACCACTCCTGCAGCTCGTCCTTACGTGATGCGGTGGAGACATGGAGGCTCTGTGGATCTCGATGCCCCAAATGCGGGATTGTTGCTGATTCCGGAAGCTTTTTGACATCTTCACCAAAGCCGGCCTGCAGCAAGCCCACAGCCCGGCCTGTCAAACGGTATTTGACGCTGTCGAGTCAAGCATATCAGGGACACGGACTGCCGAGTGCCGATGTCCGGCGGTCTGGCTCGAGGATCTGTCGGTTTGGGTGATGGGAGTGGTTATGAGAAAAGAAACTGGAACAAAGTGGATCCTCCACGTGACAAAGATGATTTGGTTGCGTCTTGGCATTGGCGTCAGGACCGAGGTGATAATGGCTCATCCTTCTTTGTTTACTTGGCGGTTAGTAAGAGAAACTCTGTTAAATGCAGCAGAGAATATCTCCGGGAATGATACGAGGTTACAAAGCGTTGAAAGGCTTCGGTATTGGCGAGTCTTGGTGGCTCCCTAAATGGCTAATTCTCGTTCCATGATTCTTGGTTCTTCACTACTCCAAAGGCTAAGTTGAGATTGAGACGTCACCTCAGAGAGCCCGGGAGGAAGTTGTTCTAGATGAAGAAGACCGTCCAGATAATCTGAACGTAAAGGTCATATATAACCATGGTATCACGATCGGTTACAGTACTGTTCTGTAATTCCATGTTTAGTGGGCATGTTTAGCAAAAGAACGAAAACAAACTCTGACTAAAAGTGGGAAACAGAGGCCAAAGACTTGAACTCCGAGCAAAGCGGTCGCCTGGCTCGTGCCAACTTCCAAGTCCAAGGACACCATTACCGTCTGAACGTGGGCCTTTTGAGCCCCCGATGAGCCAGACAGAACCAGAGACCGTCCGGTCTACGCAGAAGGCTGCTCAGTTTAGCAGCTTACCGCTGGCTCCAACTTTCGTCTCAGCTAAGCACGTCGAAGTCTCATGTTTCGGTACGGAAATATCTATATACTATTTTCTATGTACAATATCTTTATCGCACTCGGCCAATCTCGGCTTTAGCAACCGCCGGGAGTGCCCCCATCCCCGTTAAACACCTCCTCCACAACCACATCAACAACCCCCGAACCTCCAACCTTACACCCCGGCACAGTCACAACCCTCTCGTCCTGCTCAACAATCCAATCCTGCCCACAATCCTGCTGTCTAGCATACTTATACCTCACCTCGCCCCCCTTAAAGCCCTCCTCAAACTCCAGCAGGACGTCTGCCCACCAGAGCGGGCGTTCAGCAGTATAATTGCTGCTGAGTAAGGGATAAGCTTTAGACACGTCCCAGTTCCCTAGTGTGGGCGTGCTGCCCGTAATAAAGACGTTCTCGCCGTAGTAAGTCGGTGCGTCGACCATGAAGCGGACAGTTGTGAGGCAGGGGATTTTGATGTTGGGTGCGCCGGCCTCGGTTGCGGGAGCGAAGGTGCCAATGAAGGAGCCGTCGCTTGGGGTACAAATTTGGGGCAAAACAGGGGCATTCCGACCAGTCGGGACCCAGCTTGCAGGAAGATGTCCATCGCGCCGGTGAGTCATGGAAATGAAGGAGGCGAAGGACCAGGTCAGGTTTGCGGCGGAGGTTGGAGTCCCGGGGGAAATGCGGAGGAATTGCTCTGCCTGCATGCCGTTGGAGGGAGTATATTTCTTGGAGACCTCGATGAAGGAGTCGGCGTAGGCGTGCACGGCTTTTGCCAAGGCATGGTAAGTTGGATGAGACTTCGAATATGTCCCGATTTTGGCAGAGGGATAGAGGTCCTTAAAAAAGGGAAGTGAGGTTGAAGTAATGGTTATCTGCCCCTGGCGAGACCAGGACAGGGCGACGTCGTAGAGAAATTCTGCGGCTCCGTGGACGATTAGGTACCAGGGGTTGCCGCCGAAGTAGGTATCTTCGGGGTAGCGGCCTAAAGCAATGCCTTTACCGACAGGGATGCCTTCGTTAATGGGATAGAGAGTGCGGAAGGTGTCAACGACAGCTTTGAAGTTGGCCAGGCTTTTTGGATGGCATGGCTGTAGCGTAGGACTGTTGCATGAAGCATTGGGGTCAAAGGCCATGATCGGCCCAAGGATCGTGTTTGCATCTATGCCTACCCGGCCAGTTGGCTGTCCGGCCGTGGAGGTGATGAAGTTTGCCGTGTAGTAGGCGCCGTTCCAGTACGAATTAAGCAGGCAGAGGATCTGAGGGGCTTGCGAGCAAGCTGGGCAAGAGAGATTGAGGGACTTAGCGAGGGTAGAGCCCTCGATGAGGGCGCGGTATTGGGATTGGGTGGTGAAGAAGGAAGCGCCAGAAACTTCCTCCCAAAGGTCAAAGGTTGTGGCGTTCCTGCTTAGCGGTTAGCTTTTGCTTCTTGGCTTGATCAAGTTCAGAGACACCCACCAGTACTGCCCAACATAGTTCAGATCATTGCTAATGATTGGCCAGATCTCCCTCTTAACCCTCTCCTTCTGCCCTTGGGAGATAAGATAGTTGCTATACTGGATGAGAGAGATAGCCCTCAATGGAGGACCGTCTCTCTGAGGCCGACCCCAGTTCCCATTGTATCTCGACCCATCAGCGTTGAACTTGGGCTCGCCGAGACCAGCACCGTTGGGGAGAAGTGAGCCTGATGGGTTGCTGACCGTTTGGAGGATAGCCTGGGAGTAGATGTAGTTCTCGATGTGTGGCTGAAGGGCCTTGTTTCCAAAGAGGAAGTCGTCGATGATGGTCCGGAAAGTGAGGGCAGAGTCGCGAGTCCAAGTGTAGAAGTCTGTGTGTGTGTGAGTTAGAGGGTTCGTGAAACTTCAAGGAGTCGAATTGACATACAGTCAGGATTTGACTTTGATGGACTGGCGATGACGAGACCGCGTCCTGCTCCAGCAACCTTGGTACCATTGGCGCCGATATTGTCGAGGACTCCTTCCAGGGCAATTGCTCGCTCTAACAGACATTAGATAGTTCTATTCTTGACATATCCGTATGTGAGAGCAGCTTACCCGTCTTGATCCAATTTTCAAGGGACAAAGTCTGAGGGATAGCTCCTGCCAGCCCCTGAGAAGCCAGTAGGCCTGTTAATGCCAGTGTTTTAATCAATGGCATCTTGGAAACACTACTAGTAGATGTTTGACAGATAAATGACCTGTAACCTGCATGTTAATATGATTTGGCTCATAGATACTTAAATATCGTCGAGTGTCTTCCTATCGCGCTATCACCGTCAGCTGTGCCCATGCTCCATTCGGTCTATGGATATCATTGAAATCATTGCCTAATACCTCCAGTCCTGGTCAAACACTAAGAAATCGGCCCTTCAAACAACTCTCGCCAGGAGAACTTCCCATTTTGGCCACGGACATCTGGCTTGGCTTCGGTGATATACCGTCGCAGCGTTGCATTCCGCTCCCCGCCTTTCCACGATCACAGGATGCGTCCGATCCGGAGTTCTCCTCGGCTTCATTCGGACCCCTACATGACCGAGTAAATGACCGACATGCATTTTGATGGAGGTTTGTGGGAGCATACCGCTTTATTTGCTGCGTTGTAGTCTTCAAGCTTATGGATAAAGGGTTCGGGTATAATCGGCAAGGGGACAGAACGCTTGTCCAAGATGGATGTGAACATGCAACATCCAAAAATGGTGGAGACCATGCCGGCGCTGGAGAAATCCATAATCCAGGGAACGAGTCTTTCTGGTGGCTGATATCACTGGAATGATGGTTCAACTAGATGAAGCTAGTCTTTTTCTCACGTGAATAAAGCTTCAACTTCATGTGGAGTAAATAGTCACACCTTCCGTTTTGGTGTCGATTACCGTTGCTTCGGACTGTCAACGTTGTTTTGATCTTACTTAAACCTTGTATTTGCCCTCTTTCCGCTGTGGCCTGCTCAACATGTTGTTGTTCTAACACCCCATTCGAGTTCAACTCAAAAAGATGCAAGCAGACACTGTCCGAGTTTTTTGTATATGAGTGAATGGTCCAAGTATTACCAATGGTAATACATCCCGATGTGACGACATACATTGATGAGTTTTGTCCTTAATGAGTTTCTCCAGTTGGATGTAATCGTGATAATCCGGGTCTGTGAGCTTGGGAGCCACCTGCATCAGGGACGCAATCTTCAACTGGAGGACTGAATTGGCAGTCAATTTGCGCATGGTATCCGTCGCTGAAATTATCAACCGCTGGCCTTGCCAGCAAAATCGAGGACATGAAGGCAAAGGTTCTTGCGGACAGGGTACTCCACATCGGATATGGGATTCCGGCCCTCACATCCAGAACTTTTCTCAGCTTAGTATTCTCACCTTCTTCAGAATAGCTCGAGCCAAAGTTGAGACAGGTTACTCTCTTCTGTCAAAGTATAATTGCAAAGATCCAAGGACTAGCAAAGTATGAATCATAAATTTTTTAGCAGCTGGGAGTAGTATGCCATTGAACCAGAAAGACAAATTAATGAACCTAGTACCTTGTGCTACACATTGCAAATGTCCTCTCACCTAGATCTCAAGCCCATCAAACCATAATTTCCAGCTCACTCATGTTACCGAACCTCCTTCAACGATCCCAAATCGACCCCACAATGCGGCTACATCCGCACGCAGCACCTTCGTGGCACGTCTCAACCACTCCCTATCCAATATCCATCCACAGCGCACACACTCAGTAGTCAGCCATGCTACTCCTCCCGCGGCTTCCATTGGCGACACCTTGACCCTGTGGCCCGCGCGGGGAGCCAGTCGTTGACGTGTGGCGCTCTGTGAGGGTCCCTAGTACTCTGCAGGGTCTGGCATGGCGTCAAGCCACGCGGTACACGCCGCTGTCTTTGATAGGCATCCACTGGAGGACGAATGCAGCCCAGCTAGTGGCATCTGGGGCCGGACGGGGCTGCGCTTCAATCCTGGGCCCCACTGCCATGGTGTTGCAGCGGGTGCCAATGTTGTGCGAGTAGCGCAGCCCTAAGGCCCAAGCAAAAGATGGGACTGAATGCAACGCTCAATGCGGATATTTTTAGTGTTATGGGTAAGGGAAAGTTGAAAGAAATTTTGGGAATTTCCAGATATTTGATCTTTGTGAACATGATTGTCAATATAAAACTCTGTAGCAACGTGTCTCCTTCCCTGTTACTACCATAACTAGTTCATTCTCTCCCACAAGAATTGCCTGCCGCATCTCTCCCCTCTCCTTCACACAGATGGCGCACCACAGCCATTGTGGCATGCAGCCACGGGAGCCGCAGTGACGCAGCACGCACGCTGAGAGGTGCGACAGGACGCCGCCAAGGCTGCCGCGATACCCCTTCAGGCACAGCCACGCGGTATGCAAGCCAGCAATATGCCTGGAAAGAACCTGTTAGCGAGCCGTGGTAGCGAAACTGGCCAGTCAGCCCTCGGCCTTAACACAGGGCCCAGAGGAAACTGAGGAGAAAGTGCCAGCATGCTGGTTCTGGTTGGGTTTTTCCAGTCGACTGTTTTGTTGTGCTGCTGTGGGCTCTGGCTAAGGGCTGCATCTGGGCTTCTCTGACACCCTGAATCGCCCGCCGCCGCCGCCGCCGGCGCTGGAGCCGGCTGGGCTGGGTTGTCTGGGCGAGCAGTCCGAAATGGGGTTCAGCTGAGGGCTCAAGCTGAGGGCTGAGGGACGGGACTCGGAACTGACTGCAGTCTGCTTGTCTGCTTTTCACTCGTGGAGAGTTTCACTCACGCAAACTGGACCGGACACTCTCTTGCAATTGTGCCAGCGCATTCGTGTTTGCTTCCCGTCTAGATCTAAAGTACACCGTAAACTAATATATCCCCGCCGAGTATGTTGTGACCTCACCACCACCGACATGGGCGGCACGCACACCCCGTCTCCGGGCCGGGTGTCATTGTCGCTAGTAGCCGCGCAGCAGCAGAGCCAACGCCAACAAGATCAACACCACAACCAACACAAACAGCAACCCGTGCCAGAGCGGGGCCACATCGTGACCTCCGATCCCATGCCTGCAGGGCGTCCATCACTCCCAGTCTCCCCGGTCGGTTTCCGGCCGGCAGCGGCCCGGTTGCCACTCTCTCCTTCGGCAGCAGTGGGCTTGTCACGGCCGTCAGCCGCCGCCTCCGATGGACGGCCGGTCTCTGCGGGGCAGAGCGATTATAGCCTGAACTTGAACCATAACAGCTCGTACCACATCAGCACATATCATATTCACCATCAAGCTCAGCCGAACCCAATCCAGTTGCGTCCCCTGCCTTTAGGAACGCCGTCATCCGTGCCGGCATTTCGAAAGTCGTCGTCTGGATCGCCGCCGCCCTTACTTTCGAATGAGAAGTTGCCGCCAATATCGACTCTGTTGAGTCCGTTTGTGGACACTAGGGCGACTGCTCGACCGACGCAGAGTCAAAGTGATCTAAGACCTCCGTCGAGTCATGGCAATCACTCGGCTAGTCCCTCTCTTACGCCAGCGCTGCCTTCTCTTCTACCGCCAGAGCCGGGACCGCTAAGAAGACCGCTTGCGCCACCACATCTACAGTACACATCAACATCCTCTGTCCTACCCTCGCTAGCTCCGTTACCGCCGGCTTCAGTACATCGATATGGAGACCCATCTAATACTACGCTAGTCCAAGCAGACCATCTTAGCAAAAGCACTACCTTCCCTCAAGTTGAGGTGCAGACAAAAGTGTCGGTGTCAGTGTCAAACCACAGGCCCTTCCGCTGCGACATCTGCATGCAATGCTTCAGTCGGAATCATGACTTGAAAAGACACAAGAGGATTCATATGGCGGTGAAACCGTTCCAATGCTCAAAATGTGGGAAGAATTTTAGCAGGAAGGATGCGTTGCGGGTGAGTTCCTTTCCACATCTCTTCTCACGGGACCTGCGAGTTTTACCGATTAAGTGTCTTGGTGTTTTGATGAATGAGTAGACCATTACGCACGCAAGTTGCGAGTGAACAGGGCTTGGCTGATTTGTGTGTAGAGACATCAACTCGTCAAGGCTTGTGGGGAGAAGAGGTCAATTTCGCCAGGAGAACAGGCCTCAGGTTCTGATCAAGGCTCGGGAAACAAAAGAACGACTGGAACAGACTCAAGGTGAGCTTTGCGTCCCGAATCGGGTTCCATATCCCTGACTAATCAGACTATAACATACGTTATAGCAAGCTGTGAACACTGGCAGGCATTTTGTCCGAGTCTTTTTGATGTTCAGCTCATAGTGATAGTTTAGGATATGATACCATAGCTTTAAGGAAAGGGGTGCTTGTCAGCGTATCTAGACGGCACAAAACGGTCTTCTATCTGTCATTTAGGTTGTAGTTATTCAAGCGTTGAACTTATGACCTGGAGATACAATAAAGAGGGTTCGTTCGCACAATCGAATTTCTTGAAGCATAGAGAACTCAACGATAAAAGCATATCCATTAAAGCCAGCCCAGCTATCAGTATCCTCGTGGTTCAAGCTGAGTTCAACCAACAGCTGATGGCAAGAAATCCCCACCGTAGGATGTGTCATAATAATGTGCGGCACCCGTGCTTCCAAACAATCGGAAACATACACGATTACCATCGGGTATGGTGTAGCGGTAACATCTGCGACTCTCATCACTGAGTGCTCGCAAGCCCGGGGTTCGACTCCCCGTATCCGAGATATTTTTGCCCCTGTCGTTCTTTCTCCCGTGGCCAAGCCCATTTAGTTCTCTATTTTTACGATAATGTGTGGTTAAATTCCAAAGAATTTGAAGCTCAAAAAGTAAAAACCAAGGTTAGTACCTGAACCCACAGTATGTACATTGCCCCAGCAACCATTTGTTTACACCCGAGCCCCTGACTAAGGCAAACTCATAAACAGCTCGAGCAACTTGGGGAAGATTGGAGTCCTACAACCGTTAACATCAACATCGTAATCTCTCCGTCATTGAAAAGATGTTACTTACCCTAATCCCGTCACCGGATCCCATCCCTTCGTCGCAGGGAAGCCCTCTGACCCACAACCTGGGTTCGAGCCCTCCGTGATATCAGTAAACACTTCGGGATGCGCGTACTACGCTCGTCAACCCTCTGAACCTCCCATCCATTTTATGCAGAGAACTTACCAGTACAGGATGCACAAATCCAACTGGCCCCTTTCCCACCGCCAACCTCTCTTCATTAATCAGCGTCAGAATTGACGCCCAAATTGGCACCGCCACCGATGTCCCATCCATGCGATTTGGATACCCCTTCCAGACAACCTTAAAGTTCTCTCCAATCGCCGCCACATCAGGGTAGGCCCTTCCAGCGAGGTTGAACACCTTTCCTTCGGGCACGCTGCTGTTACTGAAGCCCTCCTCTCCTTTCAGTATGTACCCCTTCTCTTTGATCTGGGGATTCGAGTTCAAAAATTCAGTGACAGCCTTATTCTGCCACCACGGCCTAGGAAAAATATTCGAGAACCCCCCTCCCGAACTCACCCCCTCGGCAGCCACCTCCCTCCAACTGGCTGTTCCATCATCTTTGTCTACTAACATCGTTGCCCCAACGGACAAAACGTAAGGACAATTACTCATCACCCTCGGGGCATACACCGTCCTATTGGCACCCAAACATCCCACTTGCGAGTTATACCTCCCCCCTCCAACACCCACGTCGCCTGATGACTCGACCACGGTAATGCCCTGCAGAGCAAGCTTCATAATCTCAAGACACTGTCTGCGCATGTAATTTGCCGGCCAAGTATGTTCTGTGCCAGAATATGAGATAGAGATGACTTTTGTTGGAGGGTGGGCACCACACATAAGAGGGCCGTGGTAAGCGTTGAGGATGATAAAGGCATCTGGGGAGAGGAGGGGCGTTGACGAGGAAAGGTTCAGCGGGGGTACATTGGGGTTGGGGTATTCCGGGTCGCGGCAGGAGGAGGTGCGGCAGTTGCCTGTGAGGTTGTAGGCCGTGAGATGGCAGTAGGAGGCGTCTAAAGCATCAAAGAAGGCTGTAGTCACGTTAATTTCGTTCATGAGATAAAGGTGAAGTGGCAGGGTTCATACTGTTGAAGAAGCCTGGATACTTGCTGTCCGACCTGGTCTGTTCTTGCTGATACCACTCGTCATCAACTTGGAAGAGGACCGTCTTTTGGGGCCAGACAAGAGGGATGGCGACTTCGAAGTCGAGATCAGCTTCAAATCCGGCCTTGGAGACGTCGTTGGTTGGGCCGAGGGCGCCGTTGATGGAGCGAAGACTGGGAAATGTGCCTTTGGGGACCCAACTGTCTGGTGTTAGTTCTCATCAACATAGGTAGGGGTGTGAGAAACATACGGGGCAATATTTCTAAAGTAGGTGTCCAAGTCATGTTGATTGTAATGCTGACCTAGACTCTGGAAGATGCCTAGCTCGTTGCCGGGCGTGGATTTGCTGCCGACGGGGATTTGATACTGAGCTTGAAGACGTCAGTGTTTCCTACAACTTCACTTTAACAACTTGGGTCAATAATCTACCTCTGATGCACTGAGGAGTCACATCCCCCGAGCACCAACCCGACGGTTTAAACCACTTGTCTTCGATCTGAGGAACGTTGAGTTGTGGCGCATCGGTAACCGAGGCAACATTGTCATTGCGCTTTGCGTTACGACGTTCGATCATGAGTCTACGTGACTGACGCTCGTCCTCAATTCTGATGGCTCTCTTGGCAATCTTAACATCTCGATGGCTTGTGGCGAGCTTGATACCTGGTGTGATGTAATCGATTAGGTGAGAAATGTTATGAGGGACATGGTATCTGGCAAGATGTCAGACACACTTTTTCCCTCTCCGTTCAGGGGCTTACTTACTCCGAGCAGGCTATGCTTAGAACGCCACTCTCGACGTGCTCATAGATGTGGTACTGTGTGTGCAGTAGTCTCTCAATCTCGTCGACAGGGGCATCGAAACCAATCCACTTTTACATCAGCATCCCACCGTCGAGCCCTTGAGCGTGGGAGATCGCTTACCTGCTTATTGTAGGACATCCCTAACCTCCTCTCGTCAACTCCCTCCCCCCTTAACCAGCTGACGACCTCATCTATGCTCTCTTGCTTCGGCGTAAACAAGTCAACGACTTCCCTCGGTGAGAGGTACTTCCCAAATTTTGGGCTCTTTGGATCGGATCTGCATCTATCAGTTGAGCGTTCACCCTACTTCTGTTGGAACCTCGCCACTTACATCTCCATCAATACCTTCTCTGCCCGCTCGAAGTTTTCTTCTTGCCTCAACCCAATGCGAACAGGCACAGTCGCCCGTCGGCTCACTGTCCCCCGCTTGACCCATCCTTCAAGGTGATGCTGTTCATGCCGCTCATGACAAACATGTCCGCGGGGCACTCTTCTTCCCGATGATGATTGCTTGTTGGCTGTTGCAGAGCCAGACAGGCTCGCTATCACGAAAACGAACACTCTGCAGAGCTTCATTTTGCTCTCCTCTGCTCATCCGCGCACCTTGCGACAGCAACAGATAACGGAAAATGACATCTGCCTGCATGCGAACTAGAGACAACATAAATAAATTGCACCCCACTTACCCCAACTCGTTGACTCCAACATTCCAGGCTTGCCACCATGGTCTCGGCGATGACATTGACAATCGGAACACTATTTTTGTCTTCGTCTCCAATCCCACCGTCTTGGCACCCCAGATGATCCGCAGGAACACGCACCCGGTACCAGCTACAGAGCGTGGTATCGCGCGGTATCGCGCAGTACCGGATAAATGAAGTGTATATTGCCGAGCCGAACATGAACCGCAACTAAACTTCCAGAAGCAGCACGAGTTCGGAGGTTATAGCAACGAAAGGTTCAACGTCATGCACAAAAAGATAGAGAAGCAGGTACCGAGACAAAATTGGTAGGGTCAAGTGCCAGATGCGTTGATGAGAGAGGGATCGTGTCAAGGCAGGGAGACTAGCAGCGTAGACGCGTTACACATAGATCAATATATTTTTTAATGCCAAGAACAGAGAAAATGCAACCAAAAACGCAGCTTAATCTAGTGCTAAGATGTAAACCTGGGATAGACTTGCGCAGTTACACTGTCAAATGACATTTGTTCTGCTTCTTGTCAGTTGACAACCTTGATGACTTTGGAGATTGACAGTTGAAGTCGTTTATAGTTACAGCATCCATGACCAACAGATGCAGAAGGTTATCAGTTTTAAGGTTAACATTTCTAATATTAAGGCACTTTCCTCCTTAGATGCACAAGAGCACAAAGAGGCATAAAACTGAGGAACATATAGAATTTCGCTAGTCGAGTCGAGCATTCCAGTATCGAGGATACCATGTATTGTCAACCAGAACCCCATGGCAAGTAAGCTGTAATCTTTCTCTTTTTCTATGTAGTCGTTAACCAAAGTGCACCTAGGAGTATGCATCGCTGTTCCAAGCTCTTATCCAAACTTACCGTCCCCTAGGCTGACCTGACAACCGCAAGCTCAACGACGCAAGCAAACCTTACCACTGAGCCCATGAATGACTTCACGCCCCAACTCGCGCATTCCCTTTCTCCTCTAACCAAGCCTCTAAAAACTCCCCCAAACTCCAATGAACAACTCTCAACTCTGGATCCCACAAGTCACCCTCCCCATCTCCTACAAACTCAAACAATGTTGCATCAGCACACTCCAGCGCCTTGGCAACGTCCATCCCTTCTTCCTCTACAACAGTTTTGCGATTCTGTTCAAGACTCGAGGAGCCGGGCTTTACGTGAAAACAAGCAGGGAAAGAAGTTCTCAGGGCATTCATGATCCCAGATAACCTCACCCTTCCGTCCATCCAACCTTCCTCTCGTTCTCTCAACACCCTGATCGCTGACCTCAGAAAGAGAATCTTCTCCGTCAGATACCCATTCCGAGCCTTGGCGTTTGCCTCACAGCACTCAACATCATGTACAACGTTGGAGCAGGCCAGTCGGCTGTAGATGTGCTTGTACATGCTTGCGAGGGAGAGCACCTGCCTGTCGAAGCGTGAGTTTAAGCACTTCTTCCGGTTAGGCAGGACAGTTTTCTTCAGACGGGCTGTGAGTTTCCCGAGAAATTTGCCAACTTGGTCTCTGGGGACGGATGAGGCGGCGGAGAAAAGTTCTTGGATAACCAAATAAGCGATGAGGAACCTAATTGTTGTTAGTGACTCATTCGCACACATGCAAGGATGATCGAAGGGAACACTTGCACTCCATCACAAATAACCATCAGATCCCGCTTAATCCTCCTGCTCGTCCCCCCATCAACCAAGTCCCACCCAGGAATGCGAGGGAATATTTCCTCTAGCCATGTCATGACATCCTCCTTCGATCTTTCCCCTCCCATATCAACAACAAACATCGTATCTGGCGAGATACCAAACGCTTCTCCTGCCATAATTGTAGCCCCAGTTGCCATACATTTCTTGATAACTTCCTCATCGAGGCCCTCGATTATATCTCCATTGAGAAACATGCTCTTCCCATCACAAACCTCCCTCATTAACTTTTGATGCGTCAGTCCTACCCTCTTGTTTTGAGTAAACAGGACAACCTTATCCTCCAACATCTTCCTTAACTCCTCAAAATCAAACTTCTGATTGGGATACAACACCTCCACACCCGCAATTTTCAAGGGGCTGTTGCTCCATCTACTGGCTCCCGTCCTCCCCAGTGGCTGGATAATCTGCTTAAACAACATGCTCGAAGGCGTCTTGGTCGTGATGAACACATTAACCCCCCTCGTGCGCTGGAGGGTAAACAAAATGGACATAAAATCCCTTGTATATGGCCCCCAACCAGCAGCCAACTCCCCAGAAGCGAAAATAGGAGACTCAGTGTTGGGATTTGAATCAGGCTGTTCCAACCCGTCGAGCAGAATGTATAGCGGTCTTGCGGATAAGGCCTTCGGCGATACCAGGCAGCGAACTAGGGTTCTAAAGGACTGTTCTTTGTTGAGCCAGATGTTTGAGGGTTTGACATCCTGAAGCTGGCGTTTGTCTAGGACGGAGCAGACAATCTGCCCTAGCAATGAGGCACACAGCTTCGTAAACCATTCATCTGTCTCCTGCCCTGGAAGTTGGTAGATGTCGTAGAGACATGCCACGACCGGTCGATCGTCTACCAGACTCGCTCCTTTGGTTTGCTGAGTCTCGGTTCTTGTGAGTTCCGCTCGGAGCGTGTCGACAACAAGGGAGGTCAAGACAGATTTCCCTGTGCCGGGAGCTCCTGGGACAAGGAGGGCTCTGCCAGAAGCTAGCTCTAGCCATTGCTTGACCTGAGGACTTGAGAGGAACCAGATACCTGTTTTCGGATGGCGGTGTTGTGAGAAGACTCTGTGTTGAGGGAGGTCCCAGGGGTGTTTGAGATAGGGAGCCAGGCTGATCCAGTCCGGACTCTCGGCCGGATATGTTGTGATGGACACGGGAACGAGGGTGAGTTTGCCGTCTTGGATCGAAACGGTGTAGGATACCCGCTCTGAAAGACGCTCGGAAATCTTCATTGGCGTAAGAGTCTCAGGTGACGACACCTCCGTGTTCTCCGTTCCCACACTCTCTCTCCTCGAGTCGTCCTCAAACACACCCTCCCCAGTATCGGACCTCGGCGACGCCGTGCTATGTCCAACAGACACAACGGATGCCTTTCTCTCCTGCATTTCCCTCTCCCACTTCTCCATAACGTCAACATTCATCCTCCCCAGTACAGCCCTCACCACAACACATGCCACGGCCCCGGCATACGCTCTCCATACATGCTCAACTCCTGCACGATGCCCATCTGCATAATGACTTATGCCCCTGACCACCAAACACGGCAGCTCCCTGTATAGTGTCCTTGATAGACAGATGTCCATACACAGAACCTTCTCCTCCACCAATGGATCCAACTCAGCGGGAGTAAAAACTGCTGGTAAATCCCCCACCGACGTAGCCACAACTCCATGATGAAAATTAGGCTCATTTCCATAATTCCTGACCAACGCTCCAGACTTATCACATCCCCTGCACAGCGGTAACCCAGGCAATTCCATATCTCGATGGGAAGTCGGCTCCGGAACAAAAGCAACATCCAACCCCTCATGACCCGGCACCCCACAGTTTGAGAGATGTTCATTCGGTCTTGGTTGCCAGAAAACGTCGCCCACAAACCTGCGACGGATGCCATTCGGGGAAAGAACTTGTCCTAGCGCGGCAAGGAGGTACCCTGGTGGCGGCAGGAACTCGTTCACGACGGCGGATTGGTCCGAAGAGAAGGGGATGATCTTCGTCCCAATGACAACATCACCCAGTTGGACTGGTTCAGCGGGGATGGCGGCTGCGGTGCCGGATATGATGGCAAATCTTAATCCTGTGAATGTTCGTAGGAGATGTCTTACTCCCCGTTCGACGAGGTCCTCCGGCCTTTGGGGCAGACAAACAACTACAACGAAGACTTTACCAACCTTGCCGAGCATGTAAGTGTTAGGATCGTCGGGGAAACCTGGGGGGAATGTGTCGGGGAGGCGCTGGTCGAGACAGTAGTGCGCTGAAATAAGGTCGAGGGGTGAGGAGACGAGCCAGGCTGCTTGGATTGAGGAGGGGAAGAGGGGAATGGGATAGCTGGCGCGGATAGCGGGAGGTTGGGGTTGGAAGGCCATTTTTGATGATGAGAGAGAGTTTGAGATGGCTGGATTGTCGAGATGGTTTAAGGCGACGGGCTAGGACTGATTGGGTTCGTGAGAAGAATACTGTTGATGATGTTGGCATAGATAATGTTAGAAACTCTGTCATTACAATGAACGTTGCGGAGAGATTGGCTTCGAAGCGACAAAACATGAAGAAAAGCAGTGCAAGCATAACTGAAAGAGGTGTTGGCACTAAGCTCTGGAATTGTTTCTCTGGATCGGTGTTTCCTTAGGAGTACGTGCGATAAAAGGAAAGAAAGAGTATCGGGAATCGTCCTCCCGGCTAGGACATTGATTCTTACCCTGATACAGTACAGGTTTTCACCACTGAAAACTTTCACGCCGTGGGCTGATGAGCTGCCACCAATGTACACGCCGCAGCCACGAAGATCGAGTAAAAGACCGGCTAATCATGTCATATTTCCATCGATATGCTTGCCTACATACAGTTGATGGTTATTTTCTGTGTATTTGATTGTTTGGTAAGCAACTGTCAGTCAAGGTCAATGAAAGGGAGAGCTCGAAGACGAACGGACATAGAGCAAACATGTGACGTACCAGGCTCGTTCATGTGTCAACCCTTGCCAAAATGACTTGTAACCCCAACATGTACATATATCCTGGGCAGCTGGTCGAAAGGTCAAGACCTCGGTAGATAAAGTGGAGCACGACACGGGTAATCCCTTTCTTGCTTCTACCATAGCGTGTCCAGCCCGGAGGAGCATGCGGCCGAAGGTGTGGCGACAGGAGAGCTAAACCGCGATATCCAGGATCGGGAGGAATCGTCCTAACATCTGGACGCGGAGAGCCGTAAAATCCAGAGTCAAGATGCATGCCCCTCGTATATCTAGCCGCTGTTGAGCGAGCGGTTCTAAGGATGCATGGGCACACCTTAACACATTTTCGCTGGCATCGGATGCATCTCTCCTGGGCCGACATTTATATGGCGAAAAGGCATTGCTAGAGAAACAGGCAGTGCTGGCCCGCGATGAACATTGGGCGGTATGGCTTGGCTGCTCAACATCATCAATTGGGACTAAAGGACGCCTTGATGCATCATCCCAAGATGAGGGGCAGGCCCTGTCTGCGGCAGGGCATGATGTCTCCCAGAATGCGGTATGCTCGGTATGCCAGGTAGCCGCTGCGGGGGAAACATAGCTGTGATCGAGAATAGGTCAAGATTGCTGAACTGACAGAGACAAAGCAAATAAAAGAGAACTCAATGATAAGATGGCCAGCTTCCAAACACTGCAAGAGTCGGTGCGCTGTTAGACGAAGGCTTTGAACTCAGGATACAGAGCAGGAAATGGAGAGAGAAAGCTATATGGCCGCCTCGATGCTTGGGATTTTACCAGGATAAATCAAATTGCGATCGTTTTTGCATAATAACATATTCACTAGGTGTGTTGATTTTTCGCTCGTCCCGGACTGAGGAATCTATATGTGGTATGCGTGGCATACTGACCGCCATCTCTGACCTGATAGGATGATAGTAGCCCTCAATATCTTTTATCTTTGCATAATCTCTTCCTGTAGTTGCTCAGAATGATGAATTCTTGCACATCTGATCCTTAAGATTATATCATATGCATATCACCATGTTTGGCACCCAAGGAGTATAGACAAAACCTGATTTTGAGTTTCATTCTCACTGATATTGTCAACCCTCCGGAGTAGCTTAACTTCTCAAGCACCCGAACTATTCGTAAAAAGCTAGCTCAATGTCTCTCTTTGAACTAAAGGATCAAGAATTCAACATGCTTACAATCGCCAAACTCAAGTATCATCTGTGCAACAACCACCATCCCTCCTATTGCTGCTGTAAATGCAATGGTAACGAGCACGGTTATCAAGCCAATGCTACCTTAGCTAGCATAGGCACAGCGGAATAGCACTCGAAACCCCATAGAGCCTTGCAACTAGCCAAAATAGTGACGACAGCCGATTTTTCTCAGCTATCTCGAACAGGATGTACTGAGGAACCACCACGTCAGATTCCTCCCCATGTTCCAAGTTCAATCGTGACTTGATGGCCTCGATAAGAACCTCACTTACCCCACTTATAAAGTCTGTTGGAACCAACACCAATAACCGAAGAGCAAGCAACTCGATAAAAGGCCCCGCAACCGATCCAACAACAACCCATGTCACAATCCATGCCCTTTGTGCGAGTGTGCTTTCTCCAGGACAAAACTCGGTTAACATGCTGGTGACAATTATCCATGCGACAAGAACAAGGCAAGGCATGAAGTAAGTGAAACGGGCGGATGACGCCCCTATCACCGTCTTCACATTGATACTGTTGATGCCCTTGCTTGACGCGCGTTGACTGCCGTTTCTCTGCTACATTGTACTTGCCGTGATGAAGATCTCTTTGTAAGGTCCTGTAGAACAAAGTTTGGGATCAATCCCTGAACAAGGGACTTCCTCAGTTTCAATCGATGCTCAGTTGGCATCGTTGATGGAAAGATCAAGATGCCTAAGCAGCCAGCTTCCGTTCTGGGCATCATACGAGACCACTTTCCACAGGTTCCAGACCGCGCCTGGACTTGCAAAATCCTTCATTATGGCCGCTGGTTCTAGAGATACAAGTGAACCAACGACTCCTTTAATGAAGCAGTCCGTTCGGCGTTCAGCTTCGTTCATCTCTTTTGATCGGACCATGTAGAAAGTCGGATATGCTGGCGCGAGCAAGTCGGCCAAAGCATTCATAAACGACATGGTGAGATAGGGAGTGACTGTGAGCCCAAAGCAGCATAGCCGAGCCGCGAAAGCTGATTTCCCCGTATCCGATAAAATGTGAGCGCTGATGCGATGACCTGTATCATTGTAGCAAATGCCTTTGCTGGATTATAACTGCTTGGAAATCTCAAGGGCTGGCCAAACTACGCTCTAGTCAAATGGAAAGATCTGGTGGTGCAAAAGGAGATGGACGGATATGCCAATCGCTAATGATATAAAGCATCACTAAGGACTGAAAGAAGCATATACCTATATGGAAGCCGATAGGAGCCATGTACCTGGCGTCTTATGAAGAGCGGATTTGGAATCAGAGTCCCTGCGAGGTTGTCCCAGAGCCAAGAAAATCTTCGACCGTATATGTAAATCGAGGAATTTGATCTCCCAGGTCTCGTAACCTGGAAGGCGGGATAACTCTGTTGCTTATTAGGACAATATCACCAACGTTTGGGCTCCAGTCATCGCCTATGTAATCCCTCGCCACAGTTAAAAGAGCTCTGGCGCAAGCTGCCCTTGAAGATCATCTGTGCAGTATTTAGCAAATCATGCATGCCAAACAATGTCATCTATTGCCCGAGCCAAGCCGGAAGTTGGAAAAAGAACGCAGTCAACACAGCCACTAGTTTTGTGGACGTTGACTCTCCCGGTAGTGTTCTAATCGTCAAACAGTGGGCTGCATAATTGAACAAGAATAAGATAAGTACCATCCAGCCCATTGCCGGCTTGCAAATCACGTCATGATCTCCGTAACTGAAGTATCCGGTGCCGTTGAGCGCTGCTGTGATAATGAAGGTCAGAGACATAATGCTTCAGTCACTGTGCAGCCATGGTGTTCACTGAAAAATAGACAAAGGAAGTTTGAGAGGAATAACGATTCAGGAAAGCAGAGTTGCAACCAAAAAGATTCTGAAGAGTCACACATTGACCTTAACTGTAAGAAAGTGAGTGAAATGGCTGGGTCCCATATTGTAACAGGTGACTTGGTCTGTTGCAGACAGGGATCGACAATGGGTCAAATGGGTTAGATGATGGCCACTGACGATGTGGGGTGCACAGCGAAGTTAATCACTATGTGTAATAATCTTTCTTGGTCCTCAGTGTCCTTGTGCTGGGGAAAGGAAAACCCAAGAGAAATCCTTCATCGTGTCCAAGTAGCCCCCCTTATAAAATCCCTTTGCCCTTGTGAG
>Ga0065720_1019364_pt1 | contig 27608 bp, 21 predicted proteins | sample Thericmetagenome_FD_59107 | JGI IMG/M metagenome (GOLD analysis project Ga0065720, IMG submission 59107) | Thermophilic microbial communities from the Joint Bioenergy Institute, California, USA of rice/straw/compost enrichment - eDNA_2 v2... | ecosystem: Engineered > Solid waste > Grass >... | reverse complement strand
CAATGCTGAAAGGCCGCACGAAACGCTGGGCAATGTACCGCCGCTGGAATACACCCAATCCGTTTCCCTGTGATTACTAAAAAATTGAAAATTCTAAATCTCACTGGGCCGAAAATAAGGGGAGCGCACACCAATTGGGCCTGCACAATACCAACTTTTCACAGAATAAAAAACGTGAAAAACACCTATTCTCAGCATCCCCATTCCGTAAATAAGAAAGTATCTTTTCGCCAATCTGTGCGATTGCCTCTGTCCCCAATTTCGTATTTATCCTATCTTCACTGAACATCACTGAAGGCTTTTATATGACCGAAGCATTTACTTTACCCCTCTTAACTGCAATACTAGGTGCTGTCGCAGGTGCAGTACTGACTTCATTTTTTATATCTCGCCACAATAAACGGACACTCGCTATTGAATTTCACAAAGAATGGAATAGCTATGAGATGAGTGTGCATAGAAGGAAAGCATATCATTGTATCAAAAAGTATCCCGACATCAACTATGATGAATTAACGGGCGTCGATGAGGATGGGTCCATTTCTGTATTTATAATCCTAAGATTTTTTGAAAGGCTAGGTCAATGCTTTCAATCCAATAGTCTTAATCGTCAACTTGCGGCAACTCTTTTCTATGAAAGTTTCTATTGGTGGTATTTTGTCAGCTTTAACACCTCGCTAAGAACGGTTAAGGACGGTTGGAAGTCATTTGAGGTTATTGAAGAACTAAAAACACAAATGAGAGAATATACCAGAGAGTTAGATTATTGTGAACTAAGCAAAAAGTACACTCAAAAATATCTCCACTACGTATCAAATAAGCGAGCATCGGATTTTACCCGCCAGGTATCTTAAGCTCATTTCAGCTCCATTATCCTATAAAAAAAAACATCAACTGGTACAAACATGCCTGCTACTGTAAGATTCCCACTATGACCCAATCACATTTTTTCCTAAACTTGCTCTCTCAAAACTTTATCTGCCCAAAATTGCAACCTTATCTCGTTGAACTACCCTCCCGGTAAAGATCCAGCCGCTGCAAAAAACGAATTGCCTATGTTCGTATAAACAAATTGTTTATCTATATCCTTATAAATTGCACCCTGTAAAGCAGACTGCTAAATAAAGTGAAGTTAGTCGCGGACCATACCATTGAAGCCTTTAAGAACGGAAACGCCACGGCGTTTTCTGAGCTATACACTGTTTTTTATCCCCGGCTCCGCTTCTTCGCATTCAAAATAATTAGGAATGCAGAAGACGCCGGCGATATTGTATCCCAGGTCTTTATTAAACTATGGGAAAGGCGCCAGAGATTTGAAACCCTTGCCAATATCAAAGCATTCCTCTATATAACCACTCGAAATGACAGCCTGCTGTTTCTGCGACATGGTAACAGTGAGAAGAAAAAAGAAGACCAGTACAAGTATTTCCTGCAGCACGATATAAATGATCTGCTTGAAGAAATGGTTAAAACCGAACTGTTCAGCGAGCTGTATAAAGAACTCGAAGCACTACCCGAAAAGCACAAATCAATTCTGAAACGTTTTTATATCGATGGTGCAACGACGTTACAGGTGGCGATGCAAATGAATATGGAAATTGGCGCGGTGAAAATGATGAAATTAAGAGCTTTACGTCTACTCCGGGAACGATTGAAAAATCGTCATCTGCTTTCCCTTGTCATCCTGATTATCATGTACCGGGCTTAGGGAAAAATTTTTCTCCAATTTTATGTTACCGTAAAGTCGTTTTTGTGTTTCTATGGTTGGAAGGTCATCTTCCTTGTTCAAATAGCCTATTGTAATTTTTCTTAATGGATAAACATTAATGTCTATGTCGGATAGAATAGACAGGCTTCGTTTGCTCTTACAAGAGAGTATGAGGCGGGAATTGTCGTATGACGAACAGGTGGAGCTTGATAGCTATCTCGAAAGCTATACGGCAGAGGAAAAGAAGCGGCTCGCCAGGGAGCTTCCTGGCAATGAGCCTTTGCTCAGGGAGTTTAGCCAGTATTACCAAATGCGGAAGGAGTTGGAGCAGGGCGTGGAGCACGCGACTCCTGTGCAAAGCATAGAAAGTCCCCTGCGTCGAATCGGGTGGATCCAGTGGGTAGCCGCGGCATCAATAATCGCGTCTATTATCACTGCCGCAATTTACTTACTGAACACAAATACAGAAAAGAATACTACGGCAATCAATACACCCAACGCTTCCACCAATGATGTTCCCCCGGGAACCTATACCGCCCGGTTAAGATTATCAGACGGCACATCGATCATCCTCGATAGTGCTGGCCAGGGTCTTTTGGCACAACAGGGCACGGCACTCATCACCAATGACTCCGGAAACGTAAAATACCAGGTACAGAATCGTTCAAATAGCGAGCTCCTCTACAACACGCTGGAGACAGGGGCCGGCCAGTCCTATGCCCTGACCTTATCGGACGGCACCAAAGTCTGGCTCAATGCCAAATCATCGTTGCATTTCCCGGTGGCATTTGAAAGCAATGAACGCGTTGTAGTAATGCAGGGTGAGGTTTTTTTTGAAGTAGCCAAAAATGCGAAAGCCCCCTTTAAAATTCAAATTGTAAAACCATCGGGCGAAAAAGCTTTCGCAGAAGTTTTAGGCACCCAATTCAATATTAATGCCTACGACGACGAAACAAGTATCCAAACGACTCTGGTAGACGGTCGCATCAAAATTTCCAGTGCCACCAGCAGCCGTTCGCAAATACTGACACCTGGCCAGCAAGTTGTGATTGATAGTGAAGGAAACCTTGAAGTGAAAAACGAAGTCAATGTAGAAAGGATTATGGCCTGGAAGGAGCAACGATTTTACTTCAGAAACGATGACCTGAAAACTATGATGCGGCAGCTGGCGCGCTGGTATGATATCGAAGTGATTTACGAGGGTGAAGTACCGAATAAAACATTTACCGGAATGGTGAGCAGAAATACCAACTTGTCCGAGGTGTTGACACTGTTGCAGTCGGCCAGCGTACCGTTCCGGATAGAAGGAAAAAAACTGGTGATTACGAAAGGCTAAGGGTCTTTCGCAGCTAGGATGTCTGATGATACCTGGAACAAAGCACAGTTGGTTTTTGAAAATTGATAGAATTTTCTCATGTACTGACCACGATCTTCCCATTTCCCCGCTTTCGCGGGGAAATGGCGAAGACGGAACTGAAAACGTGGTTGCGGCCGCCAACTGTCCAGGGTGAAAGAAATAAGCCAGAAAAAGTAATCGAAATAATCCTTTTATCCATAAATCCGGAACAATATCCGGAAGTAAAACCAGTCGAAGAAAAACTGTTAACTATTAAACCTCCCTTGACGATTCCGGGATTGCTGGCCTGAAGCAATATCTACCTCAGTGTTGAGGCAGATGTCATTTACCATGCTGGAATCATTCGCCATTAGAAAGTAAAGTTGACCTGAAAAAAACAAGCCATCCCGGGTGGAGCCGGAATGGCGGATGTTCAGGTTTTAAAATAAGTCATTCTGGATTTGACAATTATTAACCTAAACAACCCAAAGGTATGCAATTTTTAGTGCCTGGTGTTCGCCTGCAAGGGCAGAAAAGCACACTAACCCAACCTTTCAAACTGCTGCGGATTATGAAACTGACCGCCCTTTTCTTACTTACCCTCAGCCTTCATGTGTCAGCCCGCTCCGACGGCCAAACGGTCACGCTGCGGGAAAAAAATGCTCCGCTTGAAAATGTACTGTTCGAAATTGGCAAGCAAACCGGCTACAATTTCATTGTCTCCGACGATGTTCTTCGCAGCGCTAAGAAAGTGACGATCGATGTAAAAAATGCATCACTGAAGGAGGCACTGAAAATTTGCTTCAAGGATCAACCATTTAGTTTTACGGTTAACGGCGCGAGTATTATCGTTAGGCGAGATCACAATAAAGTAGATAGTACTTTTTCCGATGTTCCATTTGCAACGGATACTATGCCACGCATTCCAGTCAGTGGTCGGGTTATACTTAAAGATAGCACGGATGTAGCATTAGATAATGTCAACATCATGAATCTAACGTCTAACGAAGGAACCACAACAGGACCCAATGGACAGTTTACCATATTAGCGCGACCGGGTGATGTGTTGGAGTTTACGTTTGTAGGTCTCACCACCAGGAGAATGACCTTAAGTAATACTACTAGTATCATTGTAATAAAAATGGAAAGAGCAGTAAAAACAGAAGAAGAGGTGGTTGTGTACAATACAGGCTATGAATCCCTGCCTAAAGAACGAGCAACCGGAAGTTTTGTAAAAATGAATAACGAATTGGTAAATTACCGCGTATCAATGAATATACTGGATCGCATGAATGGCCTCGCAAATTCGGTCTATTTCGATAACCGAACTAACACTAATAAAATTTCAATTCGAGGAATCAGTACCATCTTTTCAAATACCGATCCGCTAATTGTTGTAGACAACTTTCCATATGAAGGAGATATTGGAAATATTAATCCCAATGATGTGGAGGATATTACAATACTTCGGGATGCAGCTGCAACTTCAATTTGGGGTGCAAGAGCAGGAAATGGTGTAGTTGTAATAACGACCAAAAAGGCAAAGTTTGGCCAACCTATGTTACTTACTGCGAACAATTTTGTCACAGTAACTGAGAAGCCGGATTTGTATTATTTCCCCCAAATGAGCTCTTCCAGCTTTATCGACTTAGAGCAATTCCTATTTGAAAAAGGTTATTATAACTCCGCCATAAACAATACTACCAGCCGTCCAATACTCAGTCCGGTGGTGGAAATACTCAATCGAAAAAGGAGTGGTTTAATAACCGATGCAGAAGCGGAATCGCAGATAGATGCACTGCGAAATTTAGATCTGCGAAGTGATTTCGAAAAGTATGTTTATCGCAACGGAACAACCCAGCAACACTCCCTTCAATTAAGTGGCAGCGGCACTAATATTGCTTACATGCTTTCAGTCGGGTATGATAGAAACCTGCAACAACAGGTGGGCAATCAGTACGATAGATTTACCGTTACTACGGGAAGCACCTTACAACCGATTCGCGGGCTGGAAATTTCATCAAGCATACGATACGCGTTAACTAACAAACAAAATAATGGGTTGCGATATCCTCTATCACCAGGGGGCGGTAAATCTGCACTTTATCCCTATGCTCGTTTAGCCGACGAGAATGGAAAGCCCCTAGCCATTGAAAAGGACTATAGAATGAGCTACGTAGATTCTGCCGGAGACGGAAGGCTCCTGGATTGGCACTACCGGCCTCTTGATGAAATTGAACTGGCCGACAATACTGTTAGGTTGCAGGATATTGTGATGAACTTTATTTCAAAATATAAGTTTAGCGGATCAGTTTCCGCACAATTACAGTACCAACTGGAAAAAGCTAAGGGGACTAGCCGAAACTATAATGGACCTGAAACTTACTTTACCCGAAATTTAATTAACAGGTTTACTCAAATAGAAGGACAGACTATTACGCGTATAGTTCCATTAGGCGGCATTCTGGACATATCAGAAAATGAACTAACCGCACAAATTTTAAGGGGGCAGATAGATTTCAATAATAGCTGGAAGGGAGGAGACTACGAATTAAATGCCTTGGTGGGTGCAGAACTCCGACAAAATCGCAATACGTCATACACTGGGCGGACATATGGGTACAATGAAAACAAACTTTCCTTCAGTAACATAGACTATGTCTCGAGATTCCCAATATATGGAAAGTTATCAGGCAATTCTGCTATTCCCAACAATGTCGGATTTGGTGATTTACTAGACCGCTTTGTGTCGGTCTTTGGAAACGCAGCCTTGAACTTCAAAAAACGTTATACCATCTCTGCAAGCGCGAGGAAGGACGCAGCTAATATATTTGGAGTTAACACTAACGACAAATGGAAGCCTCTTTGGTCAGTAGGCTCAAGCTGGATGATCTCAAATGAATCATTTTATAGCGTTAATTGGCTGTCCCAATTAAGGTTGCGGGCAACCTTTGGATATAGTGGCAATGTCAACAATAGCAAATCAGCCCATGGGACAATCTCTTACTCTTCCTCACCCGACCCTTACACACAACTAACACATGCGTACGTAAATAACCCACCCAATCCAAGCCTGAGATGGGAAGAATCCAAGATTCTCAACCTTGCAGTAGACTTTGCCGCATTCAAGCACAGAATTTCTGGTAGTATTGAATATTATACTAAGGAGTCTAGAGATTTAATCGCCCCAGCTCCGTTGGATCCAACCACTGGTATTTCATCAATGGATGTAAATAGCGCTCATATCAGCGGACGTGGAGTAGACGTACAACTAAATACTCTAAATGTTAATAAGACATTTAAATGGAGCAGCACATTAATCTTTAGCTTTTCTGAAAATAAGATTACGCGATACTTAAGACCTTCAGGAACTGCCAGATCCTACGCGGGAAGCGGATTGACAGTAACTCCAATTGAGGGAAAGCACGCTTACGCGGTTTTTAGCTATGCTTGGGCCGGGCTAGACGAAAATGGCAACCCTCAAGGGCTTTTAAACAAGCAGCAATTAAGCACCGACTACAACGCTATTCAAAGTGCTCCCGTTTCCGATCTCGCGTATCATGGGTCCGCCCTTCCATTGTACTTTGGATCGTTGGTTAATACCTTTAAGTGGAAGTCTATAAGCTGCACAATTTTTATGAAATATGCTTTTGCATACTACTTCCGAAGAGGTACAATTGATTACAACTCCTTATTCAGTTCGTGGGCAAGTGCTCATGCGGATTTTGATAAGAGATGGCAACAGCCTGGGGATGAAAAACTCACCACAGTGCCAGCTTTAATATATCCCGCAAGTTCAAGCCGTGATGAATTTTATAAATACTCAGAAGCCACAATTGAAAAAGGAGATCATATCCGAATTCAAAATGTCCGTATAAGCTACTCCATTTCTAAGAGACATGCAGAAAAAGTGGCCTTCCGCAATATTGAAATTATTTTATTTGGCGATAATCTTGGAATAATCTGGAGAAAAAACAGGGCTGGTCTTGACCCTGACTATTATTCAGGATACTTTCCCGCCGCCAAAAGCCTAAGCATTGGCCTGAAAGCTGACTTTTAATTGCCCAATTCAAATTTAATAAAATGAGTATTATAAATCGTTTCCGTATAAATCAATTGTGTTTAATTGCACTATTATCTAATGCCTTTTTTCTTAGCTCATGTTCAAAATTTCTGGAAGAGAAACCAGATAAAAGTCTTGTAATTCCTTCTACGATTGAAGACATGCAAGCTCTTTTGGACAATTCTGGCGTCATGAATTATATTTATCCAAGCGTTCTAGAAATCGCCGCAGACAACTATTATGTGACGGAGAGTGACTGGGCATCCAGGTCGGAAAACGATAGAAACAATTACATATGGGCTCCTCACGCAGTGTACAATAACAACTGGAATTCGCCATACCAAACCATATTCTACTCAAATCTGGTACTTGACTACTTACCCTTGGTCGAAATGACCGATGTCCATGAAGATTTGCTAAACAACATTAAAGGAAGCGCCTTATTTTTTAGATCATATGCACACTGGAATATTGCGCAACTTTACTGCAAGCCGTTCTCAAGTAATACAAGTTCTGAACTAGGTATTCCCCTTCGGTTGAATTCAGACTTTAATAGGAAAAGTGTCAGATCCTCTATTGTGGTAACCTACAATCAGATCATCGAAGATCTTCAGTCAGCAGCGAGGCTCCTACCTGAAAACAGCTCAGTTCCGACGAAACCGAACAAAAAGGCTGCCTATGGTGCACTGGCAAGAGTATTTCTATCCATGTCCGATTTTCAGAATGCGGAAAAATATGCAGATTCCGCTTTGAAGATATATGACACACTGATAGACTACAACATGCTAGATACAAACAGCATTACTCCTTTTAGCAGGTTCAATAGCGAAATTTTATTTCTATCAGTTACGCCAGGCAGCGGTATACTGGCTTCATCAAGATGCAAAATAGATTCGAACCTAATCAACCTTTATTCCAACAATGATCTACGCCTTTTACTTTTCTTCTCCCGCAACAGTGATGGCACATATGCCCCCAAAGGCGGCTATGACGAAGAAGGTATCTATGGACAACACTTTTACGGAATTACCACAGGAGAAATGTACCTGACCAGGGCGGAATCACGTGCTCGACGCGGCGCCTTGCAAAGCGCGCTCGACGATCTCAATTTACTTCTTGAAAAACGCTGGAAAACCGGAACGTTTATGCCTTATGAAAGTTCTGACCCTGAGCAAGTTTTGAATTGGGTACTGGAAGAGCGTAGAAAGGAGCTTGTGCTTCGTGGGCTTAGGTGGACTGATCTAAGGCGCCTAAACTTAGAACCAGAATTCGCCAAAACTTTAACACGAAAAGCTGCCGGAGAAATCCACAGCCTTCCGCCAAATGACTTGAGATATGTCCTGCTGATACCACAAGAGGTAATTACACAGTCCGGAATTCAGCAAAACCCCAGGTAAATTAACCCGCACATGAAACTCAAAATTCTTATACAATTAGTTGCAATTTTATTTTATTTCTCTACAATATCTAAAGCGCAGCATTATAAAGTTGGACTGAATGTCGGCGATACAGTTCCGGAAAGCTTTTACAATTACTTGACACTACAACTCGGAGAACCGGTATTACAGTTTAAGGGCACTAATTTGTTATTAGACTTTTGGAGCATCTATTGTGCGCCTTGTATAGCAGAATTCCCTAAGATGAAAGATCTGCAAGAGTCCTTTGAGGGAAAACTAAAAGTCATCTTGGTAACAGATAATTCCGAGAAAGACATTTCTCGTGTATTCTCAAATGAATCCATGAAAGGAAAACTTCCAAACCTGTCGTCAGTTGTAGGCGATACTGTATTGCATAAAATGTTCCCACATACATACTTAGGCTATAAAGTTCTTATTGATACGGTCGGAAAAGTACTAATGCAGGGCATAAAGGAAAATTTTGCAGAACACACTATAGATGAATCAATGTCAGGAAGAGTCGTCTCTTATATTAAAGGGAATAATCGCTATGACGGGAAAACTCCCCTTTATAAATTGTTTGGCGCTACCGAAAAGTACTTTGTTCGGTCATTATCCGCTTTTTACCCATTTTCGGATCAGATAGGTTCGCCATATGGGACAGATTCCCACCGCGAAATTGTTGACCCAGAGACTCAAACAATAAGAGATTCGTATGTAAACAGATCAGCGATACAATATTATCATGATGCCTTTAAGACAAATTTAAATGATTGGGGAAAAGTATTAAGGGGTAAGTTGAGACCAATAGTGCTCAATGTCACCGATTCATCCAAATATTCAATTGAATATGTAAGTCAGGAAGTAAGAGGAACTTGGATGCAAAATCACCTATTTTGCTACGAGCTTATATTGCCTATCAATGAATCAGCTAACAAATTTACATACATGCAACGAGACGTTAACAATTTCCTAGGAAGAAAGTATGGCTGTTGTGGATATATTGAAAAAAGAAAAATAAAATGTTATCAATTGATAAGAACCTCTACAAATGACAAACTCAAAACGAACGGAGGCCAAAATAAAAGATACATCCAAAGAAACAACGGAAAAACACTAATGTTTCAAAATGCCAGCTTTAGAGACGCTTTAAGCGCAATGATTTCTCGTGTTAAAAACATGAATGAAGATGTTATTATTGTAGATAAAACCGGATATCCAAGCAAAATTGACATTGAGTTTAGCAAGGAATTAGAAGATATTGAAGAATTAAAATCCGAGCTCAATCAATATGATTTGGATTTGATTATAGGTGAAGAAGAACTCAGCTTTTTGATAATTTCAGATAAAGTAGATATCAGAACTACTCAGCTGAATTAATAGAATTTATTCAAAATAAATGGTTGGGTGAAAAATATTGCTTACTTATGAAAATCCCGTCTTAGATTGACAGTTCTTAACTTGTAAGTTAAGAATCACTTATATGCTGTCAAACATTGCCACACGGAAATTCGAAGAAACTGAGTGTTATCAAATATGGCAAAGAAACTGGTAATATTTCGAAGATCTGGAGGGATTTCGGTATATCCTGGGAAACTTATTACCAACAGCAAGCCTTGCCCTCAATACCCAAAGATCAGGGTAGCAAAAGAGTCAGAAGGGAAAAGTCTATACTTAAGAACAACTTACCACATTGGTCAGGCGCGTATATCGTGGTGCCTGAAGCGCTATCACGATATGAAAGTCTCGCCGGAAGGAGAGTATGGCGTTCTCAAACGGTATGGCCTCTCGACTATGTGGTCACTAGATTTCCATTTCGGATCCACACCATTCATACCGATAGTGCCATGAGTCCCAGACATTATTTCACTTGCATTGCGATGACCCTGGAATCCGGAATGTCTAAATCAAGATAGTCAGCCCTCACCTAAGCGGGAAAGTAGAAAGGGCATCCCTTACGGACCATCAGCTAATTGAATACAGGGATGACATAGATATTGCAAATAGGTTGAGCGAATGGAAGAAACTCTACAATTGACACCGACCCAATGCAGCTCAGAAGGGAAAATGCCGTACGAAGTGCTGCGCGAGAAACTGCTTACAACTTAAATTTTCCCCCTGATCCCCTCATACCTAAAAATGGAGGGGTCAGGGGAAAAATTTATCTGGTTTTGTCAATCGTAGTTTGGGCCCGCACAGTTTACACCCAACCGCCTTAATTAGCACTTTATTGAACAGCGCGCAGGAAAACTACTCCAGCTTTGTCTTCTTGATCTCTCAATGCATCCTCGATTAGACCTGCCAAAGTTCCATCGATAATTGGATGTCCGAGATTTTCAGGATCTTCCTCGGCAATAATATAACAAATTCTCTCATCTCCAGGACATGTGCCAGGCGTTGCTATTGTATAATTATCCGGGTTCATTGAATCTATAACATCTGTATTGTTAAGCTGATAAACAAAGTTCTTAGTTGTGGTATTGCTTCTGAACGCAAATGAAGTCACTATGCCAACAAGTAGCGCCAGGATGGACAGGCTTGACTTAAAGTTTTTCATAATTTTAATTTTGAAAATGAATGCTTGTGCCTACTCTTTTTAGGTTTTCGGCTTCCCCTTGTTGATCAAGTCTAATTAAATAATTCCTAGTCAGCTCTTACCTTTACATCTGCAAGTTCTGATTCAAAATTATCTGCAACTACAGCTTGAATGTGGCTCTTAAGAGCCGGATCGCCTTCTATTTCGGGTAGTTGCGAATCCCCAGCCTGAGGTTCTGCCAATATTGCACACATCGCACCGGTTGAGGGGCATCCTGGTTGGCTGGTGGACTCGGTATTAAAGTAACTGATAGGGTCCAATGGATCAGTTGCGTTGGTCTTGAATGAAAACCAAACCTTTGTTAATGAAGTCTGTTGATCATTTTTCGCAGTTCTGAAAGCAGTAGCTGCTATCATTGCGAATAAGAGTGCAAAAGCAGCAAGGCTGATTCTAAAATTTTTCATACAATAATAGTTTAGTAAATTAACAAATCGCGCCTACTCTTACAGGTTTTCGGCTTCCCCTTTTATCTGCGGTGGCTACTGCGCAGATGACTTGATGTACATCAAATACTTGACTAGTCAAACTTCAGCTTTACGTGATTAGTTTCAGTAAACACTTCCAGTGCACACAGAATTTCGAATTGCAATACTGGGGATAGATAAGGATGACCAGGGTTGAACAAATCTTCTCTGGCGATAATAGAACATATTGTTCCTATACCCATGCAGCCAGGTTGCCAAAATCCACGCTCATAGTTTGCTGGATCGAAAGGATCTCCGCCCAGAAACTCCCAAGGTTCCTCATAAGTAAAGGTCTCGTAGACGAAAGGTACGTTCCCCAAATTTGGGTGCAACTTTCTTTTGTTTTCGAAAGAGAATGCAGATCCTGCCACGGCTATGACAATAGCCGCAATTGACATTAGATGCCTTTTCATGATTTAACAATTTCAGGTTAATTAATCGCTACCAAAATTACCTTATGCATATACTGGCTGCGACTCTTCCTTGGCTTTCCATGACCTTTTACGATAAAGCCAAATTCCTGCCCAGGCAAGTAGCGTAAAGAAAATATTAAATATTAAGTGCTGTGTCCAAGTCATGCTGCTAATCACACCACCACAAGAACATGGCAAATCCCGACTAAAGGCGAGCATATATCCGAGGTAAAGCGTAAATAGGCTCATCAAACCTAAGGACCCATAGAGACCCATTAAACGGGTGTGAGGGAGTAACAGCAATAACGCAACTACGATTTCCACATTTGGTATAGTCCACGCAACCAAAACATTTCTGTCACCAATAAGCGGCGACTTTTTTAATACAGCTTGAAAGGAGTCAATTTCGTAGAGTTTACTCAAGGCGGCATACACAAACAACAAAATAAATAATGACGCAATCGCTTCAATCAAGAAGCTTCGCCGACTACTAATAAACTGGGATAAAGCCCGCATTTCCATGTTGTATGCATTGATACGGTTAATTTATAAAAATGTATCTATCCTTCTCAGTTAAACGGCCCATATATTGTAAAGTATCCCCAACGCCCCTCCCAATATTATAATACTGTTGCGTATACTTTATAAAACCTCCCGGTTCCTGAATCACATAGTCAATTTCATGAATCGCATTAAAATTATCCGTAACCTGCATCCCGTCACCACCATTCTTCTGGAACCACAATAACATATATTCTTCATCAACCGAGCAAACAATTGATCCCTTTCCTGCCTCAAATAATCTCACCAGATCAGCCACCGTAATCCGATAAATAGCCCGCTTCACATCACCACCAATCGCAAACGCCTTAATAAAGCCAGCATAATCCTCACTCTCAAAAGACAATGTCAGGCGGCAACCTTCCCCTGCAACTTCGCCCGGATAAGAAGCTGCTACGAGCACACTATCGCCATTAAGCCAGATAACCTGCAGGTCATCGGACACGTCTATGATGTCACCATAGCGCTCAAAAAAATCGTGCACCTGGCGTTCCATTCGCGTCATATGAACGAGTTTGAGGGGAAAATGCTGTCATCCCACTTTACATTATCCCACACGCAGTGGTCTGCCTTCAAGAAAGGTAATACTTTGGCAAACCCTTGGAAGAAAAGTGGATCGGTTATCCCGGAAAATTTCCGGGGTATAAGCAATCCAATGACAAGTTCCTTAAGAACCTCAAGAAGTATTTTCGGCGGGTAGGACAAGGTCAACAGTAACACATTCATCCAGGCGCTGGCAAGAGCAGAAGCCAAATTAATTGGAGCAACGGCAGGCTGGGGTGATTCCCCTTTTCAGAAAGTGAAAATAGCCTATTGGCCTGCAATGAGTATCCAACAAGGTTCCGCATCTTGAACCAGCTCCTAAATGAACTTGATTGGGTCACTTTATTAAAACACCTGAACCAGTCATTTCATAAAAAAAATCTCAAAAAATTTCAAAAAACTTTGCAGGGGGTTGTTTTGCATCAGGGCTACGGCTTAGAACACTGGGGAGTTGCTATAACAGCAGCAAGATAAACCAGAAAAATATTCCAATCAGGACAAACAATATTCCAATCCGTGCAAATATTTACTTTCATAACGGTATGGAATATACTCCATATTATTCATACTACTTTCTTTTGCTGCCTGGTCCATTGCATCGGGGTAACCTGGAATCGCTTGTGAAAGGCTTTGATAAAATTCGTTTCCGCATTCGCGCCAACATAGCCCACTTTTCGGGCAACATACTTTACTGGTCGATGTGCGAGCAACATTTCTTTCGCTTTTATCATTCGTTCTTCCAGCAGGTAATTGTAAACCGTTTTATTAAACTCTTTCCGGAAGCCCTCCTGCAATTTTCGAACCGGGAGGCGTACCTTTTGAGCCAACTCGGAAACTGTCATTGTCGCCCGCAGATCTCTGGTCAATAATTTTGCCGCCTCATGTATCTGCTGGATTTCATATTCGGTCATAAGATAAGATTAAGTCTCACAAATCAGTTATTCAGGGTCGCTCCCATCCAGCCGGAGGAGGACTATTGCACTGACAAGGGCAGCAAATAAACAATTTGCATTGTGCCCGCCTAAACAAGATACATGGACGCATAATGGATAAGGTTGATTACATCGGGTAACCGGGAATTGGGAGACGTACGGATCAAATTGAAGGAGCAGATAATCAGAACCGCCAGGCAAGGTTGCACCTCACCGGTTAACGAAACAGAGAGATTGAAAAGTTAATTGAAACCTTAACGGAAACAAATTTCCTTCAATAATACTAACCTGCCAAATGACACCTATATGGATACACGTAGCAGCAAATAAAACTTTGCTTTTACAATGAAAAAATAGCTGTTAGGATTCCGCCTTCATTATCGGCTGCAGTTAGACGTGATATAATGTTTATGAAAAAAGGACTGACCCTCTGTAGAGTTAACGCCCCAGTGTATAGGCAAACAAACTATCGAACTAGAATACCTGCAGGTTAAGACAATGATATAAATCAAAACTGGATGTCGGTTGGGCATGATAACTCAGAAGCATCCTCGATAAAGTTCATTGCATCCGGGTAGTCGGGTCAAGCAGACCTAAACTCTTTGTTACCTCTAATCAGTTGACTTCCTAAAATATGGAGCAGTTAACAGGGCTGGCTGAGAATTTTTTTCTCAACAAAGGCTAGTAGTAAAAGCGGGAATTCCAGTTTTCATAAGGAAAGCCAACGATTCACAAGCCGAACGACGGCAGCCCGGTTCATTACCCGAAAAAAGCCAAAGCTAATGCACCAGGCAGCCCGCCTTGACCAGTAAAGATCAGTTATGAAGCCACTGCCAATACTACTATTATCCCTATGGGCCTGTCTGCCCCGCCTCAGCTTTCCGCAAGACGCCATCAAGATGGGCCTGATTGTGTTAAACAATGGAGATACCCTGTATGGAGAAATCCGGTCCAGGAACTGGAGCTGCACCCCTCAATCGTTGTTATTCCGCAGCAGCGGTCGGCAATTTTCATCCTACGAGGTTGCCGACATTTGCTACTTTGAAGCCGCCGGCGAGCGCTATCTGCGCGCCGATGCTTGGATAGACCAGCGGTCGGTGGACTATGAACTTGCCTATGACTGGATCTTGCCCGAACATGCGAGTGGTGGCGAAAGAAAGACTGTCTGGCTCAAATACCTTGTAATGGGAACAAGATATGATCTGCTCGAATGGAGGGATCCCAACAAGGCACATTATTTCCTGCGCGACACTTCCGGAGCCATCATACCCTTGGAATATAAAGTCTCCTCCAAGAGCGGCGGGAAGATTGCCATTCAAAACACCTTCCGGGCAACCCTCGCCGAACTCAACAGTAATGGCGCCAATGATCCCGTTATTGCGGCAGCCATTCACGAAGCCAGTTACGACGCCGCCTTCCTCTGTCCCATCGTCAAAGCCCTTAACCTCACCACCGGTGACGTGCTGTACGAAATGCCCGCCAAAGCGCCACGCAAAAAATGGACATTTTTCACCGGGATAGCGGGCGGCCCCACAGTATTAAGGGCCAACCCCAAATTTTCAATTCACACCGGCACAGGCACATCGGCTGGCTGGACAGGCGGATTCGACTATACGATCGGGCACTCAAAAAGGGAGGGCAATCATTGCTCAGACTGGAGTTGGTCCTGGCCCAGGTAAGCTATGGCATGGATGAAAAGGCCTGGCCTTTTTGCAGGGTAAAACAGCATCAACTTGTGCCGGCGATTCAATTACGTCTGCCCCTATTCACCAGCCAAGCATTCCAGGCCCATGTAGGCGGTGGATTTAAAACCCCGGTACACCTTTCCGAAAAACCAATCACCCATTCCCAAACAACCGCAGGATACAAGGAGCGCTTTCCTTGGGTAGCAATGACCGTAAGCGGGCATATATCCATACTAATTCACCAAAATTGGGAAGCAAGCCTCACGGTACACCAGACGCCGTCGATCGATTGCAGCAGTTGGTATGATCAACCAATCCACTATACTATCGCCTTAGCCTACCGTTTTTAAAATCATAGCCAACCTGGCAACGGTCTGGTGGTGCTTTACAGAATAGCAGTCATACAAATTAGAAATCTGCCTGAAATTCTCACTTTCGGTATCCAATAACCGAATAAATTGCTAATTTCATACTTCTAAAATCGCCCACCATGCCCTGTTATATCAACGACCAACAACTAATCTTTGATGGTTCGCTGAGAGCAATCCGGATACCCCTGAAACTAGCGCTCAACGCCTTCATCTACTTGCCCATGATCTTAACCGCTTACGCTCTCACCGACGCGCTCCTGACCACTAAGGACAGCCACCTGGTGCGGATCGGATTAATTGCCTTGTTTGCTTACGCCATTTATATGTTTGTTTATTTTTTAAAAGGCCTGCTTATTGCATTCAAAGCAAAGGGGAACTGGCTCTGGCTGGTGATACTGGCAGTAGTCGTTGGATTCACCTGCGTATCCCCGGTTCTACTCTTCTATCCTCAAATTAGCCACCTCGTACTCATCCTGGACCCCGCCGCCCCGCAATGGCTGACTCCGGTTGCAGCGGTGGTTGCCATATTGTTCATTTATACCCGATATCATTTTCTTACCGACTTAGCACCGATAAACATTCTTCCAGTCTATAAGCTGGGCGTAGATTTGGGCTTTCGCTTTTCCAACTGATTTTCGCCCAAAGTACTTCACGCTTATCATCTCCAAAGGAGCCTTACAATTCGGTTTTTTTTTTGTCAGTGGGATCATTGGGTTTCAACTTTGATAAAACATCTCTATTTTCTGAAATAAGTTCATATACTTCTCTGTATAATTTTCGACTGCTTTGCCAAAATGATTTAGGTATAATCAACAAGCTATTTAACATATCACCTTCATAATAATTTGCATACAATAGCAAATTGTCTCTCAAATAACTTAGCACAATTGGAACTCATATTTCTAATCCACTTGCACAATCATAAATCTGACTCATCAACTGAATATTCCTTGACTTTTTTGTATACAACTTATACGAACGCAACAGAGTACTTGATGAATAGACCTCTTTCAGAACCTCACTTTTCCATTTACCCAATAATTGCCCCAGATTTTTATTGATGGACTTTCCATAAATTTTAATGCGAGCAGGGCCCAGAGAACACAAAGCGTTCCTTGCAAGCTCAGGCGTGTGGGAAACCTATTACAAATCTTTTGTGGTCCTGACCATAGCTTGTCCACTCATGTAATACATTTGTACAACTAAAAAGCCCGACTCTGTCATAGATTTGGCTTTCACGAATGGCAGTATAGTTTTTTCAAAATATGAAATGGGATCTTGGCAATATCTTCCAGTTTATTCTCGCAAACAGAGTTTAATGCTCGTTCAGAAATGCCCATCCCGGGATGTTGGGCTATAAAAAAGTTTAATAGTAGTACTTTGGTGAGCAATTTGGTTTCTGCACATAATTGCCTTGTGCAGTGAATAACAGTAGACAATTTGCACTAAAATTAGTTTCACTCAAATCTCTCCTCCAACTCCCTTATACTTCTCCACAAAAGCACTTATCTTCTGAAACACCGTTTGCTTCTTTGTTAAATATTGTGGATTTAAAGGGCTCATCTTAGGCAGGATAGAATTCAACGCGGTTCCGCTATCGCTGGCAAATTCACGTCTCAATGAAGTTAATATATATCGTTTGGCAGCCTCTTCATTCAACCCCTCCTCCTGAATGATAATCGCAGCCTCCTTCTTTTGCCTGGCTTGCGCATAAGTGAAAAACGCATCAATAATATGAGCCTTATCCTGGATAGTATCTAAATCCGTTTCATTAATAAACTCAACAATCAGGCTTTCTTTTGCGCGATTACCTACACTACTCTTGATGATTCTGCGAATCTCGTCCACCAGTTCCGACTTATCTTTGGTGTTTTTATTCTTTTCAAAAATCAACTCCAGTATATAGTCCAGGTTGATCTCCTGCGACTTTAACAGGTCAATTTCAAACTCCACATCATCCCAATCTATCCCGGACTCTTCAGGCTCTTTACCTTCTTTCTGCCTTCTCAACCAATCTGCAATATCATTATAGGTGGAGCGATAATCCTGTATCAACCGGTCCGGCAATACGGCGATCTTCCGCATTTTCTCTATAGCCTCATCTGTTAAGAAGTAGGCCTCTTTAAAGGCTTCCACTTCCGCCGGACTATTGAGGTCCACGGATTGCAACTCTTTTAACTGGGTAAACTCATCAAAGTTCTGCAAAATATTTTCTATGCGCAGGTATTCGCCAAATAGTTTTACAAACTCTTTCTTGTCTTTTTCAGTGGCAATTTCAGAGGGATCGGGAAATTTGGCACTCAGCTCCTGCACCACTTCGATATAACCCCTTCTGACCTGCCCGGTAATAATATCCTTAAACCCTTCAAGGTATTCCCGGTAGCTCTTCTCAAGCAATATGTTTTGGGTGTTCTTATCACCAAACAAAGTAATGGCATCTACAGTAGCTTTTTCCAGGTTTCTGAATGTAATAATATTGCCAAATGTCTTGGTTGAATCGTAAATGCGGTTAGTACGGGAATATGCTTGTATTAAGCCGTGAAAACGCAGATTCTTATCAACAAATAACGTATTTAATGTGGGTGCGTCAAAGCCGGTCAGAAACATACCTACCACAATGAGCAGATCAATCTCTCTTTTTTTTACCCGGTTTGACAGGTCACGATAATAATTCTGAAACTCATTTCCCTCAACGCTAAAATTGGTTTGAAACATTTTGTTGTAATCGTTGATGGCTCTTGCCAGGAATTCTTTGGCAGTAGAATCCATCGCCGAAGGCTCAAATGTCTCGTCCGCAATTTCTCCTATGGAGGTTTGCTCTTCGTTGGCGGCATAGGAAAATATGGTTGCGATTTTCAACGGTCTTTCCGCATCTTTCTGCAATGCCTGCAGGGTTTCGTAATAGCATTTGGCCGCATCCACACTGCTTACCGCAAACATGGCGTTGAAGCCTTTGTCGCCACCCACTGTGCGGTGGGTCTTGATGCGATAGTTTCGCAAAATATATTGGGAGATTTCTTTGATCCTCGCCGGATGCAAAAAGGCCCTCTTGGTTTCAGACGCCGATAGCTTTTTTTCGTCCTGCTCCTGCTCGATGTTTTTGAATTGTGGCCGCACATTATTGTAGTCCACTTTAAACTTGAGCACCTTCTCATCTCTAATAGCATCGGTAATGACATAGGAATGTAGTTGTCGCCCGAATACGGAAGCCGTAGTATCAGCGCCCAAAGCGTTTTCCGGAAATATGGGGGTGCCGGTAAAGCCAAACTGGTAGAACTTTTTGAATTTCTTCTTCAGGTTTTTCTGCGCTTCGCCAAATTGGGAACGATGGCATTCGTCAAAGATAAAGACCACATGTTTCTGGTATATCTCCAGGTCTTTTTCAGCCTTCATCAGGTTGTTTAATTTCTGTATGGTGGTAACAATAATTTTATTGTCGTTCTTCTCGATGTTTCGTTTGAGGCCGGCGGTGCTTTCTGAACCATTCACGCTATCAGGGGAAAAGCGTTGGTATTCTTTCATGGTCTGATAGTCCAGGTCTTTTCTGTCCACCACGAAGAATACTTTATCTATAAAATCCAAAGCTGTTGCCAGTCGTGCCGCTTTAAAGCTCGTCAATGTTTTTCCCGAACCGGTGGTATGCCAGATATAGCCGCCTCCTTCTGTAGTGCCCCATTTTTTGGTTTGGTAAGCACTCTTTATTTTCCATAAGATGCGCTCTGTAGCCGCTATCTGATAGGGCCGCATAACGAGCAGATTGTTGCTTACGTCAAAAACCGAATAGGTAAGAATAACATTCAGCAGGGTGTTTTTCTGGAAAAATGTGGCTGTAAAATCCTTAAGGTCTTTGATGAGCGAATTGTCGGCTTTGGCCCAGTTGATGGTAAATTCAAAGCTATTTTTATCGCGTTTTACTGTATTGGCAAAATAGCGGGTGTCGGTGCCGTTGGAAATGACAAAGATTTGAATATACTTAAAGAGAGACTCCGCTGTATTAAAACTTTCCTTGCCATAACGATGTACCTGGTTGAAAGCCTCACGAATGGCAACGCCTCTTTTCTTCAATTCTACCTGTACCAATGGCAGTCCATTTACCAGGATGGTAACATCGTAACGGTTGGCATAGGTTCCTCTTTGTTCAAACTGTGAAATGACCTGTACTTTATTGCGGGCAATATTCTTTTTATCAACCAGGTATATATTTTGGATACTCCCATCGTCAAATTTAAAATCGTAAATATGATTGTCCTGGAGTTTCCTCGTCTTATCAATTTGTGTGTCGCTGGGCGTATTCAGATATTCTTCTACAAAACGATTCCATTCCTTGTCAGAAAACACCCGGTTGTTGAGGGCCTGAATTTGCACACGCACGTTTTGCATTAGTGCGTCCATGCTCTTGATATGGGAGGCGAACTCGTATCCCTGGTTCACCAGATCCCGGATAAACTCTCTTTCCAAAGATGCTTCGGTTTGGTAACCAGCGGCGGGTTCGTTCCAGGTGCTGTACTTTTCGTATTTGTCAAGAACGATAAAATTGTTTGACTCTGCAATGGGTTTGTATTGGGTCATGGCGATGCTGATTACGAAAAAGTTAGTAGTTTATCGCGGTAATACTCGTATTGCTTTTGTCTGAGTTCGATTTCTCTGGGTAAACCTTTGGATATGGAATTAGTAAGTGTATCAAATTTATCTAAAATCGAAACAATTCGTTCTTGAGTTTCAGGGGGTGGAATTGGAATAATTACTTTTTCCAACCCTTTTGCATTAATTGCTGATATTTTGCCTGATGAAATGTACTTTTTGATCTGGTCATGAAATTGCTTCGTTCTGGTGAAATAGGAAACATACTTTGGATTAATTGGACTTCTATATGAAAAGCAGGCATCGTGAAAGATAACACCTTCATCCCCTAGCCAAGCAGTGCCTCTTCCAATATCTTCAATAGTTTCTCCGGCAGCAACAATTAAAACATCCCCCTTTTCGGCAAATCTCAGTTTTTTACTTTGAACCAGTTCTTTACTTAAGAATGATTTGGTTTTGTACGCCCAATTCCCATAATAAGTATACATCTCTCCATAATGAATACAAGGAATACCTGTAGATACTATATCGTCTTTGACAAAACGCTTACCTCTTCGAAATTCTCCCACTTCCCCCAACATCTTCCATTCCACTTCACCTTCTTCAAAACTCAACAATTGCTCACGATAATATTCGTACTGCTTTTTACGAGCTGTAAGCTCGGCTGTAAGCTCGGCTGTAAGCTCGGCAAACTTATCCAAAATCGAAACAATACGCTCTTGGACAGAGATAGGGGGTACAGGGATTATAATTTTGGACAAATCATTGGCCGAAAGGTCAACTACTTTAGTCCCTTTTGCATATTTTATTTTCTGATTGAAGAAACTAACAGTTTGTGTAAAATAGGCAAAAAACTTTCCAATGATTTCTTTTGAAGGCTTAAAGATAGTTGCGTGTCCGCCTGTTACCGCTTGTATTTCACCTAGATAAACAAGTGCCTTTCCTACGTCTTCCAAGTTTTCACTTGTATTAGTAATTATAACATCACCCTTATTAACTTTTTTTAATTTTTCAGCAGTTTCTTTCGAAACAAATGATAAAGTATCTATTGTATAAGTTTTATAATGAGTGTAAATCTGTCCATAATGAATAGCAGGAACACCACTATTGGTAAAATCTGATTTAGGCAATCCATTTCCTCTTACTAATTCTCCCACTTCTCCTAATGTTTTCCATTCCACTTCCACTCCTTTTAGCAGTTCGTCCATTTTACTCATGCTTCAATCTCCTTTATAATATTATCAATTTCCGCACGAAGGGCGTCTATTCTAGCGACAGTATGGGATATTTCCCGGTTTAGTTCAACTATGTTTATCTTTTCCCGATTATCTTTTACCTGCACATAACTACTCACCGACAAATTGTAATCGTTTTGTGCTATTAAAGCATTGTCAACTGAAGCGGCCACATGATCTACATCGGCTTTGCTATCAAACAGCTCAATTATTTTATCTATGTGCTCATCAGTCATCACATTATTGTTGGTAGCTTTTTTATAAAATTCTTCACCGCTGGCATTTATAAACTGGGTTCTGGTGTCTGGTTTGTGTTTAGAAAGCACTAAAATGTTTACAGCTATAGAAGTACCGTAGAAAAGATTGGGCGCTAAGGCAATCACCGTTTCTACATAGTTGTTATCCACCAGGTATTGCCTGATTTTCCGTTCAGCGCCGCCACGGTAAAAAATACCAGGAAAGCAAACAATAGCGGCTCTGCCTTTGCTCGATAAATAGCTTAACGAATGCAATACAAAAGCAAAATCAGCTTTCGACTTCGGCGGCAATACACCGGCCGGCGCAAATCGTTCGTCGTTGATCAGTGTAGGATCTTCACTACCAATCCAGGGAATGGAATATGGCGGATTAGAAACTATGGCATCAAACGGTTTTTCATCGCCAAAGTGCGGGTCCAATAATGTATTTCCAAGTGCTATATGAAACTTATCATAGTTTACATTGTGCAAATACATGTTCATACGAGCCAGGTTATAAGTCGTATGGTTGCTCTCCTGCCCGTAAAAACCGTCTTGTATAATATGTTCATCAAATTGCTTTTTGGCTTGTAGCAGCAAGGAACCCGAGCCTGCCGCGGGGTCATATATCTTATTAACAGAAGTCTGCTTGTGCAATGCCAGGCGCGCGATCAGCTTCGATACGTTTTGCGGAGTAAAAAACTCGCCACCCGATTTACCTGCATTGGCCGCATAGTTCGATATCAGAAATTCATAAGCATCACCAAATAAGTCGATTTGATTGTCTTCAAAACTGCCAAAATTTAATCCGGCCACACCCTTTAAAACTTTGACTAACCGGTCATTCTTAGCTTCTACCGTATTGCCCAGGCGAGAACTGGTAGTGTCAAAATCGGCAAATAGTCCTTTAATAGCTTCCTCTGACGGATAGCCATTAGCAGAATTTTCTATGGCATCAAAAATGGCTCTTAAGTCGGTATTCAGGTTGGGATTTTTGTCTGCATATTTGACTACATTTTCAAAAAGCTGGCTGGGATAGATAAAGTAGCCTTTAGTTTTTATGGCATCGTCTTTTAATTCCGGCGTTATCACCTCATCAGGCAGTGCAGCATAGTTGATACGCTCATCGCCGCCTTCCATGTAATTGGCAAAATTTTCACTGATAAAGCGATAAAACAAAGTACCTAATACGAACTGCTTAAAATCCCATCCATCTACCGAACCTCTAACGTCATTAGCTATTTTCCAGATCTTGTTTTGTAATTCTTGTCGTTGCGCTATGCTCGTCATTATCTTCTTGGGTTGGCTTTTAGGTTATTAATAAAGGCTAAGATATTTCTCCTGTTAGTATTTTGACAAATACCGATCATTCATGCAAATTTATTTTAGCAAATTACATTTTTCAAATTAAAATGACTTGGAAGGAAGTAGCACATATCAGGACGAAGCCGGGACTTTTCCCGGCTTCCAAAATACATTCTGGTTTCCCCTATCCGACACCCCACCTCTCCCATACGCCTCCATCCCCCTACCGCTCATTTTGCCCTCTTCCTTACCCACCTGATCACCAACCTTCGTTCTTCCACATCAATCACAATATCATCCCCGATCTAAATCCTTGCCTTCCTCCAGCCAGTTCCCTCTCAAATTAACCGCAGCAAAAACGAAAAGGCCCGGTGCACCCACAAAAACTCCGACTTCATTCACCCCTTCTCGGAACTCGACTCCCTCCCCAAAAAGGAGCAGGCCGTATTGATTAAGGAAATCACCGCGTATATCCGCAACTACAAAACCAGGCAAGCCTACAATCAAAAATAGAATGATGTACCTGGCGCCATAATTACTATCAGCCGCCGTTGCGTCGCACCCTTCACCGTCCGGTAATCCTATTCAACACTGAAGGCAGGAAGAACAAGCTGCCGCAGCCGATCAGCGGCAGTACATATCCCGGCTACAGTAACGGCTTTGGCTTGCACAAAAAATACAAAGGATAAGTTCAGCGATATACCTCGGCTCAGCCAGGCCGCACCCGTCACCTGCAGTATAACTATCACCGCCATCGCACTTATCCCTTATATTTTTTGCGCCAGATTTCCATTTCATTTTGTGCTGCCCTTCCGGTCCCCTATTTTTCCGCAACTCGAATTATTACCCTTTATATTACGGTTAACCATAAATTCAATTGTCAGCTATAGTTGATTTTTGACAAGTTTTATCAATCAATGCTATCGATTGTAACGTACTATTTAAATTATCCGAAAAATCCAGGCACCGAAAAGTACCAAAACGGCTGCCAGGTCAAAGGTTAAAAGTTTGGGTTGCTATTCCAGGTTCAGAATCAACTACTACCCGGATATAAATGTCCAAATTAAATAATTGAAGAGTCTATGTTTGTATCAAAAGTTAAACTTTGGAACTTCAGAAAGTACGGTAGAAAGGGATCCATAGATACTACTTGCCCTCATTTAGAAGTCCCCTTAAATGAGGGAATGAATATTTTGATCGGAGAGAATGACTCCGGTAAATCAGCAATCATCGATGCTATTAAGTTGGTATTGAAAACTCATGCCTACGAATGGATAAGACTGGAAGAAGATGACTTCTATATCCACACAGATGGAACTAAAGCAAATGAATTAAGAATTGAACTGGAATTCTCCGATATTACAGACCAAGAAGCTGCAAACTTTATTGAATGGTGTGGTTGGCGTGAGGAGGATATTCCTAATGAGATAGGAAAATTACAAAATAAACAGCAACTAGTTTTAATTTTAATTTACAAGGCATATTATAGAGAAAACAAGATAATATCAGGCGATGTGAGGGCGGGTATGGATGGAGAAGGTCTCACTCTTCCATCCGAAGTCAAAGAATTATTAAAATGTACATATTTAAAACCTTTAAGAGATGCGGACTCAGAGCTTACGGCAAGAAAAAACTCCAGGCTTTCCCAAATACTAAAGGAACATAAGGCATTTAAGAAACAATCTCTGGACAAACACGACTTCGAGAAGCACTTCTCTACCGCAAGTAAAAACATCAGAGTTGACTTTGAGAATCCTGAAAAACCGTACAATAAGGAGATAAAAGAAGTCATAGAGCAATTTATTAAAGACTTCATTGACGAAAGCTATTCCGTAAAGTTCGACCTAGGTGATACTGAGCTAATCAGCATACTTGAGAAACTTTCCTTAGGCATCAGCCATTCGTCCAACCCGGGGCTTGGAACAATGAACCGACTGTTCATGGCGGCCGAACTACTGCATTTAAGGAAGGACAATCACAGTGGTCTGAAGTTGTGCATGATTGAAGAACTGGAGGCACATCTTCACCCCCAGGCACAATTGAAGATAATTAACAGACTAAAGAAAGAAAATATACAATTTATCCTGACAACCCACAGCCCGAATATAACTTCACAGGCCCATCTTAGAGACATAATTATTTGTAAAAATAATAAGGTATACCCATTGGGCGAGCAGTATACCAAATTGGATAAAAATAATTACAAATATCTTGAACGCTTCTTGGATGTAACCAAAAGTAACCTATTCTTTTCAAAAGGAAACATAATTGTAGAAGGCTGGTCCGAGGAAATCATACTACCAATATTGGCTCAAAAACTGGGATATGATCTAACAAAAAATGAAATATCTATCATAAATGTCGGGTCAACGGCCTACTTGCATTTCGCCAAGATCTTCTTAAGGGCAGACAACGAAAAGATGGACGTACCTGTTGCAATTATAACAGACTTAGATAATAGGCCCGATGATAACGGAAACTTTGAAAAAAGCGAAAGAAATCAACTTAGAGAAGAAAATATAAATACGCTCAAAAAGGATTTCGATAACACCAAAATTGAGTTATTTACACCTAAAGAATGGACACTTGAATGGTGTCTTTATAAATCTTGTTTAAAAGATTTATTTAAAAAGGCTGTAAGGATTATTCATTCCAGGACAGAGGGATTCAAGGAGGGAAACGATGGTTTGTTTGAGGCTACCCTAATCAAAAAACTAAAGAAAACAGAAAAATCTGCATTGGACAAAGTGGCGGTCGCAAATGAATTTTCAATTCTTCTAAATGATGACTCCTCAGTAACTAGTAAGAAACTTGAAACTGACGAATATTTAAAATATTTAGTATTAGCCATAAAACATGTCATACCCAATGTCAATCAATGACGATCACATTAGAGAGGCAGAGAGAATTTTGATTGAAGGAAAGCAATTTGACGAAGAAAGACGGTTATTTATTAAGTGTTTAGATACGATAGACCTGCTCGCAGTCCCAGGTAGTGGTAAGACAACCGCACTACTAGCTAAACTTTACTGCATGGCAAGGCAACTGCCGTTGCACAGAAAGAGGGGCATCTTAGTATTGTCCCATACCAATCACACCATCGATCAAATCGAAAAATATCTGAAACCTCTTTGTCCTCAGCTTTTTGAGTACCCCCATTTTATAGGCACGATACAAAGTTTCGTCAACAGGTTTGTAGCTAATGTGGCTTGCTTCCAACTTTATGGAAGCTATATAAACAAAAATGATGACGATGTATTCAGAGGAGTACTTGCAAATTTTCTTAGTGACTTTGCACCTTACCGAACCCTACATAACTATTTGTTTAGACAGATCATCAGCTCATGCGGCGATAAGCAGGTAGCCATCTCAATTACAAGAAAGGTTGACTGTATAATGAAGTTCAAACCAGACTATAAAAACTCTCGGTTCAGCAGACCCGGACAAACAGTTGGATTTAAAACAAAAGTCGGCAATCAATTATTAGGACTATTTGAGAGCATCTTCAGATTAGGCATTCTTCGCTATCAGGACTCCTTTACTATAGCCGAAAGATATCTTGAACAAAACAGACAGTTAGCGCCAATCTTGAGAGAACGATTCGGTTTTATATTCATTGATGAAATGCAGGATTTGGACGAGGCTCAAATAGAACTATTGGAAAATATTTTCTATAACCCTGCTTCAGATACAGTCATTCAACGAATAGGCGACAAAAATCAATCGATTTATTCGAGGGGAACTATAAATGACAAAATTGTTTGGAGGTCTAGGCATGAACAAGATCCTAAAAGATTTCCAAAGAATTATACGTTGACAAAATCCCATCGGCTACCAAAAAAGATAGCTGAATTAGTAGACTGTTTTGTGCTCAAAAGGGATGACAAAAGATACAAAGTTGAGGGTGCTTCAAATAACGTCGATATTAGCCCTCATCTACTTATTTATCAAAATGAAAAGGATGCACAAATATTAAAAGACAAATTTATCGAACTTATCAAGAAATATAATCTACATCAATCCCAGAAGAATGTCGAACGCGGGTTTCACATTATTTGAAATAGCTACAATATGATCTGACAGTTTGGGATTAACTTTAAAGAAACTACTCAATTAAATAATCCCAAAAACTGTCAAATCATGAACACGCAAGTTAAGCTAATTAAGGGCAAAGTTGGCCTG
>Ga0065720_1003073_pt1 | contig 27609 bp, 21 predicted proteins | sample Thericmetagenome_FD_59107 | JGI IMG/M metagenome (GOLD analysis project Ga0065720, IMG submission 59107) | Thermophilic microbial communities from the Joint Bioenergy Institute, California, USA of rice/straw/compost enrichment - eDNA_2 v2... | ecosystem: Engineered > Solid waste > Grass >... | reverse complement strand
ATTCTTGCCGTTCTCGGAGTGCGCGGCGCCCGGCCGTGCGCCCGTTTTGTCTATCTGGGGGAACGCCATGGCGGATCGGGCAAGCTCAATGCGGAAGGCCGCGAAGAGTGCCACCCGACGCGGCGTATCGGCTGAGCAGGTGATCCCGGCCCAGTCGACCCCGGCCTCGTCCGCGAAGACGCGTAGCGCCGCGGTCACCGCCCCGCCGACCGCGCCGGCTCCGGCCAAGGCCGCCAAGAAGGCGCCCGCGTCGGCGTCGTCGGCGGCCGCGCGGACCAGTGCCCGGGCCAGCGCCGCCCGGGCGAAGGCCACGACCGGGGCGACCAAGGCGACCCGGGCCAAGGCCACCTCCGGCGAGGCCACGACCCCGACCACCGCTGCGGGCGCGACTACCGCTGAACCCACAGCAACCACTGCTGCTACGACGGCTGCGACCAAGGCGTCCGGCGGCGCCGCGAAGGCCACGAAGGCGGCGAAGGTGACCAAGTCGACGAAGACCACTGGGGCGACGAAGGCCACCGGGGCGACCAAGACGACCGGGGCGACCAAGACGACCGGGGCGGCGAAGGCGACGGCTAAGGCGACCAAGGCCGGCGCGGCGGCCAAGGCCACCAAGTCGACGAAGGCCACCAAGGCGGCGTCCGCCGAGCCGGCGGCCATGGCCGCTGAGCCGACGGCGAAGGCCACCCGCGCCAGCAAGGGGAGCGCGGCCGCCGCGGCGTCCGCCGAGGCCACCCCCGCCGCCGAGGCCACCCCGGCCACCGAGACCACCCTGGCCACCGAGACCGCCCCGGCCACCGAGGCGCCGGCCCCCTCCGCCACGAAGGCGGCCGGGACCGTACGGGCATCCGGCAAGACCGCGGCCGCGAAGACGACGGCGGCCAAGAGCGGGGCCGCGAAGACGACGGCCGCCAAGCGGGGTGCGAAGAAGGCGGCCGCTGAGGCCACGACGGCCGTGAGCGCGGCCGGCAGCGGCGCTGAGCCGGCGGCGCTGGCCGAGGCCGAGGTCGTTCCGGTCTCGCCGGCGGTCGCCGGAGTCACCGCGTCGCCGGTTCCGGCGCCGAGCGCGGCCACCGTCGCGGCCACCGTGGCCGGCCCGGAGGCGGTCAGCCCGGTCGTTCCGGTGAGCCCGGCCGCGCCGACGAGCCCGGCCGCGCCGACGAGCCCGGCCGCGCCGACGAGCCCGGCCGTTCCGGTGAGCCCGGCGGCGCCGACCAGTCCGGCCGCCCCGGTGAGCCCGGCGGCGCCGACCAGTCCGGCCGTTCCCGCCAGCCCGGTCGGGCCGACCAAGAGCACCACCAGCGGGCCGGCGACCCGCGGCCGTACGAGCACGACCAGCCGGACCACCTCCACCAGCCGGACCACCTCCACTAGCCGGACCACCTCGACCAGCCGGACGGGCACGTCCAAGACGTCGAGCCGCAAGCCCGAGCCGAAGCGGCCCCTGCGCTCGCCGGAAGAGACCGAGTCGATCCGTATGGCGCTGACCGAGCGTCTGACCGACCTGCGGGCCGAGTACGACCAGACGATCTCGGAGATCGCCGAGGCGCAGCGCGACCGCCTGACCGACTCGGCCGGCGACGACCAGGCGGACACCGGCACCAAGACGTTCGAGCGGGAGCAGGAGCTTTCGCTGGCCAACAACCTGCGCGAGCGCATCGACCAGGTGGAGCGCGCCCTGGACCGGCTCGAGGACGGCCAGTACGGCTGGTGCGAGCGGTGCGGCAACGCGATCCCCGTGGAGCGGTTGGCCGCGTTCCCGTCGGCTACTCTCTGCGTGTCGTGCAAGCAATTGGAGGAGCGACGGTGACGGGCGACGGCGGACACGCGGGCGCGGAGAAGCCCGCATGACGCTCCAGGAGACGCCGCCGGTCCGCCCACTGGGGCGGATCAGCAGCGCCCGGACGGCGTACCTGGTGCTGGTGGGCGTCGCCGCCGTGTTCGTGGGCGTGGATCAGTGGACCAAGTACCTCGCCGTTGAGGGCCTGGGCGACGGCTCGGTGGTGCGTATCCTCGGCGGGCTCGTGTACCTGGACCTGGCGTTCAACCCCGGGGCGGCGTTCAGTATCGGGACCGGGCTCACCTGGATCTTCCCGATCATCGCCATCGCGATCAGCGCCGGTATCCTCTGGTTCACGCGGCAGATCCGGTCGTGGCCCTGGGCGGTGGCGTTGGGCCTGATCCTGGGCGGCGCGCTGGGCAACCTCATCGACCGGCTGTTCCGCGAGCCCGGACCGATGCGCGGTCACGTGGTCGACTTCATCAGCGTGTTCGCCCCGGCCGGGGAGAAGTTTCCGATCTTCAATATCGCGGACTCGGCGCTGACCGTGGGTGTCGTGCTCGCGATCGCGTTGGAGCTGTTTGCCGTTCGCCGTGACGGCACCCGTGTGGTAGGGAAGCGTCCGTCCGGCGAGGCGTAGGCGTTCGGGCGGAGGGGTGGGTGGCCGACACGAGCGACGATCGGGACCGACGGGCCCTGCCCGTTCCTGACGGTCTCGCGGGGATGCGGCTGGACCAGGCGGTGGCCCGACTGTTCGGCCTGTCCCGGACGGTGGCCGCAGCCCTGGTCGACCAGGGGGACGTGCTTGTCGACGGGGTGGCGCGGACCAAGGCCGAGAAGCTCGGAGCCGGGGCGTGGCTGGAGGTGACCCTCCCGCGTCCGCCCGCGGCGGCCGAGACGGCCGTCGTTCCGCGACCGGTGACCGGTCTGTCCATTGTGTACAGCGACGTCGACATCGTGGTGGTCGACAAGCCGCCGGGGGTGGCTGCGCACCCGAGCCCGGGCTGGACCGGGCCCACCGTACTGTCCGGGCTCGCCGCCATGGGGCAGCCGGTCGCCACCAGCGGCGCGGCCGAACGGCAGGGCATCGTGCACCGCCTCGACGTGGGTACGTCGGGCCTGATGGTGGTGGCGAAGAGCGAGCGGGCCTACAGCTCCCTCAAGCGGGCGTTCAAGGCGCGCCAGGTCGAGAAGATCTACCACGCCGTAGTGCAGGGCCATCCGGACCCGCTGCGGGGGACGATCGACGCGCCCATCGACCGGCACCCGACCTCGGAGTACAAGTGGGCGGTGGTGTCGGGCGGGCGCGACGCCATCACTCACTACGACACGCTGGAGGCGTTCCGGGGCGCGAGCCTGCTGCAGATCCGGCTGGAGACCGGACGGACCCACCAGATCCGCGTGCACATGGCCGCGCTGCGCCATCCCTGCGTGGGCGACCTCACGTACGGCGCCGACCCCACGCTGGCCGAACGGCTGGGTCTGAAGCGACAGTGGTTGCACGCCAAGGAACTGGGCTTCGTCCATCCGGGAACCGGCGACCCGGTCCGCTTCGAGAGCCCGTATCCGGACGACCTCGCCGAGGCGCTGCGCATCCTCCGCTCCTGGTGAGCAGCCGCCCTTTGCTCATGAGCTGTCCGCTCGCCCGCGCGGTGCCGTGCGTCGGGAAGTTTCCAGGGATCGGACGTTCGCCTGATGGGACGGTGGCCGGTCAGGAGGGACGCCGTGTTGTGCACTGGATGTCAGGAGGGCGTCCTTCCTGACACGCTCCCCGGGCCCGCAATCCGCCGCGCAGGTGCCGTGAACTGGACGATCCGCGACGCGGGAGGGCTGTGGACCAGCCGGTAGGCTGGTGCTGCCGGGGTAGCGGGCAGGGAGATGTCAACCCGCGACCAATACACGAGACGACGGGCTGGAGAGGGTCAGCGTGGGGACCGACACCGGGTGGAGCCGGGCCGCCGGGGAGTCGTCGGGCCGGTGGCGGACAATCCTCGATCGAGCCGCGGGACGGGCGCGCGTGCCGGGCTCGGAGCCCGAGCAGTCGGCGCCGCCGTCCTCACCGGGGGCGTATCCGGCGGCCGCCCAGCCCAGCGGTCAGTACACCGCCGCCGGCTACCCGTCGACGACGCCGGCGGGGGCACCGGCCGCGGCGACGCCGTACGGGGCCGGTCAACCGGCGTCCTACTCGCCCGGGTACGCCGTGCCGGCCCAGCGCGCCGGGGGACCGGCGGTGCTGGGCATCGTGCCGACCCCGGGGAGCCCGGCCGAGCGCGCCGTGTCGATCCTGCGGCGCAAGCTCGACACGCCGCGCGTGATCGCGTTCGCCAACCCGAAGGGTGGCGTGCACAAGACCACCGCCACCGTGCTCGCGGCCGCGGCCATCGGCGGCGCCCGGGGCCGCGGGGTGGTCGCTTGGGACGACAACGAGCTGCGCGGCACGCTGGGCCTGCGGGCCGGTAGCGCCCGGCACGCGCGGACGATCCGCCACCTGGTCGCCGAGCTGGCCGAGGTGGAGCTCAACACCGGGCCGGCGCTGGCCGCTCGCCTCGACGACTTTCTGCGGCACGCCTCGGACGGCACCTACGACGTGCTCGCCGGGGAGGAGGACCCACGGTTCGCGTGGCGGCTGGACCCGCCGACCGTACGCCGGGTGCTCGACCTGCTCACCCGTACTCACGAAGTTATCTGTGTCGACACCGGCAACAACGTCGAGAGCGGTAACTGGCGCACCATCATGGAGGCGGCCGACCAGCTCGTGATCACCACGGTGCCGCGCGAGGACTCCGCGTTCAGCGCCGACTGGATGATGGACGTGCTCATCGAGGCGGGGCGGGCCGAGCTGGTGGCCAACGCCGTGACGATCGTCTCGATGACCACGCCGCGGCCGGGTCCGTTGCAGGACGACCTGGTGCGCCACTTCCGCCAGCGCAACCGCGCGGTCTGCGTGGTGCCCTACGACCCGGTGCTCGAGCGAGGCGGCTTCATCGACCACAACGCACTGGCCCCGGCCACGCGGGAGGCCTGGCTCACGGCCGCGGCTGTGATCATGGAGCCCTTTGGCAGCTAGTCGGCGCGGCGCCTGGGTTTCTTCCCTCCGCCCCCGTAGCATCGCCTTCGCGATCACGCTGTCCGCTACGTGTGTTCGAGTGGTCGTGACGGGAGGGGGAGGCTGCAGTGGGTGACTCGTTCGTCCACCTGCACGTACACACCGACTACTCGATGCTCGATGGCGCCGCCCGCCTGAAGACCCTCCTCGACGAGACGGCTCGGCTGGGCATGCCCGCCCTGGCGATCACCGACCACGGCAACCTCTACGGGGCGTACGACTTCTACAAGCAGGCGACCGCAGCCGGCGTCAAGCCGATCATCGGCATGGAGGCCTACCTCACGCCCGGCACGTCCCGGTTCGACCGCACCCGGGTCCGCTGGGCCGACGGTGGCGAGAACGACGTCTCCGGCGGCGGGGCGTACACCCACATGACGATGTGGGCGGCCGACGCCGAGGGCCTGCGCAATCTGTTCCGGCTCGCCTCGCTGGCCAGCCTCGAGGGCTACTTCTACAAGCCCCGGGTGGACCGCGAGCTGCTCCAGCAGTACGCGGGCGGCCTGATCGCCACGACCGGGTGCCCGTCCGGCGAGATCCAGACGTGGCTGCGCATCGGTGACTTCGAGAAGGCCTGCGCCTCCGCCGCCGAGTTCCGCGACATCTTCGGCCCGGAGAACTTCTACCTCGAGCTGATGGACCACGGGCTGGACATCGAGAACCGGGTCCGGGAGGACCTGCTGCGGCTGGGCAAGCGGCTGGGTCTCAAGCCCGTGGCCACCAACGACCTGCACTACACGTATGAGAAGGACGCCGACGCGCACGAGGTGCTGCTGTGCGTCCAGTCCGGCTCGACGCTGGCCGATCCGAAGCGGTTCAAGTTCGACGCCCGCGACTTTTACCTCAAGTCCTCGGAGGAGATGCGCAAGCTGTGGGACGCCGAGGTGCCGGGCGCTTGCGACAGCACCCTGGAGATCGCGGAGCGGATCGGCGACTACGCGGAGATCTTCGCGCCGCGCAAGCTCATGCCCCAGTTCCCGGTGCCCGAGGGCGAGACCGAGGAGTCGTGGCTGCGCAAGGAGGTGGCCCGCGGGCTGGAGCGCCGCTTCCCCGACGGCGTGCCGGAGACCCACCGCAAGCAGGCCGAGTACGAGCTCAACGTCGTCTGCCAGATGGGCTTCCCGGGCTACTTCCTCGTGGTCGCCGACCTGTGCCGGTACGCCAAGTCGCAGGGAATCCGGGTGGGCCCGGGCCGGGGATCGGCCGCGGGTGCCCTGATCGCCTACGCCCTGGGCATCACCGAGCTCGACCCCATCGCCCACAAGCTGCTCTTCGAGCGCTTCCTCAACCCCGACCGCGTGTCGATGCCCGACATCGACATGGACTTCGATGAGCGTCGGCGCGGGGACATGATCCGCTACGCCACCGAGAAGTACGGCGAGGAGCGGGTCGCGCAGATCATCACGTACAGCACCATCAAGGCGAAGGCCGCCATCAAGGACGCCTGCCGGGTGCTGGGCTACCCGTTCGCTCTCGGCGACCGCATCACCAAGGCGATGCCGCCGCCCGTCATGGGCAAGGACATCCCCCTGTCGGGCATCTTCGACCCGAGCCACCCGCGATACCCCGAGGCGGCCGAGTTCCGGGCGCTGTACGAGGCCGAGCCCGACGTGCGCAAGGTGGTCGACACCGCCAAAGGGCTGGAAGGCCTCAAGCGCCAGTGGGGTGTGCACGCGGCCGGCGTGATCCTGTCCCGCGAGCCGCTGCTGGATGTGTTGCCGATTCAGAAGCGGGAGCAGGACGGCGCGATCATCACCCAGTGGGACATGGGTGCATGCGAGTCCATCGGTCTGCTCAAGATGGACTTCCTGGGCCTGCGCAACCTCACGGTCATCGACGACTGCCTGGAGAACATCAAGGCCAACCGGGGCATCGACCTTGAGCTGGAGAAGCTGCCCCTGGACGACAAGAAGACGTACGAGCTGCTCGCCCGGGGCGACACGCTCGGCGTGTTCCAGCTCGATGGCGGGCCCATGCGGTCCCTGCTGCGCTCGATGGCGCCGGACAACTTCGAGGACATCTCCGCNGTNCTCGCCCTCTACCGNCCGGNACCNATGGGCGCCAACGCCCACATCGAGTACGCCGACCGCAAGAACGGNCGCAAGCCGGTCGTGCCCATCCACCCCGAGCTGGCCGAGCCGCTGGCCGACATCCTCGACGAGACCTACGGCCTGATCGTCTACCAGGAACAGGTCATGGCCATCGCGCAGAAGCTGGCCGGGTATTCGCTCGGCAAGGCCGACCTGCTGCGCCGCGCGATGGGTAAGAAGAAGAAGGAGATCCTCGACAAGGAGTACGTGCCGTTCCGCGACGGCATGCGGGCCAACGGCTACTCCGACGACGCCATCAAGACGCTGTGGGACATCCTCGTCCCCTTCTCCGACTACGCCTTCAACAAGGCCCACACCGCCGGCTACGGGCTGGTCTCGTACTGGACGGCGTACCTCAAGGCGAACTACCCGGCCGAGTACATGGCCGCCCTGCTCACCAGCGTCGGCGACGACAAGGACAAGTCGGCGGTCTACCTGGCCGAGTGCCGGCGCATGGGCATCAAGGTGCTGCCGCCCGACGTCAACGCGAGCGTGGCCCGGTTCTCCTCGGTGGGGGAGGACATCCGGTTCGGTCTGGCCGCGATCCGCAACGTCGGGGCCAACGTGGTCGAGGCGATCATCCGGGCCCGCAAGGAGAAGGGGCCGTACACCGACTTCTACGACTTCCTGCGCAAGGTCGACCCGGTGGTCTGCAACAAGAAGACGGTCGAGTCGCTGATCAAGGCGGGCGCGTTCGACTCGCTGGGCCACCCGCGGCGAGGCCTGCTCGCGGTGCACGCCGACGCCATCGATTCATTCATGGAGGTCAAGCGCAACGAGGCGGCCGGCCAGTTCGACCTGTTCGCCGGCATGTTCGGCGACGACCCGCAGCAGCAGGTCCAGGTCGCGGTGACCCCATCGATCCCGGAGGGGGAGTGGAGCAAGCAGGAGCGGCTCACCTTCGAGCGCGAGATGCTCGGGCTGTACGTCTCCGACCATCCGTTGCGGGGCCTGGAGCACATCCTCAGCCGCGAGGCCGACACCTCGATCGCCCAGCTCAGTGAGGAGGGCGTCGTCGAGGACGGCAAGGTAGTCACGCTCGCCGGCATCCTCACCGGCGTGCAGCGGCGCATCACCAAGCAGGGCAAGGCGTGGGCCTCGGCCATGTTGGAGGACATGGACGGCGGGGTCGAGGTCCTCTTCTTCCCGAGCACGTACGAGCTCGTGGGGCAGTACGTCGCCGAGGACGCCATCGTCGTGGTGCGGGGCCGCGTCGACCGTCGGGACGAGCAGGCGCGGCTCATGGCCATGGACCTCAAGCTCCCCGACCTGACCGTCACCGCCTCCGGCTCGTCCAAGCCGATCGTGCTGCAACTGCCGCCGTCGAAGTGCACGCCGCCCCTCATCAAGAACCTCAAGCAGGTGCTCGCGAGCCATCCGGGCTCGGTCGAGGTGCACCTGCGCCTGCTCACCGGGGAGTCGCCGAAGCTGTTCCGGCTCGGCCCCGACCGGGTGGCCCACACGCCGGCGCTGATGGCCGACCTCAAGGAGCTGCTCGGCCCCAACGCACTCGCCACCTAGCCGGTGCCTGCTCACCCCGTGATCTTGGAAGTCTCACACCCCTATAGGGGGTCGGGACTTCCAAGATCATGATGACCGTAGGTCAGGGTTCGTCGCCCGAGTCGCCCGAGTCGTCCGGCTCAGGCGACTGGCTCGGCTCGGGTGACGGCTCCGGCGACGGCGACGGGTCCGGCGGCGGTGGCGGAGCCGGGTTGTGGGGATACGGCCAGGCGTTGGGCAGGCAGCCCTGCATCCCGAGGGTCTGCTGCTGCATGACGTCGGCCAACTGGCCGGCGCCTCGGCAGTTCACGTGCCCGCGGCCCAGCCGGTGCCCCACCTCGTGGTTGATCACGTACCGCCGGTAGACGTCGAGGCTGCCGGTGAACGCGCTCGCTCCGTGCAGGTACCGGTCGGAGTTGATCACCACGGGGGCGCCGGCCTGGCAGTTCGTGTAGGGCACGCCGCCGATACGGATGTCGACGACCGACCGGCACAGCTGGTACGCCGTCCACGGGCTGGCCAGGTACACGGTGAAGTTGGCCGTGCCCGCGACCCGCTGGAACCGCCGCTCGCCCGCGCCCGTCCAGCCGCGCGGGTCGCCCAGTGTCGCGTCGACCAGGGCGGTGAACTCACTGAGGGAGACCGGCAGCCCCACCTCGACCGCCACCCGGTAGGTCCAGATCGGCCCGGCGTAGCCCAGGGTGGGGCCGGCCCCGGCGTACTCCCACTGGCCCGAGCCGGGGGGTGGGTTGCTGCCCACCACGACCGGACCGTCGCCGCTGGCCGGCGTCGCCGACGGCTCCGGCGTCGCCGAGGGATCAGGGGTCGGCGTCGGGCCCGCCAAGGACGTCGCGGTGGCCGTCGCCGTGGCTTCGCTGCCCGCCAACTCGTCGGCTAGGTCGGTCGTCTCCTCTCCGCGCCGCCACACCGCGATGACGACCACGGCCACGAGGAGCACGACCGTCGTCGCGGCGGCCACGATCGTCACGGGCACGGACGCGCCGCGGCGGCCGGCGAAGCGACCGAAGGATTTCACGTCGGGAGTGTACGGACGCGGGGGAGTCAGCGGCCGGCACGCCACGTGCGGCAGGATTGGCCGGTGACCGCAGCACAGCCATGGGGGACCGACGCCGGCTCGGTCCAGACGGGGCCCTACGAGCGCCGCGGCCGGGGCCGACGGGTCACCGTGGCCGTGCTGGCCGCCGCCGCGCTCGGCGCCGTGGCCCTGGGCCTCGTCGTGGGCCAGGTGTGGCGCCTCATCGCCCCCCGGTTGCCGGTCGTCAAGGTCGAGGGCGGGTACCGCTACGTCGGGGACGCCCAGTCCGAGCAGCCCGTGGCGGCCGACGGGTGGTTTGGCCTGTTGGGGCTGATCGCGGGCATCCTGGCAGCGGTCCTGGCGTGGTGGCTCCTGCGTCACCGGCGCGGGGTCGCGGTCCTGGCCATGCTCGTGCTCGGTTCCCTGGTCGGCGGGTGGCTCGGCTGGTGGGTCGCGGCGCGGCTGGAGCGGGCGTCCTTCGAGGAGCACTACGCCGCCACCCCCATCGGCGGTGGCCTCGAGGCTCCCCTGTCGCTGAATCTCACCGACCTGAATCGGGCAGACCCGTGGCCGTTCCACCTCAGCGAGAGAATCTCGGTGCGGGTCTCGGGCGTCGTGGCCGCTCAGGCGCTCGCGGTCGCGTTCACCTACACGGTGCTGGCCGGGTTCGCGGTCGACCCCGACCTGCGGCCGAATCCACCCGAGCCGCTGATGGAGGACGAGCTCGGCGAGCCCGACCGTACGACCGACCCGGCTTCACCGCTGCCCGCAACTGACCCGGCGCCGCCCGTCCGCGCGGCGTACCGGATGCCCCCCGGCCGGGCCACCGACCCGACCCGGGCCGCCGACCCGACCCGGGCCACCGACTCGACCCGGGCCGGCGCACCGTTCAGTTCGGCCCCGGACGGACCGGCAGGTCCGACAGCCGCGCCGGAACCGCCTTCACCCGGCGCCACAGGCTGATCTCCCGGTTCAGCAGGCGGAGCTCCTCCCGCAGCCGACTGGCGGTGTCCGGGGCGGCGAGCAGCGCCTGCCGATCGGGCACGGACAGGGACGCGGTCGCGGCCACCAGGTGGGAGAGCACCAGCGGATCGTCCGGGAGTTGCTCCTGGCCGGCGGCCGCGCTGCGGTAGGCACGCAGGTAGGAACGGAACGTGGCCAGGACCCGGGGCCCGAGTTCGTCCGCGGCCCCCTCGGGCCCGGGCGACTCGGGCAGGTAGGTGACCGCCGCCTGGGCGTACGGGGTCGTGGCCGCGATGCGCTCGGTGATCGCGAAGCGGCGCCGGCCCACCGTCACGATGGCGTAGGTGCCGTCGGGGTTCTCAGTGACCTTGCGGATCTCGGCCGTGCAACCGACGTCGTACGTGTCGACCTCGTCGGCGGGCTGGCCGACCTCCCAGCCCCGGCGGATCGCGACCACACCGAAGACCCGCTCCTGGTCGGGGCGGTCCAACAGGGAGCGAACCAGCTCCCGGTACCGCTGTTCAAAGATGTGCAGCGGCAGCACCAGGCCCGGGAATAGGACCGTGCCGAGCGGGAAGAGCGGCAGAACCGTCCGCTCGGTGCTGGTCATGTCGAGAGCGTACGGCTTGTGTCGAGTCCGGACGACGTTGTGCCGAGTTCGGGGGAGAGTTAGGCCGCGTTTCGGGGAAGGCCGGGGCTCGGACCGGGTCCGATAGCGGGGCTCGGACCGGGCTCAACCGCAGGGTTCGGACCGGCCCCCAATAGCGGGGTTCGGACCGGGGAGGTGTCCGGGGCTAGACTCGGCGCCGAGCTGACTCGCGCGTCCCGCTCGCGTGGGCCTGCTCGCGCGGGTCGAGGACCTCGCGACGCACGGATGCGGCCACGGTACGGTTCTCGGGTCAGTGAACACCTCGACGTCAGCAGGTCTTCGGGTACGGACAAGGAGCGAGGAGAAGGCGCGATGGTGACACTGGTTGACCCGTTCGAGGATCTTCCGCTGCGCGATGACCTCCGGAGCCGGACGCCGATCGCTGCCCCTCCGCAGGTCGATGCCGCCGTGCGGTTGGACACGAACGGCAACCCGTTCCCCGTGCCCGATGCGGTCGCCGATTCGATCGAGAAGTCGGTGCGTGGCCTGGTGCGCGAGCTGCACCGCTTCCCGGACCCGGACGCGCTCGCCCTGCGCGAGGACCTCGCCACCTACGTCGGCCACGGCATGACGGCCGCGAACATCTGGGTCGGCAACGGCTCGGGCGACGTACAGCAGCAGGCGTTGCTCGCCTTCGGCGGCCACAACCGTACGGCCATGGGCTTCCTGCCGTCCCGGGCCCTGCACGCGCACGTGGCGGCGGCGACCGGAACGGGCTGGTTCGACGGCCACCGTACGCGGGAGTTCCACCTGCACCCTGAGCAGGCCAAGGCTCAGGTGCGGGTCTTCCAGCCCGACCTGGTCTTCCTCTGCTCGCCCAACAACCCGACGGGCTCGGCCGTGTCGCTGGAGACCGTCGAGGCGGTGGCGTCCGAGACGGCGGGGGTCGTCATCGTCGACGAGGCGTACATCGAGTTCGCGCGGGAGGGCACGCGCAGCGCGGTCGAGCTGATCAGCCGGTTCCCGCGTCTGCTCGTCACCCGCTCGCTGAGCTCGGCCTTCGGCATGGCGGGCGCGCGGGTGGGTTACCTCATCGGCCGGCCGCACGCCATCGAGTACCTGCAGCACGTCCGCATGCCGCACCACCTCTCCTCGCTGGCCCAGGCCGCGGCCCGGGCCGCGCTCGCGCACGCGTCGACCCTGCTCAGCCAGGTCGAGGCGGTCAAGACGCAGCGGGACCGGCTCGTGGCCGGCCTGCGCGAGCTCGGCCTCACGGTGCCCGACAGCGACGCCAACTTCGTTCTCTTCGGCGGGTTCAAGGACGAGAAGGCGGTGTGGCGGTTCCTGCTCGACCGGGGCGTGGCCGTACGTGACGTGGGTGTCCCCTCCTACCTGCGCGTCTCGGCGGGTACCGCCGAGGAGGTTGACACGTTCCTGCAGGTGATGGGGCAGCTTCCCGATGGCATCTAGGGCTTCGGCGGCGGATCGGCCAGGTGTCCGATGAGGACGGTCCTGCCCATCCTGTTGCTCGGCCTCGCCGGCCTGCTGGTCGGCGGTGCCATCTCGCTGCGCCGCCAGGGCGCCCGGTGGCCGGTCGTGATCGTGGTCGGCCTGCTGGCCGCGGTCGCCGGCGTGGCCGGAGTGCTGTGGATGGGGGCTGACTCATGACGCGTCCTTCGGTGGTGGTGCTCGACTACGGCTCGGGCAACCTGCGGTCGGCCCAGCGGGCCCTGGACCGGGCGGGCGCCGACGTGACCGTCACGTCCTCCCTGACCGACGCGGCCAACGCCGACGGTCTGGTCGTGCCCGGCGTGGGCGCGTTCGCCGCCTGCATGGCCGGCCTCAACGACCTCGGCGCCGGTCCGGTCATCGTCGACCGGGTGGCGGCGGGGCGGCCCGTGCTCGGCATCTGCGTCGGGATGCAGATCCTCTTCGAGTACGGCGACGAGCACGGCGTGGTCACCAAGGGACTCGGCCTTCTGCCCGGCGGTGTGACCCGGCTCTCCGCCCCGGTGGTCCCGCACATGGGCTGGAACGTGGTGCATCCGCCGGCCGACTCGGTGCTGTTCGCGGGCATGCCGGACCAGAGCCGCTTCTACTTCGTGCACTCGTACGCGGCGCACCCCTCGCCCGCGCTGGCCGAGGGACGCCGGGTGACCACGGCCGTCCACAGTGAACCGTTCGTGGCCGCGATCGAGGCCGGTCCGCTCATGGCCACGCAGTTCCACCCGGAGAAGTCGGGCGACCTGGGCTGTGCGCTGCTGGGTAACTGGCTCGCCACCCTGACATGAAGCCCGGCGCTGGCGTGAGTACGACCCGGTTGTAAGCAGGGCACGGTCATGAGCGGGGCACGGTCATGAGCAAGGAGCGCGCGCGGCGGCGGGCCGAGCGGGAGGCGGCCCGAGCGGCGGCGGAGGCGGCCCGGTTGCGCCGGTTACGCCGCCGGCAGCGATGGGCGGCCCTGGTCCGGCGGCTGACCCCGCGCCGCCGCCACCGGGCCTGGGGGTTGGGGCGCCGGAGCCCGGCTCAACGCGCGATCATTGTGGGGATCGGAGTCCTGCTCCTGTTCCCGGTATGGTTCCTGGTCGATTCGTGGCCGAACCGGATCGGCCTGTCCGCCCTGGTGCTGTTCCTCCTGCCGGTCGTGGCCGTGATCTCGTTCGACCGGAAGGGGATGCGCCTATGAGTCGGGCGGGAACAACCGGGGTTCGGATGCGTACGAAAGGTGGACAACCGTGACGTTGGTGCTGTTGCCGGCGGTCGATGTGGCCGGGGGTCAGGCCGTTCGGCTCGTGCAGGGCGAGGCCGGGTCGGAGACGTCGTACGGCGACCCGCTGGAGGCCGCCCTGGCCTGGCAGGCGGACGGAGCGGAGTGGATCCACCTGGTCGACCTCGACGCCGCCTTCGGCCGGGGCTCCAATGCCGAACTGCTCGCCGAGGTGATCGGCCGGCTCGACGTGAAGGTCGAGCTCTCCGGCGGGATTCGCGACGACGAGTCCCTGTCCCGGGCCCTGGCCACCGGGGCGGCGCGGGTGAACATCGGCACCGCCGCGCTGGAGAACCCGGAGTGGTGCGACCGGGTCGTGGGCGAGTACGGCGACCGGGTGGCGATCGGGCTGGACGTCCGGGGGCGCACCCTGGCCGCCCGCGGCTGGACCCGGGAGGGCGGCGACCTCTACGAGACGCTGGAGCGGCTCAACAAGGCCGGCTGCACCCGGTACGTCGTGACCGACATCCTCAAGGACGGCACGATGCGCGGCCCGAATCTCGACCTGCTGCGCGACGTCTGCGCCCGCACGTCGGCGGCGGTGATCGCGTCCGGGGGTATCTCCACGTTGGACGATCTGCGGGCGGTGGCCGCGCTCGAGCCGCTGGGCGTGGAGGGCGTGATCACCGGGAAGGCCCTGTACGCCGGCGCGTTCACGGTGGCCGAGGCGCTTGAGACGCTGCGGTCGGTGGCGGCCAGCGACGCGGCCTCGGGAGAGACGGCCTCATGACGGTCGCGGTGCGGGTGATCCCCTGCCTGGACGTGGACGCCGGGCGGGTGGTGAAGGGGGTCAACTTCGCCAACCTGCGCGACGCAGGGGATCCGGTGGAGCTCGCCGCCGCCTACGACGCGGCCGGCGCCGACGAGCTGGTCTTCCTCGACGTGACCGCGTCGGCCGACGGCCGGGCGACCATGCTGGACGTGGTGCGCCGGACGGCCGAGTCGGTGTTCATTCCGTTGACCGTCGGCGGCGGTGTCCGTTCGGTGTCGGATGTGGACACGTTGCTGCGGGCCGGTGCGGACAAGGTGGGGGTGAACACCGCGGCGATCGTCCGGCCGGAGCTCGTGGCCGAGATCGCGGAGCGCTTCGGCCGGCAGGTGCTGACCCTGTCACTGGACGTACGCCGGGCTCCCGGGGTGCCGAGCGGCTTCGAGGTGACCACGCACGGCGGCCGCCGGGGCACGGGTATGGACGCGATCGAGTGGGCGGTGCGGGCCTGCGAGCTCGGGGCCGGCGAGATCCTGCTGAACTCGATGGACCGGGACGGCACCAAGGACGGCTTCGACCTGCCGTTGATCTCGGCGATTCGGGAGAAGGTCACGGTTCCGGTGATCGCCTCGGGCGGGGCGGGCGCGGTCGAGCACTTCGCCCCGGCGGTGGCGGCCGGGGCGGACGCCGTGCTCGCGGCCAGCGTTCTCCACTTTGGAGAGATCACGATCGGTCAGGTCAAGGAATCCCTGCGCACCGCCGGCTATCCGGTCCGCTGACGTCCGCCGGGCTCACCGCCCGAGCGGTGCTCGCCGCCCGGCCGCGCCCAGTTGGTGACTGGCTGAGCTCGCGTGGCCTCGTGGGCTGCCCTGGTGGTGACCGTCCGGGCTCGCGCGGTCCCCAGCCCTGGTGGTGGCTTTCCGGGGTCCCGTCCGGGCCCGCCCTCGACCGCTCACGGGTTGGCGGCGGCGGGGTTGGCGTCCAAGGCGGGCGGCGTCGTCCGGACCGCGAACAGCGGCAGGGTGATGTGCACGAGCGGGCCGATGGCCAGCGCGTAGACGATCGTGCCCACGCCGAGCGTGCCACCGAGCAGGAAGCCGATGAGCACGACACTCACCTCGATGCTGGTGCGGACCAGCCGGATCGAGTAGCCCCGGGCGGCGAGCCCGGTCATCAGCCCGTCGCGGGGACCGGGGCCGAGCCGGGCGCCCACGTAGAGCCCGGTCGCCACGGCGTTGAGGAGCACCCCCACGGCCAGGAACAGCGCCCGGCTCCACAGCGCGGTCGGGGTCGGCAGCACGGCCAGGGCCGCGTCGACCGCGAGGCCGATGACGATGACGTTGGATACGGTCCCCAGGCCGGGGCGCTGGCGCAGCGGAATCCACAGCAGCAGGACGACGGCCCCGACGACGATCGCGATGGTCCCGATCGACAGGCCCGTGACGCGGGCGATGCCCTGATGGAAGACGTCCCACGGCATGTTGCCGAGGTGGGACTCGACCATGAACGCCATGCTGAGCCCGTACGCGACCAGGCCGATATAGAGGTTGCTCAGCCGACGGAGCGGCCGTACGCGGAGGGGAAGCGGTCGGTAGTCGTCCTTGCCAGTCGCTGCCATGGCTGCCACTATGAAGGCCAATTCCGGGCTACAAAAGAGCCAATTCGAGGTGACTGGCCTTGGTGAACACGATTCGAGCAGGCCACCTGGTCCGGCTGCTTGACCAGTGGCGGGCCAACCGGACGACCGGCCCGGGTCGGCGCCGGTCGCCCGAGTACGCGGCGCTGGCTGGCGCGATCCGCGGCCTGCTGCGGGATGGACGGATTCCGCTGGGCGTACGGCTGCCGGCCGAACGGGAGCTCGCCGAGACGCTGGGCGTCAGCCGGACCACCGTCACGGCCGCCTACCGCGACCTGCGGGAGACCGGCCACCTCACCAGTCGGCGGGGCTCGGGCAGCTTCACGGCCATTCCCGGCGGGCAGCGCGTCGGCTCGGGCGGGCTGTGGACCCCGGAGAACGCCGAGGACATGATCGACCTCGGGTGTGCCGCCCCGCCGGCCCCGGCCGTGTTCGCCCAGGCGGTGGCCGACGCGGTGGCCGAGCTTCCGCGCTACACGGCGGGCACCGGGTACCACCCCACCGGCCTGCCGGCGCTGCGCGAGCGCATTGCGGCCGCGTTCACCGACCGCGGGTTGCCCACCAGCCCGGACCAGATCCTCGTCACCACGGGTGTCCAGCAGGCGGTGGACCTGATCCTGCGACTGCTGGTCTCACCCGGGCAGGCCGTGCTGGTCGAGTCGCCGACCTACCCGAACGCGCTTGCCGCGCTGCGCGCCCACCGCACCCGCGTGGTGACGAGCAACCTCGACCCGGTCGACGGGTGGGACGAGGAGCTGCTGCTGGCTGAGCTGCGGGCGACCCGGCCCACGGTGGCGTACCTGATTCCCGAGTTCCAGAACCCGACCGGGCACGTGATGCCGCGCCGGCTGCGTACGCTCCTGCCGGCCGTGGCCCACCGGGCCGGCACCGACCTCATCGTGGATGAGTCCTTTGTGGACCTTCGCTTCGACGACCCGGCCGGCGAGGTCCCGCCGCCGGTGGCGAGCTTCGATGCCCATGCCCGGGTGCTGACCGTGGGCGGGATGAGCAAGCCCTACTGGGGTGGCCTGCGGGTGGGCTGGATCCGCGCGGCGACGCCGATCATCGCCCGGCTGGCCGCCCAGCGCGTCGCGGTCGACATGGCCGGTCCGGTGCTGGATCAGCTCGTCGCGGCCGCCCTGCTCGACCGGGCGCCCGAGGTCCTCGCGGCTCGGCGGCGGGAGCTGCGCGAACGCCGGGACGTCCTGGTCGGGGCGCTGCGCCAGCAGCTACCCCAGTGGAGCTTCACGCCTCCCGGCGGCGGCATCAGCCTGTGGGTGGAGCTCGACGCACCGGTCTCCACCGCGCTGGCTCAGGCGGCGCACGAGCACGGCGTGCGGATGGCGCCCGGCTCGCTGTTCGGCGTGGCGGGCACGTTGGAGCGCTTCATCCGGCTGCCGTTCACGCTGCCCGGGCCCGACCTGGTCGAGGCCGTACGCCGGCTGGCCGCCGCGCACGCCGACCTCACCCGGGCCCGCCCGGCCGCGTGGACTCCGCCCTCCCTCGTCGCTTGACCCCGTCCGTATTCCTCAACGATCTAGGGCTCAGAGTGGTGGTTGGAGATCAACTCACCACTCCAAGCCCTAGATCAACAACAGAGGAAGGGGCAGGGCGTCAGACGACCTCGGCGAGGGTGCCCTCGTACATCCTCTCGATCTCGGTGGAGAAGTTCTCCTCCACGGCCCGGCGCTTGACCTTGAGCGACGGGGTGAGCTCCCCGGTCTCGATCGAGAGGTCGCGCGGGAGGATGGTGAACTTCTTGACCGTCTCCCAGCGGTTCAGCTTGCTGTTGAGCTCCTTCACCGACTGCTCGATCATCGCGTGCATCTCGGGCGACGCCGCGATCTCGGCGTACGACTTGCCGCGGAAGGGGCCCTCGGTCGCGGCGAGCTTGGCCGCCACGTCGGGGTCGATGGTGACCAACATGGTGACGTAGTTGCGGGCCTGGCCGATGACCACGACCTGGGCCACGTACGGGCAGATCGCCTTGAACATGCCCTCGAGGTGGCTCGGCGCGATGTACTTGCCGCCCGAGGTCTTGAACAGGTCCTTCTTCCGGTCGGTGATCTTCAGGAAGCCGTCAGCGTCGATCTCGCCGATGTCGCCGGTGCGGAAGAACCCGTCCTCGGTGAAGACCCGCGCGGTCTCCTCGGGCAGGTTGCGGTAGCCCCGCATGACCGGGACGCCNCGCAGCAGGATCTCGCCGTCCTCGTCGATGCGNACCTCGAGGTCGCCCAGCGGGACGCCNACCGTGCCGAAGCGGAACTTGTTCTCCCGGTTGAGGAACGAGCCGGCCGAGGTNTCGGTCAGGCCGTANCCCTCATAGATGGTCATGCCGGCGATGTGGAAGAACTCGGCGATGTCCTTGTTNAGCGGNGCCGAGCCGGAGATCAGCACGCGCAGGCGACCGCCGAGCCGGGCCCGCAGCTTGCTGAAGACGAGCTTGTCGGCCAGNNNGCGCTTGACGGCGAGCAGCCCGCNGACCGACTTGCCGGCCAGCTCCCGCTGGTACGCCTCGCGGCCGACCTTGAACGACCATTTGAAGATCTTGTACTTCGCCCCGCCGGCGTCGCGCATCGCCGTGTTGATGGCGTTGTAGAGCTTCTCGAAGATGCGGGGCGCGCCACACATCATCGTGGGCTGGATCTTCGGCAGGTTCTCCGCGATCTTGTCGATGCGACCGTCGACATATGTCGGTATCGGAATGGCGATGGCTCCGGCCAGGATCGTCTTGCCGAACGAGTGCGACAGCGGCAGCCACAGGTACTGCAGGTCGTCGGTGCGCAGCATGCCCAGCTCGGACTGGGCGACTCCCTCCCAGACCCAGCTCGCGTGCAGCAGCTCGACGCCCTTGGGCCGACCCGTCGTGCCCGAGGTGTACATGATCGTGGCGAGGTGGTCGGGCTTGNCCCCGGCGGCGATCCGGTTGACGAGCTCGGGGTCGGCGGCCAGCAGCGAGCGACCCTTCTCCTCCAGCTCGGCCAGCGTGAGCACGGGGACGTCGGCGCTCGGCGCGGGCCCGTCGATGACCACGATGTGCGTCAGCGCGGGCAACGAGGCGCCGACGGTCTTCGCCACCTGGTCGGCGTTCTCGGCGATCAGCACCTTGGCGCCCGAGTCGGACAGGATGTAGACGGCGTCCGCGGCCTCGGTCGTCGGGTAGATGGTCGTGGTGGCCGCGCCGGCGCACATGATTCCGAGGTCGGCCAGGACCCACTCGAGCCGGGTGGAGGAGGCGATCGCCACCCCGTCCTCAGGGTTCACCCCGAGCGCGTGCAGACCGGCCGCGATGGCCGTCGCCCGGTCGCCGACCTCCTTCCACGTCAGCCACACCGGGCCGTCCGGTCCGGGTGAGGCGAACGCACGGACCGCCGGGGTCGCGGCGACCCGCTGCAGGAACATGTCCGGGATGGACTTGTAGGGCAAGTGCAGTGGCTTGCTCATGGCGCACAGCCTCCGTGGTCGGGGCGCAGGTGACCGCGGTCACGCGCGTGCCTGGGTTACCCGAGAGTACGGAAAACCCGGGCACGCAACAACCTCCGACCGGCGCGTTCGCGGCCGGCGCACACGGTGCCAGGTGCCCAGATCCGCGCACGGCCACCGGCGTACGCGACCGGTGCGTACGCGGTCGCGTACGTACGGTCAGCCGTAGCCGTCTCGCCCGGCCGCCCGGCGCCAACGGATGCCCGCCCAACGGCCACGCGTCCGCGCGTACGGGCGTCGCCCGCGCGGACGGTCGTCCCCCACACGCGGTCACACGTCCCGCGGTCACGCACCCGCCCACGGTTACGAGGTCTTCCGGGCCGGTCCCGACGCGAGGGCCCGCAGGTAGGACCGGGCCCAGGCCCGCACGTCGTGGCTGCGGACGTGGCGACGCATGGCCCGCATGCGCGCGCGGTTCTCGGCCGGCGACGCCTCAAGGGCCTGCACGATCGCGTCCTTGAGCCCGTCGAGGTCGTGCGGGTTGACCAGGTAGGCCTCGGTCAGCTCGGCCGCCGCCCCGGCGAACTCGCTCAGCACAAGCGCGCCGCCGTTGTCGATACGGGCGGCGATGTACTCCTTGGCCACGAGGTTCATGCCGTCGCGCAGCGCGGTCACGGTCAGCACGTCGGCCGCGAGGTAGAGCGCCGCGAGCTCGGTCCGGTCGAACGACTGGTTGAGGTAGTGCACCGCCGGCACCCCGACCCGGCCGAACTCGCCGTTGATGCGGCCGACCTCCCGCTCGACCTTGTCCCGCAGCACCTTGTAGTGCTCGACCCGTTCGCGGCTCGGCACGGCCACCTGCACCATCACGGTGTCCTCGACCTTGACCCGGCCGTCGACCAGCAGCTCCCGGAAGGCCTTGATCCGGTGCTCGATCCCCTTGGTGTAGTCGAGGCGGTCGACGCCGAGGATGACCTTCGCCGGGTCGCCGAGGTCGGCTCGCAGGTTGGCCGCCCGCTCGATCACGTCGGGCCGGCGGGCCAGCTCCTCCATCTCGGCCACGTCAATCGATATCGGAAACGCGCCGACGCTGACCGTACGGCCGTCGACCTCGAGGAAACCGCCGTTGCCGGCGGCGCCGGTCGTGGTCGGGACGCCCAGCAGCCGGCTGGCGATGCGGATGAAGTTCTCCGCGCCCGCGTTGGTCTGGAAGCCCACCAGGTCCGAGCCGAGCATGCCGCGCAGCAGCTCGGTCCGGCGGGGGAGCTGCATGAACAGCTCGACCGGCGGGAACGGGATGTGCATGAAGAACCCGATCCGCAGGTCCGGCCGCAGCGCGCGCAGCATCGCCGGCACGAGCTGCAGGTGGTAGTCCTGAATCCAGACCATCGCGTTGCGTTCGGCGTAGTCGGCCGTCGCCTGGGCGAACCGCCGGTTGACCCGCTCGTACGCCTCCCACCACCGCCGGTGGAACGCGGGGGTCTCGACCGCGTCGTGGTACAGCGGCCAGAGCGTGCCGTTGCTGTACCCCTCGTAGTAGTCCTCGTACTCGGTGCTGGACAGCGGGACCGAGCGCATGCGGATGCCGTCCATGTCCGGCACGTAGGGTGCTGAGTCGATCGCACCCGACCAGCCGATCCAGGTGCCCTGACGGTCGCGCAACACCGGATGGAGTGCGCTGACCAGACCGCCCGGGCTGCGCGACCAGGTGATGCTGCCGTCCTCTTCGACGGTGTGGTCCACGGGCAATCGATTGGCGACCACCACGAGCGACCTGCGCGCCATAACGTCCTCCCGTTGTCAGTCCGGCATGCTCCTGTTGAGCCCGCCGGCCGCTGCCACCCCAACGCCGGGAATCCAGCTCCGCCAACCGCGCCGGCCCACCGGCTGAAGCCCCCACCCACCACGGGCCAGCCCGGTTAACAATGTTCGATGGGTGAATCCTAACTGATGAGGGAGTTCCTAACCACCCAACGTTACGTTGAGATTACGGTGCGGCAAACTCAGGTGGTGAGGGAGGTCTCAGCGACCGTCATGAACCTCGCATATCCCACCGTATCACTGTCTGGTTCGTCCCTACTTGACCCGATCAATCCCCCATCAAATCGGTCATAACCGGGCGTACGCCGACAGGGTCGGCCCGCCTCTGGCGGTCGTCACGGTGACGACCTATTTCCTTTGAGAATTTCCTCGAGAAATCTTCCCGGTGGAAATTCGCCGGCAATTCCCTCGCGCGCGTGAAGGGAGTCGCCACTGGGGCGGTAAGGACCGGTCCCGGCGACCGGGCGTAGCATCGTCGGGGCGATCGGCGGGGAGGTGCGGTTGGTCAGCGCAACGGTAGGGGCGCCCGACACCCGCACCTTCGACACTCGCATCGGAGTGTTCCGTCGCGGCCTGGCGGTCCTGGGCCGCGGCATCCGCGAACAGCCGTCGATGTTCACCGTCGGCGTCGTCGGCGCGGCCGTCTATGGCGCCCTCAGCGTGGGGACCGCCTTCGTGGTCGGGCAGGTGGTCGGCCGGATCGTGGTGCCGGCGCTCGACCGCGGCGACGTCGGGCCGGCCGCGCTCGTCACCGCGTTCACCGCGATCATGGCGGTGGCGGTGCTGCGGATCGTCGCTCTGGCCGCCCGCCGGTTGGGNGCNGCCTCGACCCAGTTCCGNCTCACCGCCGANTACCGCCGTCGGATCGTTCGGCGCTACCTGGCTCTGCCGCTCGCCTGGCATCGCCGCCACGCCACCGGAACCCTGCTGTCCAACGCGAGCTCGGACGTCGAGGCACTGTGGGCGGTCTTCGCCGCGGTGCCGCTCGCGGTCGGCACGCTCTTCATGCTCGTNGTCGCCATCGGCGGNCTNTTCCTGGGTCGACTGGGCCTTCGGACTGGTNGCGGTGGCNCTGTTCCCGTTGCTGTTCGGGCTCAACGCCGTCTTCTCCCGCCGGATGGCCCCGCGCATCGCCCGGGCCCAGGCGCTGCGGGCCCAGGTGAGCGCGGNGGCCCACGAGAGCTTCGACGGCGCGCTGGTGGTCAAGACGATGGGCCGTGAGGCGGCCGAGACCGAGCGGTTCGCCGCCCGGACCCGGCAGCTGCGCGACGCCATGGTCGAGGTGGGCCGAGTCCGCGGCGTCTTCGACCCGCTGATCGAGGCGCTGCCCAACCTCGGCAGCCTCCTCGTGCTGGTCGTGGGCCTNNTCCGGGTNCGGCAGGGCGCGNCNACNGTCGAGGAGATCTTCANNGTCTCGTTCCTGTTCTCCATGCTGGCCGTGCCGATCCGGTCGATCGGNTGGACNCTGACCGAGATCCCNCGCAGCGTCGCCGGNTGGGACCGGGTGCGCGCCGTGCTCGCGGCCACGGGGGACATGCCGTACGGCCGGCAGACACTGTCCACGCCGCCCGGTACCCCGGTCGCCCTCGCCTTCCACGATGTGCGGTACGCCTACGACCCGCCCACGGACGCGCCGACGTCTCCCGCCTCCGACCGGCTCGCGTCCCCCACGTCCGACGCCACCGACGCGCCCGCGTCCGACGCCACCGACGCGTCCGCGTCCGACGCCACCGACGCGTCCGCGTCCGACGCCACCGACGCGTCCGCGTCCGACGCCACCGACGCGTCCGCGTCCGGCGCGCCGTCCCGTCTCGACGCGGTCAACGGAGTGTCGTTCGAGGTGCCGGCCGGGCGCACGGTGGCCCTGGTCGGTCCCACCGGGTCGGGCAAGTCCACGATCGCCGCGCTGGCCGCGCGGCTCATCGACCCGACCTCGGGGACGGTCACGCTGGACGGCGTCGACGTCCGTACGCTCTCCGCGGCCGAGCTGGCCCGCACGGTGGCCCTGGTGCCGCAGGTCCCGTTCGTCTTCGACGACACCGTGCGAGGCAACGTCGCCCTCGACCGCGCGGGCATCGACGACGACCGGGTGTGGCGGGCGTTGCAGCTGGCCCAGGCCGACGGGTTCGTCCGGCGGCTGCCCGCGGAGTTGGCCACCCCGCTCGGCGAGCGCGGCACGTCGTTGTCGGGTGGGCAACGCCAACGGCTCACGCTCGCGCGGGCCCTGGCCGGCGCACCGCGCCTGCTCGTGCTCGACGATGCGACGAGTGCCGTCGATCCCCGGGTGGAGGCGGCGATCCTGCGCGGCCTGCGCCGGGCATCGGTGTCCACTGAGGACAAAGAGGCGCCGGCTCCCACGATCCTGGTGGTCGCCTACCGGCGGGCGACGATCGCGCTGGCCGACGAGGTGGTGTTCCTCGACGGGGGTCGGGTGGTGGCCCGCGGCCCGCACGAGGAGCTGCTGGCCACGGTTCCGGCTTACGCCGACCTGGTCACCGCCTACGAGCGGGCCGACGCCGAACGCGAGCAGGCGTTCGCCACCGACGACGACCAGCCGCCCGGCCTCGGCTCCGAGCCGCCCGACGAGGAGGCCCGGGTGGACGAGATCGTCGACGACGTCGGCCGGACCAAGGCGGTGTCATGACCGACTCACGGGCATCCGGTGCGCTGGGCACGATCCGCCGCGGGCTCGCCCTCTCGCCGGAGTTACGCACGGGGCTGGCCAAGACGGTGGGGCTCGCCCTGGTCGCCATGGTCGGCCGGGTCGCGGTCCCGATCGCCGTGCAGCAGGTCATCGACCGCGGTCTACGGGCCCCCGGCGGCCCGGACAGCGGCGTAGTCCTCGGGACGGTCGGCGTCGCCCTGGCCGTCCTGGCGGTCACCACCACCGCGCAGTCGTTGATGATGCGACGGCTGTTCACCGCCACCGAGTCGGCGCTGGCCACCGTCCGGACACGCACGTTCCGGCACATCCACGATCTGTCGATGCTGCACCAGCAGGCCGAGCGGCGCGGGGCACTGACCTCGCGGGTCACCTCCGACGTCGACCAGATCACCCAGTTCCTGCAGCACGGCGGGATCACGCTGCTCGTGAGCAGCGCCCAGATCGTGGTCACCAGCGTGGTGATGTTCGCCTATTCGTGGCAGCTCGCCCTCGTGGTCTATGCCTCGTTCCTGCCGCTGGTGGTCATCGTGCGGCTGCTGCAGCGCCGCCTGGCCCGGACGTTCCTGCAGGTGCGGGAACGAGTCGCCGTGATGCTGGCCGCCGTCGCGGAGACCGTGGTGGGCGCCGATGTGATCCGCGCCTATGGGATCGCCGGCCGCAGCGCGCGACGCCTCGACGAGGCGATCGACCGGGCCCGCGCGGCTCAGATGCGGGGCATGCGCATCAGCGTCAGCGCCTACTCGATCGGCGAGGTCGCGGCCGGGCTGGCCATGGCCGGGGTCGTGGTGGTCGGCACTCTGCTCGGCGTGGGCGGGGGCCTGCAGGTGGGCGAGCTGACCGCGTTCCTGCTGCTGGTCCAGCTGTTCGTGCAGCCGGTGCAGGTGGCCACCGACGTGTTCAACGAGGCGCAGAACGCCGTGGCCGGGTGGCGGCGGGTGCTCGACGTGCTCGACATCTCACCGGACGTACGGGATCCGGGCGAGCGCGGTCAGGACCTGCCGCCCGGGCCGGTGTCGATCGAGTTCTCGCACGTGAGCTTCGCCTATCCGGACGGCCCCACCGTACTGTCCGATGTGGACCTCCGGATCGCGCCGCGCACCCGGGTGGCCGTGGTGGGCGAGACCGGCTCCGGTAAGACCACGTTCGCCAAGCTACTCACGCGGCTGATGGACCCCACCGAGGGTACGGTCCGGCTCTCCGGCGTCCCTCTGACCGAGGTGCGGTTCGCCTCGCTGCGCCGGCGCGTGGTGCTCGTCCCGCAGGACGGCTTCCTCTTCGACACCACGGTCGGCGAGAACGTCCGCTTCGCCGATCCGTCGCTGTCCGACGCCGCCCTGTTCGACGCGTTCGCCGAGTTGGGGCTGGCGGACTGGGTTCAGTCGCTGCCCCACGGGTTGGCGACGCCCGTGGGCGAGCGGGGGGAGGCGCTGTCGGTGGGGGAGCGGCAGCTCGTGGCTCTCGTCCGGGCCCACGTGGCCGACCCCGACCTGCTGGTGCTCGACGAGGCGACGTCGGCCGTCGATCCGGCCACCGAGGTCCGCCTGCAGCGGGCCCTCGAGGCCGTCACTCACGGCCGGACGACGGTCGCGATCGCCCATCGCCTGTCCACCGCCCAAGCCGCCGACGAGATCATCGTCTTCGACCGAGGGAAGATCGTGCAGCGGGGCCACCACACCGAGCTCGTGGCCCAGACCGGTACGGTCTACGCCCGCCTCCACGCCTCCTGGGTCGAGGCCCGCTGAGGCCCTTGCCCGCACCCACGTGTCAGGAAGGACGCCCTCCTAGGCACTGGGCGTCAAGAGGGCGTCCTTCCTGACACGGGTCCTGACACGGGTCAGCGGGGTGTGGCGAAGTCCTGGGTCCAGTAGGGACGGTTGTTGGCGTCGTAGGCGAGACCGACGCCGATGTGGGTCAGGCGGCAGTTGAGGATGTTGCGTCGGTGGCCGTCACTGCGCATCCAGCCGTCCATGACCGACTGCGGGTCGCGGTACCCCGCCGCGATGTTCTCGGCCGCAGACGACCCGGCGAAGCCGGCCTGCGTGATGCGCTGGGCGAAGGTGACGCCCTCGGGGGTGGTGTGGTCGAAGTAGTTCCGGGCGGCCATGTCGGCCGAGTGAGCCCGGGCGGCCGCGACCAGCCGGCTGTCGACCGTCAGCGGTCCGCACCCCGCTGCGGCCCGCTCGTCGTTGACCAGGTCCACCACCTGCTGCTCGTACGGCTCGAGCCCGGATGCCGCCGGCGGCTGGGGCGGCGCCGGCGGTGGTGCGCTGCTGGACGGCGGGGCCGTGGGCGACGGCGTGGTCGGCTCCGGCGTCGGGGTGTCGGTGGCCGTCGGGCTGACGGACGGTGACGGGGGCCCATCGGTTGGTTCGAGCGTCGCCGTCGGAGTCGTCAGCGAACGGCCGCCGTCGGCGAGGGTGGCGGCGGTCGAGCCTTTGTCCCGCAGCGCCAGTCCGCCCCAGGCGCCCAGCGCGAGCAGGGCGACCGTGAGAAGCGCGGGCAGCGCTCGGGCCAGCGGCGACGCCGGGCGCGCGTGTCGACCACCGCGGCCGGTGGGGGGCTGTCGACCGGGATTGATGGTCACGCAGCGAAACCTACCGGTTGGGCCGGATTTTCGCCGGGTGAGCGATATGCTCGCCAGAGCCCCCCGGCCGGATGCGTCGCTGTGGAATGGCGGCGTCAGAGCGGACGCGAGGGGGAGCCGTGGCTGGAGTTTCGGAACCCGTGGCGGTGCTCGGCCTCGGGGCGATGGGGCGCCGGATGGCGCGCCGCGCGGTGGAGGCCGGCATCCCGACGATCGTCTGGAACCGACATCCGGAGGCCACGCGGGAGCTGGCCGAGGCGGGCGCCGAGGTCGCGGACAGCGCGGCCGACGCGGCGCTGCGGGCCGGCATCGTGGTCACGATGGTCTCCGACGCCCAGGCGGTGGGGTCGATCGCCCGGGAGCAGGGGCTGCTGGCGGCGCTGCGGCCCGACGCGATCTGGGCGCAGATGAGCACCATCGGGGTGGCCGCGACCGACAAGCTCGCCGACCTGGTGCGAACCCAGCGGCGGGACGTGACCTTCATCGACGCCCCCGTGGTGGGCAGCGTGGAGCCGGCGGAGCGGGGCGACCTGCTGATCCTCGCCTCCGGGCCGCAGGCGGCGCGGTCGCGGCTGAATCCGGTGTTCAACGCCTGGGGCCGGACCCTCTGGACCGGGCCCGTCGGCACGGGGACCCGACTGAAGGTGGTCAACAACGTCTGGCTCGCGTTCGCCTCGGAGGCGGTCGTCACCTCGACGGCGGTGGCCCGGCGGCTGGGGCTGCCGGCCGAGGCGGTCATGAACCTGTTCGCCGACAGCCCGCTGGCCTCGCCGTGGCAGCGGGCGAAGCTGCAGCGGGTGAGCCGGGGCGAGTACGAGCCGCAGTTCCGCCTTGCGCTCGCGCTCAAGGACGTACAGCTCGCTCAGCAGGTGACCGACGACGACCAGTTCGTGGCGCTTGCCGGGCTGGCCGAGGAGTGGCAGCGGGCCGCCGCCCACGGCTT
>Ga0065720_1003025_pt1 | contig 27672 bp, 18 predicted proteins | sample Thericmetagenome_FD_59107 | JGI IMG/M metagenome (GOLD analysis project Ga0065720, IMG submission 59107) | Thermophilic microbial communities from the Joint Bioenergy Institute, California, USA of rice/straw/compost enrichment - eDNA_2 v2... | ecosystem: Engineered > Solid waste > Grass >... | reverse complement strand
TGCGCAGCGCGTAGTTGGTGTGCGAGTTCGCGCCCATCGGGCCGGGGCGGTAGAGCGCGAGCGCCGCGGAGATGTCCTCGAAGTTGTCCGGGCGCATGAGGCGGAGCAGCGAGCGCATGCCGCCGCCGTCGAGCTGGAAGATGCCGAGCGTGTCACCGCGGGCGAGCAGCTCGTAGGTGGGCTTGTCGTCGAGCGGGAGCTCGAGCAGGTCGATCTTCTTCCCGGTGTTCTGCTCGATCATCTTCAGGCAGTCGTCGATGATCGTGAGGTTGCGCAGGCCCAGGAAGTCCATCTTCAGCAGGCCGAGCGTCTCGCAGGTCGGGTAGTCGAACTGCGTGATGATCGCGCCGTCCGAGTCGCGGCGCATGATCGGGATGTGGTCGGTGAGCGGCTCGGCCGACATGATNACGCCCGCGGCGTGCACGCCGGTCTGCCGGATCAGGCCCTCCAGGCCCNNGGCGAGGTCGATCGTCGCCTTGACGTCGNCGTCCTCCTCGTACATCTTGCGCAGCTCGCCCGCCTCGGCGTANCGGGCGTGCGACTCGTCGAAGATCGCCGANAGCGGGATGTCCTTGCCCATCACGGCGGGCGGGAACGCCTTNGAGATGCGGTCGCCGAGCGCGTACGGGTAGCCGAGCACGCGGCCCGCGTCCTTGATCGCAGCCTTCGCCTTGATCGTGCCGAAGGTGCAGATCATCGCGACCTTGTCGGCGCCCCACTTCTCGGTCACGTACCGGATCACGTCGCCGCGCCGGCGCTCGTCGAAGTCGATGTCGATGTCGGGCATCGACACGCGCTCGGGGTTGAGGAACCGCTCGAAGATGAGGCCGTGCGGGATCGGGTCGAGGTCGGTGATGCCGAGGGCGTACGCGACGAGCGAGCCGGCCGCCGAGCCACGGCCCGGCCCCACCCGGATGCCGTTGTTCTTCGCCCACATGATGAAGTCGGCCACCACGAGGAAGTAGCTCGGGAAGCCCATCTGGACGATGACGTTGATCTCGTTCTCGACCCAGCGCCGGTGCTCCTCGTCGACCCCGTTCGGGAAGCGGCGCTCCATGCCCCGCCAGACCTCCTGGCGGAAGTACTCCTCCTCGGTCATCCCCTCGGGGATGGGGTAGGTGGGCATGAGGTTCTTGTGGGTGAACATGCCCGTCGGGTCGACCTTCTCGGCGACGAGCAGCGTGTTGCGGCAGCCCTCCTGCCACAGCTCGGAGCCGTCGAGGGCGCGCATCTCCTCGGCGCTCTTGATGTAGTAGCCGGTGCCGTCGAACCGGAACCGGTCGGGGTCGGAGAGCTGCTTGCCGGTCTGCACGCACAGCAACGCGTCGTGGCTCGCCGCGTCCGACTCGTAGGTGTAGTGGGAGTCGTTCGTGACGAGCGGCGGGATGCCGAGCTCCTTGCTGATCCGGACGAGCCCGTCGCGGACCCGGCGCTCGATGTCGAGGCCGTGGTCCATGAGCTCCAGGTAGTAGTTCTCCTTGCCGAAGATCTCCTGGTACTTCGCGGCGGCCTTGAGCGCCTCGTCGTACTGGCCGAGCCGGAGCCGGGTCTGCACCTCGCCGGAGGGGCAGCCGGTGGTCGCCATCAGGCCCTCGGCGTGCTCGGCGAGCAGCTCGGCGTCCATCCGCGCCCACTTGCGCACGAAGCCCTCGGTGTAGGCGCGGGAGCTGAGCTTCATCAGGTTGTGCAGCCCGGTCTTGTTCCGCGCCCAGATCGTCATGTGGGTGTAGTAACCGCCGGCGGAGACGTCGTCGCCGCGCTGGTGCGGCTCGCCCCACAGCACCGGCCTCTTCTGGAAGCGCGACTCGGGCGCCACGTACGCCTCGATGCCGATGATCGGCTTCACCCCGGCGGCGGTGGCCTGCTTGTAGAAGTCGAAGGAGCCGTGCATGTTGCCGTGATCGGTGATCGCGATCGCGGGCATGCCCAGGTCTGTGACCTGCTTGAACATCTGCTTCAGCCGAGCAGCGCCGTCCAGCATCGAGTACTCGGTGTGGACGTGCAGATGCACAAACGACTCGCCCATGCGGCCCCGTTCCTCTCGTTCGCGCCTACCCGGTGGGGCAAGAGCCTAGACCCTGTCCCGCCCCACCGGGCACACGCGCCACGGCACCTCCGCGGGGCGTTCCGCGGCACATCCGCCCCTGCCGCGCGCACCGGCCTCGTACGGCTCGAGCCTCGCAGCGCGGCGGCCCGCATCGGCGACGCTCACCCTGCCATTTTGTCCAATAAATGGCAGATTGCCGCTATTTGGACGATTCGCCGTGGCCGGTCACGAGAGCCGGCCGCGCTCCTCCTCGCTGAGCCGCAGCCCGGCCTCGATCACCGCGTTCATGATCGTCGCGAGCCGGGCCTCGCCGAGGCGCGGCGCGCGGCGGGCCATCGCGGCGACGAGGCGGCGCTCGCGGTCCATGTCGCGCCCGGCGAAGCCGCCGACCGGCTTGAGCCGCTGCACGATCCCGGCGAGGGCCGCGCGGCGCTCCAGCAGCACGGCGAGGGCCGCGTCCACCCGGTCGATCGCGGCGCGGGCGTCCGGCACCGTCGCCGGGCTCTCCTCGCGGACGAGGCCGGCGATCACCGTCACCGCCTCCCGGGCGAGGGCGACCACGCCCGGGGGCGCGGCCGGGGCGAGCACGAGGCCGTCGGCCCCGGCGGCGACCGCGGCGGGGGCGAGGCCGGCGTCGTGCCCCAGGTAGGCGAGGACCGGCCGGCCCGACCGCTCCCGGGCGTCACGCAGCAGCCCCAGGTCGAGGACGCACCCCGGTGCGGCCGCCGCGCCGTACCCGGCGGGCGCGGCGGCGTGGCCCGGCCGGTCCGCGCCCTCGCACAGCACGATCCGGTCGTTGCCCGTGGCGAGGCACCGGTCGAGCGCCGCGAGCCAGTCCGCCAGGCCCGCCCCGCCGCGGCGCAGCACGACGGGCCGCCCCAGGCCCGCCGCCTCGGGCAGCAGCGGCGCCGCGCAGTCCTGGCAGCGGTCGGCCACGCCGATCACGAGGGCGTCCGCGAGGACCGCGACCTCGGCGAGGTCGCCGTGGGTGGCTGGCTCGGCGAACAGGGGGCCGCGCCACTCCCGGCGCAGCCGGGTGATCGCGGTCGCGGCGGGGACGCGCCCGGGCCGGGCGGGCAGGCGGATCCAGCGGGCGTCGGGGCGGGCCTCCCCGGCGAGCCCGCCCACCACCGGGACGGGTCCGTCGCCCACGGCGAGCCCGGCGACGCGCACGACGCGCCGTTCCCGCCCGGCCCGGCCGTCCGGCCCCGCACCGGGCACCGCATTCGGCACCGCGCCGAGCAGCGTTCTCGGCAGCGTTCCAGGCAGCGTTCCAGGCGCCGTGCCCGGCGCCGTGCCCGGCGCCGGGCCGGGCTGCGGGGTGGTCCGCGTGGTCGCGTCCGGGGTCTCGTCCAGGGTGGTGGTCTCCAGGGTCGTCTCCGGGGTCATCGCATCTCGGCCTTCTCGCTCGGTCGGCCCGCGAGCCGACGGTGCTGCGTCAGGGCTGGGCGGATTCGCGTGGGCGTTCGCGTCGGCCGGGACCTGCCCGAGCGCCGGGGCCGGACGAGCGGCTCCGGGACGGCCCGCGAGCGGCCCGGACAACACGAAAGGCAGAGACCGATGCTGGTCTCTGCCTTCTCGCCGGCTCTGGCGGTCGCTAGCTCATGTCCTCGACGACCGGCCCTCCCAGAGCCGGCCACCTAAACAGACATGCGCGATCCATACCCGCCAGCCTAGCAGCCGTTGCCCGAGGGCTGGACGGCCCGTCTCAAGCAGTGGACAGGGAAACTCCGGCAATTCACCACAATTCAGGCTCATCTCCCCCGCCGCGGGCGGGGTGCGCCAAAGGTCCGGCCGTCCAATAGTCATTTTTTTGCAAAGCTATGGGAAGATTCACGGGTTCTGGGAGGGGGTACAGGCGGGTGATGACCGCAGCGGAGCCGGGACGTCGGGTGGCCGGGAGGTACCACCTGATCGAGCCCATCGGTCGGGGCGGGATGGGCATCGTGTGGCGTGCCCATGACGAGCTTCTCGACCGGCCTGTCGCGGTCAAGGAGGTCCGCTACAACGGCGCCAGCGGCGACGAGCTCGCCGACCTCAACCGGCGGACGATGCGCGAGGCCCGCGCGGCCGGCCGGCTCACCCACCCGAACGTGGTCGTCGTCCACGACGTGATCGAGGAGGACGGCCGCCCGTGGATCGTCATGCAGCTGGTGCCCTCCCGCTCGCTCGGCCAGGTGATCCGCGAGGACGGGCCGCTGCCGCCGGAGCGGGTGGCGGAGATCGGCCTGGAGGTCCTCAAGGCCCTGCGCAACGCGCACGCCATGGGCGTGCTGCATCGGGACGTCAAGCCGGAGAACGTGCTGCTCGCCGACGACGGCCGGGTGGTGCTCACCGACTTCGGCATCGCGCGGGTGGAGACCGACAGCACGATGACGCGCACCGGCCTGGTGGGCACGCCCGCGTTCATGCCGCCGGAGCGGCTGCGCGGCGGCCCCGCGCAGCGCGAGTCCGATCTGTGGTCGCTGGGGGCGACCCTGTACGCGGCCGTGGAGGGCCGTCCGCCGCACGACAAGGGCGCCCCCCTGCCGACGATGCACGCGGTGCTCATGGACGAGCCCGAGCCCGCGGTGCACGCCGGGCGGCTCGCGCCGCTGATCGAGGGCCTGCTGCGCAAGGACCCGGAGGAGCGGCCGGGCTACGACCAGATCGAGCGGATGCTGCGCCGCGCGCTGCGGCCCGACCCCATGCCGCCCCCGCCGGCGGCGTCGCGGTCCTCGTCCGCCATCCCGCAGACCGGCGACTCCGCCCGGCCCGCGCTCGGCGAGGCGGGGGCCGCCTCCGCGGGGTCGCGGCCCGGGGCCGGGGCGTCCGCGGGCGCGGCGGGCGGCGCCCTGCCGGAGACGGGCCAGTCCCTGGCGGTCGAGGCGAAGCGGACCGGGAAGGCGGACGCGGACGGCGCGGGAGCCGCCCGCGACGGCCACACCCGGCCAAAGACCCGCCCCTCGTCCGGTGCGGGCGGCGGCGAGGAGGGCGCGGGACGGTCCGCCGCGGCGTCCCCGGCCGCGCGGGCCGAGCCGGCGGGAGACGACGGCGGCGCGTCCGCGGAGCCGGACGCCGGCGGCTCCGGCGCGCGGTCGGACGAGGACGCGGCGAAGCCCGGCACGCGGCAGGCCGGTACGGCGAAGCCCGCCGACGCGGCCGATCCGGCGCCCGCCGCCTCCGGCACGGCGCAGCCGCCGGCGTCCGGCGGCGAGCCGCTCGGCCCGGAGGACCCGACCCTGCCGAAGAACCCGAAGGCGGTACGGACCCGGCCGGCCGGGAAGGCCTCCGCCGGGCCCGCCGCGGGGAAGGGCGGCGAGCCGTCCACGGCCTCGCCCGAGGCCCCCGCCGCCGCGGAGAAGGCCGGGGAGGCCCGGGCGAAGCCCGCCGGGAAGGACGCCGGGGAGCGCGCTGGGGAGGACGCCGGGAAGGACGCGGAGCCGTCCCTCGCCGACACCACCCGCACGCAGAAGATCAGCTCGTGGGCGCTCGACATGCTCCGGCCGGGCCGGGACTCCGCCGCGAAGCCCGGTCAGGCGGGCGCGGAGCGGCGGCTCGGCGCCTTCGAGGCGACCGTGTCGATCGCGAAGCCCGCGGCCCGGCTCGGCGCGTTCGCGCCGAAGACGGACGAGGCGGGCGACCCCGCGGCCGACGCGGGCGACGCCGCGGGCACCACGGTGATCGCGAGCCCGCTCACCGCGGGCTCCTCGGACGCGCGGAAGGGATTAGCGGGCGCCGGCGGGACGGCCGCCGAGGCGGGATCCGGCGCGTCCGGGGCCGAGGGGCCGGCGGACGAGGGCGGCGAGGCCGCGCCGGACGCGGCGGAGCGGGACGCGGCCGGGTCGCCGGAACGGGACGGCGCGGCCGGGGGCCCGGAAGAGGCGGCCCGGCCGGCGACCCTCGCCGAGGCGGTCAGGAGCACGCGGCCGGCGGGCTCCCCCGCCCGGGACGCGGACGAGGCCGCCGGCTCCGCGGCCGGGGCCGCGGGCGAGCCCGAGGACATGGACCCGGTCGGCAGCACCCGGAGGCTGCACGAGTGGCCCGTCCTGACCGGCCTGGACGAGGCGGACGGCAAGGCCGCCGACCGCGAGGAGAAGGCGTCCGCGGCGGGAGGCGAGGACGAGGGCCTCGCCGCGGCCGGCGCGAAGGCGGCGGCCGCGAAGGCGGACCCGGATCGCGGCGCCCCCGGCACGACGGCCGGCGACGCCGCCGAGGACGCCCGCAGGGGCGCGGACAAGGAGGCGGCCGGGGACGCGGGCAAGGGCCCGGCCGACGGCACGGCGGACGCGGCGCGCGACGGCGACCGGCCGGCGAAGCGGCCCAGGCGGATCTCGCCCTTTCCGCCGCCGTACTCCCGGCCCACGCCCCAGCCGGCGCCGCGCTTCTCCCCGGAGCCGGACGCGGGGCGCCCCCGCGGGCCGCAGCCCGCGATGGCCGCCTCGCCGGCCGCCTGGCAGCCGCAGGGGGGCACGCCGGCCACCTGGCAGGGCGGGCTCTCCGCGCTGATCGCGAATCCGACCGTCAAGATCATCCTGGTCGCGGTGCCCGCGCTCGTCGCGGTGGCGGTGATCGCCGCCCTGCTCGGCATGCGGGACGCGCAGAACGACCTCTCCCGGCAGCCGGGCGACTCGGGCGGCAGCAGCGCTCCGGCCACCCCCGCGCCGGAGAACTCCCGGGCCGGCGGCCTCCGGTCGGGCGGCTCCTCCGGCACCGGGACGGGGCAGTCCGGCGGGGCGAACTCGCTGCCCGCGCCGCCGTCGGCGTCGGCGGAGCCGTCCCCGGGCGCGTCGTCCGCCGCGGCCACGCCCGATCCCGAGCCGAGCGGGTCGAAGAGCCCGGCGAAGGCCGCGGACAAGCTGCCGAAGGGCTGGCGCTGGTACACCGACCCCACCGGGTTCTCGGTCGGCCTGCCGAAGGGCTGGGGGGTGGACCGGCGCCGGGGCACGCAGGTCTTCTTCCGCGGCGGGGAGCGCAGCACCTTTCTGCTGATCGACCAGACAAATCACCCGAAATCAGACGCAAAACGGGATTGGCTGGCACAGGAGAAGAGCGCCCGCTACCGTTTCTCCGGCTACAAGCGGGTGCGCATCGAGTCGGTCGACTACTTCAAGACCGCGGCCGACTGGGAGTGGACGTACCGCGACGGCGGGATCCGGCTACACGTGATCAACAGGGGGTTCGTGACCGACAAGCGGCACGGGTACGCGATCTACTGGAGCACGCCGCACAAGCGCTGGAAGAAGAACCTGCACTACTTCAAAGGGTTCGTCGCCACCTTCAAGCCCGCCCGCTGAGCCGGGGCGCCGCCCTCGTCCGTTATCCGGATGACGGACGGCGGCCGCCCCGACCGCGGTGAGCGAGGCGGCCCGGCGTTCGCCGCGTGGCACGAGACGAGACGTGGGGAGTGGTACCAGTGGATGCGCCGCCGCGCCGGCTCGCCGGCCGCTACCTGTTGGTCGAGCCCATCGGCCGGGGCGGCATGGGCGTGGTGTGGCGGGCCCACGACGAGCTGCTCGACCGCGTGGTCGCCGTCAAGGAGGTCCTCTACCACGCGTTGTCGCAGCAGGACCGGGAGCGGTTCAACCGGCGCACGATCCGGGAGGCGCGCGCGGCCGGCCGGCTGGCCCACCCGAACGTGGTGGTCGTGCACGACGTGATCGAGGAGGACGGCCGCCCCTGGATCGTCATGCAGCTCGTCCCCGCCCGGTCCCTCGGCGAGGTGATCAAGACCGAGGGCCCGCTCCCGCCCGAGCGGGTGGCCGCGATCGGGGCGCAGGTGCTCGACGCGCTGCGCACCGCGCACGAGGCCGGGGTGCTGCACCGCGACGTGAAACCCGAGAATGTGCTGCTCGGCACGAACGGGCGGGTGGTGCTCACCGACTTCGGCATCGCCACGATGACGCAGGAGACCGGCCTCACCGTGACCGGCGCGATCACCGGCACGCCCGCGTACCTGCCGCCGGAACGGCTCAACGGGCTGCCCGCCACCCCCGAGTCGGACCTGTGGTCGCTCGGCGCGACCCTGTACGCGGCGGTGGAGGGGCAGGGACCGTTCGACCGGGGCGCGCCCGTGCCCACGATGGCCGCGATCCTGAAGGATCCGCCGCGGCCGGCGCGGCGGGCCGGACCGCTCGGGCCGGTCCTCGACGGGCTGCTGCGCAAGGACCCGGACGCGCGCATGGACGCCCGCCGGGCCGGGGAACTGCTCCGCGCGGTGGCCTCCGGCGCCCCCGCCGCCGCTCCGGCCCCCGCCGGGGCGGACGCGCCCATCGCGGGCGGCGGGACCGGGGCGGATGCCGGGTACGCGGGCGCCGCCCCGCCCGGCCGCCGGGACGCGCCGACGCGTGCCGCCACCGGCCCCGGGCTCGAAACCGGCGCGCCCGGCGCCGCCGGAACCCGGGGAACCGCCCCCGGGACGCACACCCCGCCCGGCCGGCCCCCGCAGCAGACCGGGCCGGCCCGCCCCGACGGGCCGCCCCCGGCCCGGCGGCGGAGAGGCCCCCTGATCGCGATCGCCCTGGGGGTGCCCGCGCTCGCCGTCGCGGGCGGCGCCGCCTGGTACGCCCTCGCCGCCGACGGCCGCCCCGGGCCCACCCCCGGCGCGGGCGCCGCCACGACCCCGGCGGCCTCCGCCTCCCCGTCCTCCGCCCCGCCACAGCCGCCGGACACCGCCACGCAGCGCCCCTCCCCCGCCACCTCGGCGGGCCGTACCCTGCCGCCGGGCTGGCGGCTGCACCAGGACCGGGAGGGCCGCTTCTCCGTGGCCCTGCCCCGCGGCTGGGCCGAGTTCGACCGGCTCGCCACGAGCGTCAAGTTCCGCGGCCCCGGCTCGTCCGGGTACCTGCACATCGACTGGACCACCCCGGACGTGCCGGAGACCGGCCCGGTGGAGCACTTCACCGACCTGGAGCGGCGGGTGCTCCGGGAGGGGAGGTTCCCCGGCTACCGGCGGCTGCGCCTCGACCCGGTACGGTATCTGGGGCGGGAGGCCGCGGACTGGGAGTTCACCTACCGCCTCTCCTCGGGCACCGCCCACGTGCTCAACCGGGGCCTCCGCACCGAGGACGACAGGCCGTTCGCGATCTACTGGCAGACCCGCGACGCCGCCTGGCGGCAGGACCAGGACCTGCTGCGCGTGTTCCTGTCCACCTTCCGCCCCGCCTGAGGGGAGGCGCTGAGGGGAGGCGCCGCGTGCCCGACCATCCGCTCGACACCCCGCCCCACGACCCGTTCGACGCGACGGCGCGGGAGGACGCGCACTACTGGCGGCACGGCGCCCTGCCCGACGTCGACCTGCTGCGGGCCAGGTACGTCACGCATCGCTTCGCCCGGCACGCCCACGACGGCTACGTCGTCGGCGTCGTCTCCTACGGGGTCGAGGCGTTCCACTACCGTGGCGCGCTGCACCGGTCGGGCCCCGGGCAGGTGATCGTCATCAACCCCGACCACGACCACACCGGGCAGGCGGGCACGCCGGACGGGTGGGCCTACCGGGTGCTCTATCCGGCGGTGGCGGTGCTGCGCGACATCGCGGCCGAGCTGGCGATGCCCCCGGGCACGCCGTACTTCGCCGAGGCCGTGTACACCGACCCGCCCCTGGTGCGCGCGCTGCTCACCGCGCACCACGCCGCCGAGCGGGCCGACGACCTGGCCGCGTCCACGCTCGCCCGTACCGCGTTCGGGCAGCTGCTGCGCCGCCACGCGTCGCCGCCGCCCGCCCGCGCCGTGCCCGCCGCCGGAGGCACCGCGGTACGGCTCGCCCGCGAGATCCTGCACGAGCGGCTGGCCGACCCGCCCTCCCTGGAGGACCTCGCCGCCGCCGTCGGCGCCCGGCCGTTCCCGCTGCTGCGCGCGTTCAAGCAGGCCACCGGGCTGCCGCCGCACGCCTGGCTGAACACGATGCGGGTGCGCCGGGCGAGGCGGCTGCTCGACGCGGGCGTCCCCCCGGCCCGGGTCGCCGCCGAGGTCGGCTTCACCGACCAGGCCCACCTCACCCGGCACTTCAAACGCGTCGTCGGCGTGACCCCGGGGGCGTACCAGCGGGCCCGGGTCGGCCGGGGCGCGGGCCGAGGCTGAGCGCCCGGCACCGCGGCTCGGGCGCGGGCCGCGCCAGGACGGACCCGCCTGCACGAACGTACAAGACCCAGGCAAAGCGCTCGCATAGCCTCGGCTGCCATGAAAGTGACACCTCTTGACCAGGGCGTCTCCGCCGCGCGCCGGGCCGGGATCGGGGTCGGCCTCGCCGTGGGCTGCTCCGGGGTGGCCTTCGGGGCGGCGGCGGTCACGGCCGGGCTCGACGTCGCGCAGGCGTGCGTGCTCAGCCTCTTCGCGTTCACCGGGGCCTCGCAGTTCGCGCTCGCGGGGACGGTGGCCGGGGGCGGGGATCTCGTCGCGGGGACGGCGGGGGCGCTGCTGCTCGGCGCCCGCAACGGCCTGTACGGCCTGCGCCTCGCCGGGCCGCTCGGCGTGCGCGGCCTCCGGAGGCTCGGCACCGCGCACGGCGTGATCGACGAGACGACCGCGGTGGCGATGGCACAGCTCGCCGACGCGCGCGCGGAGCGGCCGGGCGAGCACGGCGACGCCGCCCGGCCGGAGGGCGGCGAGCGGGACGAGGCGGCGAACCGCCGGGCCCGGGCCGGGTTCTTCACCACGTTCGTCACCCTCTACCTGGCGTGGAACGTGTCCACCCTGATCGGGGCCGTGGGCACCGCCCAGGTCGCCGACCCGGCGGTGCTCGGGCTCGACGCGGTCGGCCCGGCCTGCTTCCTCGCCCTGCTGTGGCCCCGGCTCCGGGCGGCCGGCGCGGCCCGCCTGCGCGCCGTCGCGGCCGGGGGCGCGGCGATCGCCCTGGTCACCACGCCGCTGCTGCCGCCGGGCGTCCCGGTGCTGCTCGCCTCGCTCGCCGCGCTGCCCGTGCTGCTGGCGTCGGCGCGGCCGGCGCGCGCGGAGGCGGCGGGATGAGCGCGACCTGGTGGGCGGTGATCGCCACGTGCGCCGGGTGTTACCTGCTCAAGCTCGCCGGGCTCGCGGTGCCGCGGCGGGTGCTCGACCGGCCGGGCATCCGGCGGTTCGCCGAGCTCGCGCCGGTCGCCCTGCTGTCGGCGCTGATCGCGGTGCAGATGTTCGCGGCGGGGCAGGAGCTGCGGTTCGACCCGGCCCGCACGATCGGGCTCGCCGCGGCCGTCGCGGCGCTGCTGCTGCGCGCGCCGTTCCTGCTGGTGCTCGCGGTCACGGCGGCGGCCACCGCGCTCGCCCGCCTGGCGGGAATGTGAACGCGGATCCCGGGGGTGCGACGCGCATCGCCGATCACCGGCCGAGCGCGTCGCACGCCCGGGGCCGACGAGCGCCGGACCGCGGGGCGCCGGGCGGGCGGCGCGGCGGCGATCCGGTGCCGGCCGGTGGAACGGCCCGGCCGGGGCGGGCATGGGCGCGGTGTGGCGCGCCCATGCCGAGGTCCTCTACCGGCCGGTGGCGGTAAAAAGGAGCCGTAAGCGCCGGACGCGGCGAGGAGCGCCGGGCCGGGCGCTCAGGACTCCGCGCGGAGGATCTCCAGGGCGTGCGCGAGATCCTCGGGGTACTCGCTGGTGAAGGTGACGCGCCGCCCCGTGGTGGGGTGGTCGAAGGAGAGCGAGACCGCGTGCAGCCACTGGCGCTTCAGGCCCAGCCGGGCGGCGAGCGTCGGGTCGGCGCCGTAGAGCATGTCGCCCACGCAGGGATGGCGCAGCGCGGACATGTGCACGCGGATCTGGTGGGTGCGCCCGGTCTCCAGGTCGATCTCGAGCAGCGACGCCGCGCGGAACGCCTCGATCGTGGTGTAGTGCGTGATCGACGGCTTGCCGCCCGCCACCACGGCGAACCTGCCGTTCCCGGACGGGTGCCGGTCGATCGGCGCGTCCACGGTGCCGCGCAGCGGGTCGGGATGCCCCTGCACCAGGGCGTGGTAGCGCTTCTCCACCTGGCGCTCCTTGAAGGCGCGCTTCAGCCGGGAGTACGCGGTCTCGCTCTTCGCGACCACCATCGCCCCGGTGGTGTTCGCGTCGAGCCGGTGCACGATGCCCTGGCGCTCCGCCGCGCCGCTCGTGGCCACCCGGTGCCCGGCGCCGAGCAGGCCGCCGAGCACCGTGGGGCCGGTCCAGCCCACGGTGGGGTGCGCGGCGACGCCGACCGGCTTGTCGACGACCACGATGTCCTCGTCCTCGTAGAGGATGCCGAGGCCCGGCACCGGCTCGGCGACCGGCATCGGCGTGGTGGGCGGCGGCGGGATGCGCACCTCCAGCCAGGCGCCGGCGCGCACCCGCTCCGACTTGGCCGGGGCGACGCCGTCGAGCAGCACGTCCCCGGCGGCGATCAGCTCGGCGGCCCGGGTACGGCTCAGCCCGAACAGCCGGGACAACGCGGCGTCGAGCCGCTCCCCCTCCAGCCCGTCCGGCACGGGCAGGCTGCGCTGTTCGGTCATGCTCACGGGTCCCGCCTTCCCGCCGTCTCCCGGCAGCGTCCTGTCGGTCGTCCTGCGTCGATCCGCCTCGGCGTCGCCCGTCGCGGGCCGGTCCACGCCGTCCGCCCGCGCGACACCGGGCCGTGGTCGCGCCGCCCCTGCCCGGCCACGCGCGCACCCGCGCACGGAACTCGGCCGGGCGGCACCGGGTTCCGGCCGGGCGGCCCGCTCCGGCCATCGATCGGCCCGCGGGCCGTACGGCACGCCCCGCCCGGGCGGCGGCCGACCCCGGTCAGGTTACCAGGCGGCCCTGTGCCGGGCGGGTCGCGCGGCCGCCGGGACCGGCGCACCGCCGCCGCGCCCGGCCCGCCGTCAGCGGCGCTCCTCCCGCTGCTTGCAGGTCACGCAGAGCGTCGCCCGCGGGAAGGCGCGCAGCCGCTCCTTGCCGATCGGGCGCTGGCACGACTCGCACACGCCGTAGGTGCCCGCGTCCACCCGGGCGATCGCGCGCTCGTTCTGGGCGAGCAGGTCGCGCGCGTTCAGGCTGAGCGCGATCTCGCGCTCCCGCTCGTAGGTCTTCGCGCCGGCGTCCGCCTCGTCGTCGCCGTCGCGCTCACTGTTCTCCCCCGACGCCATCTGGGCCTCGACCCGCGCGATGTCCGCCTTGAGCTCCTCGATCTCCTCGAGCAGGCGGGCACGCACCTCGGCCAGCTCCTCCCGGCTCCAGGCATCGCCGTCGGCCCAGGTGCGGTCCTCCCCCGTGCGCGTAGTGCCGGCCATGGTGGCCTCCTTGCCGATGAACCCACATGAGCAGTCCGGGCAGCATAGGTCGCGGATAACAAAACGGCAACCATCCGCGGGCTCTTCCCGGTCAGGGTCGAGGACCTACCCAGAACGCGGGGACATCACCCCTGCCGCAGCTCCTCGGCGCGCTTGGCGAGCTCCGCCTCGTCGCCGTCGATCTCGACGACCTTGTCCCTGCTCGTCGCCCCGGACACCAGCCGCACGTCGGCGCGCCGCACGCCGAACGCGTCCGCCACCGCGCGCAGCGCCGCCTCGGTCGCCTTGCCGTCGACGGCCCGGGCGTTCACCTTCACCACGATCGCGGCATCGCCGTACCGGCCGCCGACGGACTCGCGCGACGCCCCCGGCCGCACCCTGATCGCCAACCGCACGGCGAAACCTCCCGTCGTCGTTCACCACCATGGGCCCACCCGCCCCACCCGGCGGAAAATCCGGGAGGCGCACATGCGCGGGTGCGTTATCTTTTTAGTCTGCAAGGCGTTGATGGGGACGAGTACCTCCGACCCCTTCCGCGGGAGCGATCCGGGGACGGTGCGAGCCCGGAGCGGAAGCCGGAGGGAAGATCACCCCGGAGCCGCCGGAAGAAAGGCCTCGATCCGGCCGAGTAGAACCGGCAGCAGCGACGAATGAGAGGGCCCTCCACGTCTTCCCGGAGGGTCAAGGAGGGTGGTACCGCGGGGCCGTTCCGCCTCGTCCCTCCACGCCATGACGCCCTGTCCCTGACGCCAGCGTGGAGGTCCCGCTCACATGACACACCGCTTCACGCCCCTTCCCGCGCAGGTCGACCTGCCCGCCCTCGAACGCGAGGTGCTCGACCGATGGCGTGACGGGAAGGTGTTCGAGCGCTCGCTGGAGCAGAACGCCTCCGGCCCGCAGTGGACCTTCTACGAGGGGCCGCCGACCGCCAACGGCATGCCCGGCGTGCACCACGTGGAGGCCCGCGTCTTCAAGGACGTGTTCCCCCGTTACCGGTCGATGCGCGGCTACCACGTGCCGCGCAAGGCCGGCTGGGACTGCCACGGCCTGCCCGTCGAGGTGGCCGTGGAGAAGGAGCTCGGCCTGTCCGGCAAGCNGCAGATCGAGGCGTACGGCATCGCCGAGTTCAACGCCCGCTGCCGCGAGTCGGTGCTGCGGCACGTNGACGCGTTCGAGCGGCTCACCGAGCGCATGGGCTACTGGGTCGACATGTCCCAGGCGTACCGGACCATGGACCCCGACTACGTCGAGGCGGTCTGGTGGTCGCTGAAGNNGATCTGGGACAAGAACCTGCTCTTCCGCGACTACCGCATCACCCCGTACTGCCCGCGCTGCGGCACCGGCCTGTCCGACCACGANCTCGGCCAGCCGGGCGGCTACGAGACGGTGAGCAGCCCGTCGGTGTACGTGCGCATGCCCGCCACCTCNGGNCNGCTCGCCGAGCTCGGCGCGAAGCTGCTCATCTGGACCACCACGCCGTGGACGCTGGTGTCGAACACNGCGATCGCCGTNCACCCCGAGGTCACCTACGTGGCNGCGCGCCCGGCCGGGTCCGACGAGGTGCTCGTCGTCGCCGAGCCGCTGCTCGCCCAGGTGCTCGGCGAGGACGCCGAGGTCGTCGAGACCTTCCGCGGCACCGATCTGGAGCACACCACCTACAGCCGGCCGTTCGAGCTGGTCGACATCCCGGGCGCGCACTACGTGGTGCTCGGCGACTACGTCACGGTCGAGGACGGCACCGGCCTGGTGCACCAGGCCCCGGCGTTCGGCGCCGACGACATGACCACCTGCAAGCGGTACGGCCTGCCGGTGGTGAACCCGGTCGGCCCCGACGGCCGGTTCCTGGAGGACGTGCCGTTCGTCGGCGGCGTGTTCTTCAAGGACGCCGACGAGCGGCTCACCGAGGACCTGCGCGCGCGCGGCCTGCTGTTCCGCGGCGGCCACTTCGAGCACAGCTACCCGCACTGCTGGCGCTGCCACACCCCGCTGCTGTACTACGCGCTGCCCGCCTGGTACATCCGCACCACCGCGATCAAGGACCAGCTGCTCGCGGAGAACGAGAAGACCAACTGGTACCCCGAGACGATCAAGTGGGGCCGGTACGGCGAGTGGCTGCGCAACAACGTCGACTGGGCGCTGTCCCGGTCCCGGTACTGGGGCACGCCGCTGCCGCTGTGGGTGTGCACCGCCGACGAGTCGCACGTCACCTGCGTCGGCTCGCTGGCGGAGCTGGGCCGGCTCGCCGGGCGCGACCTCTCCTCGCTCGACCCGCACCGGCCGTACGTGGACGAGGTCGTCTTCCCGTGCCCGACCTGCGGCGCCGAGGCGCGGCGGGTGCCGGACGTGATCGACGCCTGGTACGACTCGGGTGCGATGCCGTTCGCCCAGTGGGGCGCGCCGCACCGGAACAAGGAGGTCTTCGAGAGCTCCTACCCGGCGCAGTACATCTGCGAGGCGATCGACCAGACCCGCGGCTGGTTCTACTCGCTCATGGCGGTCGGCACGCTCGTGTTCGGGCGCTCGTCGTACGAGAACGTGGTGTGTCTCGGCCACATCCTCGCCGAGGACGGCCGCAAGATGAGCAAGCACCTCGGCAACGTGCTGGAGCCGATCCCGCTCATGGACCAGCACGGCGCCGACGCGCTGCGCTGGTTCATGGCCTGCTCCGGCTCGCCCTGGGCGGCCCGGCGGGTGGGCCGCGCCGCGCTCGAGGAGATCGTCCGGAAGGTCCTGCTCACCTACTGGAACACGGTCTCGTTCTTCACCCTGTACGCGTCGGCCGAGTCCTGGTCGCCGACGAAGGGGGACGCCCCGGCGTACGCCGACCGGCCGCTGATCGACCGGTGGGCGCTCGCCGAGCTGCAGCGGACCGTGCGCGAGGTCGGCGACGCGCTCGACGACTTCGACACCGCGCGGGCCGGGAGGCGGCTCACCGAGTTCCTCGACGACCTGTCCAACTGGTACGTGCGGCGGTGCCGCAGGCGGTTCTGGAACGGCGAGCCGGCCGCGTTCGCCACCCTGTACGAGTGCCTGGAGACCGTGACCCGGCTCATGGCGCCGATCGTGCCGTTCATCACCGACTACGTGTGGGACGTGCTGCGCACGCCCGACGCGCCGACCTCGGTGCACCTCGCCCGCTGGCCGGAGGTGAAGGAGGAGCTGCTCGACGCCGAGCTGGGCGAGCGGATGGCGCTGGTGCGGCGGCTGGTGGAGCTGGGCCGGTCGGCCCGCGCCTCCGGCGGGGTGCGCACCCGGCAGCCGCTCGGCCGGGCCCTGATCGGCGCGGCCGGGTGGGCCGAGCTGCCGGACGAGCTGCGCACGCTCATCGCCGAGGAGCTGAACGTGCAGCGGCTGGAGGACCTGTCCGCGTTCTCCGCCGACCTCGTCTCGTTCACCGTCAAGCCGAACTTCCGCGCCCTCGGCAAGCGGTTCGGCTCGCAGACCAAGCAGGTGGCCACGGCGATCGGCGCGGCCGACCCGGCGGGCATCGCCCGCACCCTGCGGGGCGGCGGCACCGTCACCGTCGAGGCGGGCGAGCTGGGCTCGGTCGAGCTCGGCCCCGACGAGGTGATCATCACCGAGCAGCCGAAGGCGGGCTGGGCGGTGGAGACCGGCGCGGTCGGCACCGGCGCCGGTGAGACGGTCGCCCTCGACCTGGAGGTCACCCCCGAGCTGCGCCGGGCCGGCCTGGTCCGCGAGGTGATCCGCCTGATCCAGGACGCCCGCAAGTCGAGCGGTCTCGCCATCACCGACCGGATCGAGCTGTGGTGGACGACCTCCGACGCCGAGCTCGCCGAGGCCCTGCGCGACGCCGCCGGAACGGTCGCGGGCGAGGTCCTCGCCGACCGCGTCACCGAGGGCACCGAGGCCGGGGTGCGCGAGTTCCGCGACGACGACCTCCACCTCACCTTCCAGCTCCGCAAGGCCTGACCGATCAGGGCCTGGCCGATCCGCACGGCCCGGGCGGGCGGCGCACGCCGCCTCCCCGGGCCGTCGCCTTTGTCCGCCGCCGGTGGTGATCCTGGTCGCCCGGTTTACGGAGACGCCGGGCGCCCCGCGGCCACGGAGGAGCCCGGCAGACGGCTTTTCATCCCGCGTGGGGCACGGCCTGGGCCGGTCAGGGCGGGCTTCGCCGCATGTCACGAGGGGCCCGCTCCCATCGCGCGGGAGGATGGCGGCGGTGCCGATCTGCGGGAGCGCGTGTGCCTGCCGGGACGCCGGACGGGGTCGGCACGATCCGGGCCCGCCACGGCCCAGGCGTCGAGGAACGACTCGTGGACCTCGCCCAGGTTCGCGGGCGGGCACCGCCGGCCCGGCCACCCTGGAGCCGCAGGTCCGGATGCTCGACGGGGAGCCGCCGTACCCACCGGCGCAGCGGCTCACACAGCCGGTAGTCGTGGCGGCCGACGAGCTCCTTGATCACCTGGTTCCGGTGGTGAGCCGCCCCTCGCCTCTCCGGAGCGTCGGCGGCGGCCGCCGTCCCCGCGGGTGAGGACGGCCGGGACCCATGCCGGACGGCGCGAGGTCATCAGCCGCGTATCCGCGCCTGCCGCCGACGTGCGTGCGCCCTGTCACCGGCCGGCCACGGTGCCGACGGCGTCGGGCGGGCGGGGCCGCCGGGCGAGCCCGGGGCCGGACGCCCTGTCAGGCTCACCGCTCCTGCTCGGGGGTCCTCCCGGCCTGCTCGGCGCCGGTGGAGGAGGCCTCGGCCGCCCGCTCGGCCGGGGGCCGGTCGCCCGCGGATGTCGCGTCCGGGTCCTCGCCTGATCCGGCGGCGCGCGACGCGGAGGCCTGATCGGATGCGGCCGCCCTCTCCTCGGCGGCCTTGTCGCGGTCCGCCCCGGTCACGGCGCCGGCCTCGGCACCGGGCCCGGGCCCGGCGGCCGGGTCGTCGTGCCACGGGTCGCCGCCCGGCCCGCGATGGTCGAGCGTGGGCGACTCCTCGTAGGGGGGACGCGCAGGGTGGCGGGGGCGGAAGAACTCGCTCGCGGCCGCGGGGCCGGCCGGCTCGGCGTCGCCCTCGTCCGCGGGCCGGCTCATCGAGTCACCGGGGGGCGTGGGGCGATCGGTCCCGGAGCGGTGGGCCGCCGCCGGTCCGGCGGCGGAGCTCTTCGTGGCCGCGCCGGACGCCGGTCTGCCGGCGAACGCGGGATCCGGCTCCTTGCTCGCCGACGACGTGCCGAACCAGTCGATCGGTGAGGGCTTCGCCGCCCTGGACGCCGCGGGGCGNCGCATGGGCAGCGGTGTGCGCGGAGGGTCGGCGACGCCCGGCGGCGGAGCGGCCGGTTCGATCGCCGCGGGCTCGGAGAAGGCCGGTCTCGGCGTGACCGGCGGGGATGCGGATGGCGCGGGCTGCGTGGACGGAGCGGCCGCGGCACCGGAGGTGGCGGACACGGCGCCGGATGGCGTGCCGCCGGACGGTTCGGAGGACGAAGGGGTGGAGGTACCGGCGGCCGAGGGCCGTACCGAACCCGTGGCCGGTGGCGCGGGGGCGGCATGACCGGCCTCGGGGAACGAGGGCTCCGCGGCGGCGCGGCCGGTGCCCTCGGACAGGCACGTGGTGCAGGCGGTGAAGCCCTCCTCGCGTGCCTCCTCGTAGGTGAGCTCCTCGCTCTCGCGCCCCGCGAGCTGACGGCACCCGGGACGGTGGAACCGCCTGCGGCCCGGGATGACCTTCACGATCGTGTCGGGCGGCAGGAGGCCGGGCCCGGAGGAGCGCTTGGGGGGTGCCGGCGGGGCGTAGGGATCACGTGGCCGGGCGGAGGGCGTGGACGGGGACGCCTGCTCGTGCGCGGCCGTCGCCGGCCCGGCGAAGGGGTGCGGCACGGCGGGCGGCGCCATGCCTGGGGTCGGCGATCCCGGAGGCGTCTGCACGCCGGGCATGACCGTGCCGGAGGTGGCCGTACCGGGGGCGGCCATGGCGGACGTCGCCATGGCGGTGGCCGTTGGGTCGGGGGCCGCCATCCCACCCGGTGGCGTGACCGCTCCGGGCATCACGCCCGTGGCCGTACCGGCGAACGCGCCAGGGACCGTCATCCCGCTCGCCATGGTCGCACCGGCCATGGCACCGGGCACCGCCGTCGCGGTGGCTCCCGCGGTGGCACCCAGAGCCGCAGCGGCCGTCGCGGCCTGCTGCCCCGGCGCCTGCGGGGCACCGGAGGGCGGGCCGTCCGCGGGCTCCGCGCCACCCGGGAACAGCTCGTGGCGACGCAGCAACGCCCCGATCAGCAGGCACACCGCGGACAGCAGGCTGACCACGATGGACCAGATGACCAGGAACGGTTTCGCGAGCACCACTCCCGCGATCAGCAGGACGATGGCCACGAGCACCAGCGCGGCGCTGATGAGGATCACTGGGGCATTCTCCCGGTCGCGGACCTCCCGGCGATCGCCGGACGTGACCCGTCATCTTAACGACGACGGATCCCTGCCGAGGCTTTCCCGCGAGTACCTCCTAACGCCGGTCCGGGTGCGGTCCGTCGGCACCCTGGAACGCCCCCTGATGCTGCGGAGCGTCGTTGGCGAACGGGTTCGGGGTGCTCTGGATCTGCGGCTGTCCGGTCGCGTGCGACAGCGCGGGTGCGCCGCCCATCTGCCCGGAGACGATCGGGAAACCGCCGCTCGACTCGGCCGACACGTTCAGCTCGGCGAGCTGGTTCTCCAGGTACAGCTTGAGCCTGCTGCGGTACTCGCGCTCGAAGCTGCGCAGCTCCTCGACCTTGCGCTCGAGCTCGTCGCGGGTCTGCACGAGCGAGCCCATCGCCTGGCGGTGCCGCTCCTGCGCGTCGCGCTCGAGGGTCTCGGCGCGGGCGCGGGCGTCCCCGATGATCTGCTCGGCCTGGCGGCGGGACTTGGCGAGGATCTCGTCGGCCTCCCGGCGCGCCCGGCTGATCGTCTCGTCCGCCTCCCGGCGGGCGTCCGCGATCGCCTGGTCGGCGGTCTGCTGGGCGAGGGCGAGGACCCGGGCGGCGGTGTCCATGTTGTCCTCGGCCTGCATGCCCATGCCCACGGGGACCGGCTCGGGGCGCGGGGGCTCGGGCGCCTTCATCGGCTCGGGCTGAGGCGGCGCAGCGGGCTCGGCGACCGGCGCGGACGCCATCGCCATGCCCATGCCGTTGGGCACCTTGCCGCGCAGGCACTCGGCCAGCTTGGCACGCAGCTCCTCGTTCTCCTGGATGAGGCGATCGAGCTCGGCCTCCACCTCGTCCAGGAAGGCGTCTACCTCTTCCTCGTCGTAGCCCGGTCGCAACCGGGTCGTACTGAACTGCTTGTTCCGCACATCAGCGGGCGTCAGCGGCATTTCGGTCTCCTTGGCGCGCTTGCATAGGTCCGGAGGGCCGAACCCGGTCAGCGGAGCGCGGACACGACTTGGATCAAGAGCAACACCATGATGAACAGGACGGTGAAGCTCAGGTCAAAGGCAACGGTACCCAACCGGAGGGGCGGAATGAAACGGCGGAGGAACTTGAGCGGGGGGTCGGTCGCGGTGTAGGTGGCCTCGGCGAGCACCAGGACGACTCCCGTGGGCCGCCACGCACGCGCGAACGCCTGTATCGTCTCAAAGATCATCCTGCCGATCAGCAGAACCAGGTACAGGGCGAGGACGGTCACGACGATGTCTGCGATGATCCCCACGACCGTGTTCCGCCTCCGTCCTGGTCCGCAGTCTCCGCGTGTGCACCGAGGGTACCGCGCGGGCAACAACTGTTCATGGTGGAACTCTAGCTCTGATTGAAGAAGCCGCGTTCCGCGATCCGTGCCTTGTCCTCAGCGGTCACCTCTACGTTGGCCGGCGACAACAGGAACACCTTGTTCGTAACACGTTCGATGCTTCCGTGTAGCCCAAAAACGAGACCTGCCGCAAAATCAACAAGCCGCTTCGCGTCGCTGTCAACCATCTCGGTCAGGTTCATGATGACCGGGGTCCCCTCGCGGAAGTGCTCCCCTATCGTGCGGGCCTCGTTGTATGTGCGGGGGTGCAGCGTGGTGATGCGGGTCAGATCGGTGGTACGGCGCTCCAGAACGGTCGTGGCGGGCCTGGGCTGCGGCACGGCGCCCTCGGTGTCCTCCTCGGGGTCGTCGTCGTGCTGGACGCCGTGGTGCGCCCCGTGGCCGCCGGAGCGCGCGCCGGCCACGCCGCGGTCGACGGCGGACCGACGCGGCTCGTCGTAGTCGTCGTAGTCCTCGTCGTCGTGGTAGGTGTCATACCTCTCGTAGCGGTCATCCTCCACGAGACCGAGGTAGACCGCCATCTTCCGCATCGCGCCGGCCATACTTCGTCCTCCGTCGTTCCGCCGGATCGAGCCCGCCGGCCGTCCACGCGGCGGGACCGCCCTCACCGTCCCGCCACGCCCGGCACGGCGCGCTCTCCCCGGCCTTGAGGGCCTTCATGCGGACAACAAGGTCCACTTGGGGGACATTACCTGACGAAGGGCTTCCTGCGGCCGAGCAACGCCGTACCAACACGCACGTGTGTCGCTCCATTTGCTATCGCCTGGTGCAGATCGGCGCTCATGCCCGCTGAGATCACCCCGGCACCGGGATGTTCCTCCCGTACCGCCCGCGCCACCTCGGCGAGGCGGGCGAACGCGGGCGCGGGATCCTCGCCCAGCGGGGCGACGGCCATCACCCCGGCGAGCCGGAGCCCGTCGGTCCCGGCCACCGCCTCGGCGATCTCCGGAACGCCCTCGGGGGGCACGCCGCCGCGCCCCGGGTCCGGGTCCTTCTCCAGGGCGACCTGTACCAGGCAGTCGATCTCGCGGCCGGCCCGTACGGCCGCGACGCCGAGCGCCCGGACGAGGCGGAGCCGGTCCACCGAGTGGACCATGGTGGCGTACGAGACCACCGACTTGACCTTGTTGGTCTGCAACTGGCCGATGAAGTGCCAGGTGAGCGGCAGGTCGGCGCAGTCCCGGGCCTTGGCGGAGGCCTCCTGGTCGCGGTTCTCGCCGATGTCGGTCACGCCGAGCTCGGCGAGGAGCCGGACGTCGGAGGCCGGATAGGTCTTGGTCACCGCGATGAGGGTGACCTCCTCCCGGCGCCGCCCCGCGGCGGCGCAGGCCTCCCGGATCCGCTGCTCCACCTCGGCGAGGCGCCGGGCGAGCTCGGCACGCCGGGCCGCCGGGCCGGCGGGCGGGGAATCCGCCGGTCCCGTTGTCGAACGCTCGGGGATCACGCGTGGGTCACACCGTCACTTCAGGAAGTCGGGCACGTCGAGCTCCTCCTCCTGCTCCTCGAACACCACCGGGCGGCGCCGTACCGGCTCCGACGTCCGGGAGGTGATCGGGGTGGCGGGCGGGGGCTCGGGAGCCGGCCTCGGGATGGCGACGGGCGAGGACGGCTGGCCCTCGGCGTCGGCCTCCCGCGCCGACGCCTGGCCCTGGTCCTGGGCGGCGGGCGTGATCGGGGTCACCGGCGCCGGGACGTCGTCCCCCGGGACCGGAGCGCCGAGCGGCATGCTCGGCACCGCCGCGGCGGAGGCGCCGGAGTGGCCCGGCGCGGCCGAGGCGTGGCCGCCCGAGGCCGAACCCACGGAGCCCGCCGAGCCCATGGCGCCCGGAGCGGCGCCCGAGGTGCCGCCCTGGCCCGCGCCGGTGCCGGCGCCGTGGCCCGGGCCCTGCGTGCCGGGACCGGTGGCGGACGGCCCGGAGGCGGCGGGCGCCGGGCCGCCGAGGCCCGAGGCGCCCGCGGCGGTCGCGCCGGAGGCCGCGGCGGACCCGGAGGACTGCCCGGCGGTCGGCCCGAAGGGCCGCGCGGGCGACGGCTCGGGGCGGCGCTCCGGCCGCGGCTCGGGCTTGCCCGAGGAGAGCTGCACCGACGGCCGGGACGGCGGTTCGGCGGGCGCGGACGGGCGCGACGACTGCTGACGCGACGCGGGCTGCGGCGCCGACGAGGAGCGCGGCGGCTCGTCGAAACCGGCGGCGATCACGGTCACCCGCACCTCGTCGCCGAGCGCGTCGTCGATGACCGTGCCGAAGATGATGTTCGCGTCGGGCGCGGCGGCGTTGGAGACGAGCTGGGCCGCCTCGTTGATCTCGAACAGGCCGAGGTCGGAGCCGCCGGCGATGGACAGCAGCACGCCGTGGGCGCCGTCGATGCTCGCCTCGAGCAGCGGGCTGGAGACGGCCATCTCGGCCGCGGCGACCGAGCGGTCATCGCCGCGGGCGTGGCCGATGCCCATGAGCGCCGAGCCGGCGCCGGACATGACCGACTTGACGTCGGCGAAGTCGAGGTTGATCAGACCCGGCGTGGTGATCAGGTCGGTGATGCCCTGGACACCGGAGAGCAGCACCTGGTCGGCCGCCTTGAAGGCGTCGAGCACACTCACCTGCCGATCGGAGATTGAAAGCAGGCGGTCGTTGGGAATGACGATGAGCGTGTCGACCTCGTCACGCAACGTCTCGATGCCGGCCTCGGCCTGCATCGCCCGCCGCTTCCCCTCGAAGCTGAAGGGGCGGGTCACCACGCCGATGGTGAGCGCGCCAAGCGAACGGGCGATGTTCGCCACGACGGGGGCGCCGCCGGTGCCCGTGCCACCGCCCTCCCCCGCGGTCACGAACACCATGTCGGCGCCCTTGAGGACCTCCTCGATCTCCTCGCGGTGGTCCTCGGCGGCCTTGCGGCCGACCTCGGGGTTGGCGCCCGCGCCCAGGCCTCGGGTGAGCTCACGGCCCACGTCGAGCTTCACGTCGGCGTCACTCATCAGCAGCGCCTGGGCGTCGGTGTTGATGGCGATGAACTCGACGCCCTTGAGTCCCTCCTCGATCATCCGGTTGACGGCGTTGACGCCGCCGCCGCCGATGCCAACGACCTTGATGACCGCGAGGTAGTTCTGCGGTGCTGCCACGACGAGGGGCCTTTCCGCTCGTTTACTTGCAATTCATGCGATCCGGGAGCCCGGATCTGCCACTTCCAAACCCTCACCCTCAAGTTGAGATTTAGAGTTATGTCAACCTGAGGATTGATACGGACAGTAGGGTCGGTCCTCCCCCAGGGTCAACTAACCTCGCCGCAAGCACGTCCGGCGTGTCGCGCACTGTCCCATTCGCGCTCACCGGCCCTGTGACCCGATCGGCGTCCGCACCCCGCCGCCCTGTCGTATGCCGCCCGGCTTGACGGCTCTACTTGACTATGCACACATCCGTACCTCCAACGCCACCCACATGCCGCAACGGCCGCGGCGCGTCACGCCCGGCACCCGCCCGTCATGCCGCGCACATCACCTGCGCACATCATTCTGCGCCCATCGGCCGTGCACATCATCCGCGCGACATCATGCTGGCGCACGTGGTTCTGTGCTCAACATTCTGACGGGCGCCCGGCCGTCATCTGACCGTCGCCACGTCCGGGTGACTCACGTCATAGCTGTTGCCGGGCCGGCGCAGCAGCGTCTGCAGCACCCGGGCCTTCAGGTCGCCGTGCTCCGCGCCGCCCCAGGTCACCGTACGCCCGTCGGCGAGGCGCAGCGTCACCGAGGTCGCGTCCCGGGCCCGCACCTCGGCCACCCGCCGGGCGAGCCGGTCCGGCAGGGCGTGGATCGCCGACAGCGCCGCCCGGGCCGCGGGCTCGTCCGGCGCGATCCGCGGCACGACGAGCCGGGGCAGCCCGGACGGGGCGGTGTCGCGCAGCGAGACCACGACGCCGAACCGGTCCACCAGCGCGGCCCGGCCGCCGACCACGGCGACCGCGATCGGGGTGCGCTCGCGGACCCGGATGCGCAGGGTGCCGGGCCAGCCGCGCTCGACCCCGGCCCACTCTATCGGCGGCAGCGCCGCCACCCGGGCCCGCACGGCCGCCAGGTCCACCGCGGCGAGCGGCTCCCCCTCGGCGACCCCGGCGGCGCGCCTGATCACCTCGTCCGGGATGCCGGTGTTGCCGGTGACCTCGACCCGGTTCACGCCGAGCACCGGTGAGAAGAACACCAGCCAGGTGGCCGCGGCCACCACCCCGGCGGCGAGCGCGGCCACCACGAGCGCGGTGCGCCGGCCGCGCCGGCCAGGCGCCCGCGGCTGCTCGGCGCGCGGCGTCCCCTCGTCCGCCCCCGGCTCGCTCATCGCCCCCTCGACCGCGTTCAGCCGCCGGCCTCCTCGGCCTCGGCGCCCAGCTCGGCCACGATGCGCGGGCCGAGCTCGGTGACGTCGCCCGCGCCCATGGTGAGCACGATGTCGCCCGGCCGGGCCCGCTCGGCGACGAGCGCCGGGACCCGGGCCCGCTCGGGCACGTACGCGACGCGCTCGGGGGGCAGCTGCACCTTGCGGGCCACGAGCGCGCCGGAGACGCCCGGCTCGGGGTCCTCCCGCGCGCCGTACACGTCGAGCACGATCGCCTCGTCGGCGAGGCCGAGCGCGGCGCCGAACTCGTCGGCGAAGAACCGGGTGCGCGAGTACAGGTGCGGCTGGAAGACCGCGATCACCCGCCCGGAGCCGCCGGAGAACGAGGCGACCACGTCACGCGCGGCCCGCAGGTCGGCGGCGAGCTCGGTGGGGTGGTGGGCGTAGCTGTCGAACACGGCCACGCCGCGCGCCTCGCCCTTCGCCTCGAAGCGCCGCTTGGTGCCGGAGTACGCGGCGAGGCCCTCGCGGACCTCGTCGAACGGCACGCCGAGCTCGGCGGTGACGGCGATCGCGGCGGTGGCGTTGAGCGCGTTGTGCCGCCCCGGCACCGCGAGGTTCACCTCCTGGGTGCCGATCCCGGGGCCGGTCACCTCGAAGGTCACCCCGAGGCCGCGCGGGGTCACCCGGGTGACCCGGAAGTCGGCGTCGGCGGCCTCGCCGTACCGCAGCACGCGCAGGCCGCGCGCCCGGGCGGCCGGGACGAGCGCGTCCGCGCCCGGGTCGTCGGCGCACACCACGAGGGCCCGGCCGACCCGCTCGGTGAAGCGCACGAAGCCGTCGTGCACCGCCTGCGGGTCGCCGTAGTTGTCGAGATGGTCGGCCTCGACGTTCGTCACCACGGCGATGTCGGGGGCGAGCATGAGGAACGACCCGTCGCTCTCGTCGGCCTCGGCGACGAACACGTCGCCGCCGCCCTCGTCGGCCCCGAGGCCGGTGGTGACGAGCTGGCCGCCCACGCAGTAGGAGGGGTCGGCCCCGGCCTTCTGCAGCGCCACGGTGAGCATCGAGGTCGTGGTGGTCTTGCCGTGCGTGCCGGCGATCGTGATCCCGGTACGGCCCGCCATGACCGCGGCGAGCGCGGCGGCGCGCGGGATCACCCGCAGGCCCTGGCGCAGCGCCTCGCCGAGCTCGGGGTTGGAGTCCCGGATGGCGGTGGACACCACGACGGTGTCGACGTTCTTGATGTGCGACGCGGCGTGCCCGATGTGCACCCGGGCGCCGAGGTCGCGCAGCTCGGTGAGGAGGCCGGAGGCGCGGGCGTCGCTGCCGGAGACGGTGACGCCGCGCTTGAGCAGGATGCGGGCGATGCCCGACATGCCGGCCCCGCCGATGCCGATGAAGTGCACCCGCCCGAGCTCCTCGGCCGGAACCGGGTCGATCGGCTTGATCAGGCTCACCGCGCGCTCCCGGCGATCCGCAGGACGTGGTGGGCGAGGGTCTCGGCCGCGTCCTTGCGGCCGAGGCGGGACGCGGCCTCGGACATGATCGCCACCCGCTCGGGGTCGAGCAGGATCGGCAGCAGGGTGCGCACGATCCACTCGCCGGAGAGCTCGGAGTCCTCGATCATGATGCCGCCGCCGCCCTCGACGATCGGGGCCGCGTTGAGCGCCTGCTCGCCGTTGCCGTGCGGCAGCGGCACGTACGCCGCGGGCAGCCCGACGGCGGTGAGCTCGGCGCAGGTCATCGCGCCGCAGCGGCACAGCGCCACGTCCGCGGCGGCGTAGGCGAGGTCCATCCGGTCGATGTACGGCAGCACCACGTACTGCGGGTCGCCCGGCGGCGGCTCCTTCTCCACGGTGTTCTTCGGCCCGACCACGTGCAGCACCTGCACTCCGGCCGCGCGCAGATGGTCGGCGGCGGCGAGCGCCGCCCGGTTGATCGAGCGCGCGCCCTGGGAGCCGCCGAACACCAGCAGCGTCGGCCGGTCGTCCTCGAGGCCGAAGTACGACCGCGCCTTGTCGCCGAGCGCGAACCGGTCGAGCTCCACGATGTCGCGCCGCAGCGGGATGCCGACGTGCTGGGCGTTCGGCAGCGGGGTGTTGGGGTGGCCGGTGAAGACGTGGTCGGTGAGCCGCGCGCCCAGCCGGTTCGCCAGGCCCGGCCGCGGGTTCGCCTCGTGCACGATCATCGGCACGCCGCGGCGGCGGGCGGCCAGGTACGCGGGGGTGGCGACGTAGCCGCCGAACCCGACCAGCACGTCCGCCTGCACGTCGTCGAGGATGCCCGCCGCGGTGCTCACCGCCCCGGCGAGCCGGCCCGGCACCGTCAGCAGCTGCGGCGTGAGCGAGCGCGGCAGCGGTACGGCGGGCACCAGC
>Ga0065720_1019362_pt1 | contig 27704 bp, 16 predicted proteins | sample Thericmetagenome_FD_59107 | JGI IMG/M metagenome (GOLD analysis project Ga0065720, IMG submission 59107) | Thermophilic microbial communities from the Joint Bioenergy Institute, California, USA of rice/straw/compost enrichment - eDNA_2 v2... | ecosystem: Engineered > Solid waste > Grass >... | reverse complement strand
GCTCTCATATTGGCACTATGCAAAGCTTTAGTAGGTTCCTTTTGAGGAACGCTTGCTCCTTGGCAAAAACCAAGACTTGTCTTCCTTATATGAAAAATTTTAGACTTCAGTCAGCTCTTTTAACTCTTCCCGCATATAACTTTGGTTCCAAAGCTAAAACTCTCAGAGGCTCAACAGATGAATTCAAGAGATTCGAGGAAACTGCTAAGATAGTTGCTATGGAGGGCATCGAGGCATCCAAGAAGACAGACTATGAGAAATGCCATGAATTTTTGAGTACAGCTCTTGACATGTTCTTAACAGTCTTTGGCGAGGAACATGCATTTGTCTATCAGATATATAATCATATGGGTAAGAACTACGCTGACAGATGGAGGTATAAAGAAGCCTTGGATTACTTAAACAAAAGCTATGAATTATGTGATCAGCACTACCCCGATAATGTTGAAGACAAAATTAAGATCCTTATCAATATGGCCACTTCCTTTGAGGGCTTAAACAACTGTGCTGAAGCAGAGGCCACTTATAATAGAGCCCTTGAGCTCATTGGAGAAAATCATGTGGAGTACAGATCGCACTTAATAGTAATCTTCAATAATTTGGGCTGCATGTTCTTGAGAAATGGTGAATATGCTCAGGCTCATACTTATCTCAACAAGGCTCTAACTAATCTGGGCCAGCTAGTTACAGAAGATAAAGCATTCAAAGCCAAAGTTTTATCCAATCTTGGACATGTATTTCGAGAACAAGGAAAACTTCCTGATGCATATGGCTGCTTCAAAGAGGCTCTAGACCTCGAAATGGAAATCGGTGGAGTTAGACCCGAGCTTGCTGTTTGCTATAATAACATGGGAATGATCTGCAATGAACAGCGAAATTTCGATGAAGCACTAAACTATCTGAAAAAGGCTCGAGAATTAGACACTCAGCTATATGCAGAGGACCATGCTTCTGTAGGAGTAACTCTCAATAATATGGCTTTGGTCTATATGGGAATGGAACAATACGAAAGGGCACTGGAGCTATTCCATCAGGTGGAGAAGATTTTAGGAAAGAATTTTGATGAAAACGATCCTAGATTTGGACAGTTATTTAATAATAAGGGTCGCGCATATACAGAACTGGATGGAGTTGAGAAGGCTTTGGTAGTATTTGATCGAGCTCTGAAGAATTTAATCCATAATTATGGGGAAAAGCATCATCTTGTGGCTGATGTCTATAGTAATATGGGAGCAGCTTATCAAAAGAAGATGGACTACAAGGACGCCTATAAGTGTTATTTAAAAGCATTGAATATAAGAGAGAGGCTATACGGAGAGGATGATCTATCTGTAGCATCGGAGTGTATGAAAGCGGGAAATGTTTTATTCTTAGAAGAGAAACCGCATTTAGCTATAGACTTCTTTTTGAGAGCTGAAAAGATTAAGACAAAACACTTAGGAATAAAGCACCCGGACTTGATTCCAATCTATACAGCTATCATGAGGTGTTATGCTCAAAGAGGAAACCTCAATGGAGCAGCTGACTATGGAAAGAAGATAGAGTCTTTTAAGAAGACTGAAGAAGGCGAATAATTGTATTTAAGTCTACACATTGATAATTAAATGCCAATGACAATTGATTTGTTTTAATTGCATCATTTGTAGTATTTAAGGAACGGAGTAGTCAATAAATTACTTCCTAATACTCTTTCACAAAAATTTCATCAAGTATAACATTATTGTCTTGGGGAGTGGCTAGCTTCAAAAATTTAAAATTAATGAATGTTTGCAAAATCTACATAAATCGCCACTATAAGCCCCAAAATGAGAGTGAATAATAATTAATTACAGACTTCTCTCTTCTCTTCCTTTTCTTGGTCAACTTTCTCGGGCTGGTATAGAGGATAATCTATGTATCCTTTTTCTCCACCAATGTAGAAAGTTGAGAAATCCCATTTGTTAAAATCCCAGCCATTCTTGATTCTGTCAATAAGATCAGGATTAGCAAGAAATAGCTTTCCAAAGGTGACCAAATCAGCCCACCCATTTTGAATAAATTCGAGAGCGCTTTCAGGAGTGTGGCTACAATTTGTGATTAAAGTTCCTTTGAATGCTCCCCTAAACGTCTTGGCGAGGTTGGAGATTTGCTCCTTTCCTGGAATGTAGTAACTAGGGCCATAATGAACTGAACCCTCAATAATCTCAACAAAGGCAATTCCTTTTTCATCTAATCTTTTGAGTAAGTAGGTGTATGTCTCGACTGGATTACTATCAAACATGTCTTGAAATCTTCCAACAGGAGAGATCCTGATACCCACTCTGCCTTTTCCAAAGATAGAGATAAGTTCATCAATAATCTCAAGACAAAATCGGCATCTGTTCTCAATAGATCCGCCATAATCATCTGTTCTCTTGTTAGTACTATCTTGGATAAATTGATCAAGTAAATAGCCATTCGCAAGATGCAACTGAATGCCATCAAATCCTGCTTCTCTAGCCAGGAGAGCTGCTTCTTTAAATTGTTGCTTCACAAGCTTGATATCATCTAAGGTCATTTCCTTTGGCACATGCCCCTCAGTTTTATTCCCATTTTTGTCAAGATATCTGATCGGCAAGGCTGAAGGAGCAAGCGAGATCTCTCCAGTTTTAGAAGGATCAGCTGCTCTTCCTGCGTGAAAGACCTGCAAAATGATTTTCCCACCATTTTCATGAACGGCATCGTTGACTCTCTTCCACCCTTCAGCTTGTTCCTTGGTGTAAATACATCCCGCACCAAAGAAGCAATTGCCAGCATGGGAAACCGGCGCTCCTTCAGTCACTAAAAAGCCAGCCTTAGCTCTCATGCTGTAATATTTAACCATGAGATCGTTAGGGATCCCAGTCTTTGGATCCGTACGCATCCTAGTCAAAGGTGCCATACCAATTCGATTAGAAAGCGTGAGATCTCCCATCTGATAAGTGTCAAAGAGTGTCTTATTGGTATCTTTGCTAACCATTTTGAAAAACCTTCTTATATTTGGATTGCCTGATCATAGTTTAAATACTTATCTCATAGTTTAAGACAAGACTTCTAGCATAAGAGTTCTTCTTAATGTTAACGAGTTATGCCTAGATTAAGACAAGTTGTTAAAGACTCTATGACCAGACAAGTTTAAGACAATCCATTAAAACCTAAGATATTATTTATACATTGATCAACTATCAGATAGCTTCTCACGAGTTTAGAGCTTTTATTCTCAGCAAGCCTTAACAAAAGGTAGATTCCAATTGAGACCAACGTAAAATTTCAGCTCAAGGCAATTCTAGAAATTAGTCTAAGAAAGTCATTTTAAGATAGAATGCTTTAGTGAAATCCTCTTATGTAGGACAACAATAGATACTTTGCCAATCTGGAATCTAGCTTTCAGAAGTCCTCACTGATTAAGGCGAGCAGTGTATGCTGAGTTTCAGAATAGTTGAGTAGGAAATATAATAATACTCAAAGCGAAAGTACAAAAACTAAAGGATTTTCTGGATCTGAACAAATAAGAGAAAAATACTCAAGAAAGATCAATTTCATCCTAACAAGTAACAGCCTAACAAGTTATCTAATGGAAAAGGAGGTGCCAAATGGAAAAAAATTTAAAAATAAACCCTTTGATTTTGATAAGCCAGCACATTCTGAGTTTGTATCCTTTAAACTGAAGACATGTTCAGGGAAGGGTTTGCTTTAATCGTGATATAAGGAAACATGAAAGTTTGTTAATCAATTTACATAACTAAATTTATTTATTTTTGAGGAAACAAGATGAAAGGCATCAAGCTTCTTATTTCTCTCATAATATCTCTTTCCGTCTATCAGTCTAATGCCCAAACTTCTATCTTCCAAGCTAATAACTTCAACATCAGCCTACGAGACCAAGAAAACTTCGATAATGATTCTTTGGATCGCAATTTCACCTTCGATATTAACTTTGAGAGTCCTTTCCTCGAACTTCCTAAGATGGCTGTTTCTATAATCGGCATCAATTCCACAGGGACCCAACAAGCTTTCTTCCTAGAAGTGATAAATATTACCGATGCTCAATTTACACTCAACTTAATTGTACTACAGGGCAATATTGTTTATGAAGTATGGATTTCTTACCTAGCTACAACCTGGGGTATTTATTTGCCGTAGCTTTGGTGACATTTTAGAGAGAATATCTATCTATTTTTACAAATTTCATGAATTGCCAGGCTTTTCTAACCTTACACGAGGAGATGGAAACATGAACAGTCTTATATTTCACATTCCCCATGATCCATCAACTCAAGGAATTGAAGGAGTTTCCGCAATGATCAGCTTTAGTGGATGGAAAACACGAAACACAGGGCCATATCAAATAAACTCTAACCTTACAATAAATTCCACTTCCACGAGGGTTATAATTACTGTCACAAGTACAAGTATTCTGGATATGCTGACTGGTTACATTATTCTTTTTCCAGACTCTTCAAGTCAAGCTGATGGTAATATCAATACGTATGGAAAATTATAATTGAATTAGATATGGCAATCCAAAAGTTAAGTTCGTTAAGGAGTAAGCTTAGCAGCGATACCTCTCAAACTGATTCTTTCATAGCTGGCGACAGCAGTTGGAAGTACCCTGAATTACCTCAAGTGTTTACTTCCCTGAGCCAATTTGTTTTTGATCAAAATTCACCTACACAATTCAAAGTTACTCTTCAACAGATCCATAATACTACTAGTTATGAATTGAAGTTGAATTTCACTGGACAAGTCTGGGAGAATTGTATAGCAGAATCATACACAATAAGTGCACTTGTTGCCTGCGATAAACTCTATGCATGCAGTGTCATTCATAATTTCACTGAGAACCCTACAGTTCCCGCACAAATTTACTTCAGAAACCACATGAGCTCAGAGACGTATGCCCTTTTAATCACAGACAAGGGAGAATTCAGAGATGGGGTATTAACCTTCACAAACCCTGAAAGACCAGTACCGAGGGTGATCTGGGGCAGTTTTTTTAGGGGCGCTCCGGGAGGAAAAATAATAGAAATTCCTCCTTTGATGGGAATAAAAGAATCTGGATATCTATCCTACCATATTATCAAGCTACGGGCAGGGGATCAAAAGATTATTGCAGGATACTCCCAAGTATTTTATGGATTCCCAATAAATACCTCTCCAACTACAACATCACAATTACCAAATCTGTCTTCTGATATGGCACTCCCTTTCGGAGTCGGAAGTTACAAGACCATCATTTTCCAATACTTTCTAAAGACGAATGCCATCGATAATTTTTATTGTGACTTTCAGATTAAATTTCGCGGCATTATATCTAATTTCTATATAAATGGAGAATCCTTAGGCCTGGATACGTCAGGATCCCTCGATCAAACTCAAACATTCGTTTTCTCAAAGAAAGCATATTTTCAAAAGGATCAAAATCTAACAGTTATAACGCTGAATGGCTATAACTTGAGCAACTTTCTGCTATTTCGAACGTGTACATATTACAATGGAACATCAGTTTCAGCAGGAGCATTTTCCAATCAGGAATTCTTGGGAACAAAGTATAAAACATTTGATTTTTATTTTTCGGGAAATGCGACCCTTTGTAATCCAAATTGCCATTCATGTCTTCGGTATGATTATTGTTTAATCTGCAAACCAGATTATTGGCTATCTAATGGAACATGTTTCAGCATCTGCACGGGACCAACATATACAATTCCAACTGCTCTTGGCCAATGTGCTTCAGAGGTATCGAAGACGGCTGTTGGAGTCTACAAACCTGTCTTTGATAACTCTACAAAAATACTTTCTTTGAGTTATCGATTTCACAGGATGCCAAAGAATCCAATCTTAATCTTGTCCTCAGTAGTTTCTGTTAAGCATGGAAATTCGCTAAGGCCAAGCCCTTCAAGCTCTTCTAGCAAAGTACTGCTACCTGAAGATCTTAATTATAAATATACATTAACAGCAGCACCTCCCACACTGACTTTTAATAAAACCATCACTCCTGTAAATGATGTTGGAATAAATGAAAATATGCCAATTCTTATTTATGAGACCAGAAAAAACTCTTTACTGCATTCTGTATTTCAAGAATCTGCCGAATTAGTTAATGCCGAGGAAATTTATTATTATTTCATCAACGATACAATACTTCTGAAAGAAAATATGATCAATACAGTGTACTTCTTTGCAGATTGTCCTACAGGTTGCAGACTAGCTGTCACAATGAGTGGAAACCTTTTACTTAAAGTCAATCAAAGACTCAAGATTGTAAATACTTTCTTTGGTATAGAGCAAACATATTCCCCGAGCAGGATCTTTCAAGGACTGAACTCCTTCTTACTTCAAATAACTAACAGTGCCAAAGTTAAAATTAAGATCTTAGGAGGTTATACTATCTATGCCCCTGAATATTTACTTCTCAAAGATACTGTATCAGTAAGTCCTCTAAAGGTAATTCAAGAAAACTGCAGAGGACAGGGCTTAACCGGGTGTGTGATGTGTTCAAATTATTATTTCCTTAATACTAAGAATAATTCTTGTGTCCAACAATGCCCAAATGACACTATTGTGCTGCCAAGTGAGAATCTATGTCAAGAGAGCTGTCCGGAATGGCTATTTCTTTATTCTAATATATGTGGGAAAAACTGCGGAGAAGGAAAATACTTGAACTCAGAAGACGAATGTGTTCTATGTCCCACTCAATGCTCTAGTTGTAGAGGTCCTGCTCCAACAGATTGCATAGAATGCGCATTTCCTTGGGTACGAAGTGGCTCATCTTGTGTATGTCCCAGTGGATATGAATTGGATGAGGATACCATGAGATGCACCGAAAAAAAGGATCAGCCTGAACCTGAGCCATCAGTAGCAGAGAGTACTATGAGTACAACCGTAAAGACACTAGCAATATCCTCAAGCGTAGCACTGATTGCAGGTGCTGATCCCACCCTTATCTGGGGTTTGGTCAATCTGTTACAAATGTTCTATTATCTCATGTTCTTTAATGTCAAGTATCCACTTAACCTTCAGAGATTCTTTGAAATATTTTCACTAGGAAGACTTACATTCCTCCCTAGCTTCGACGGATTCTTTCCTAGCGACCAGCCAAAATTAAAGTCCCCTCCTAACTTCTATGACAACGACTTCACAGGATTCTTGCTAGGTACTGCTGGGTCTATGTTCCTTCTAATATTAGTGAACTTATTGATTTATGCTGCCTGCAAAATCTTATTTCAATTTCAGAATAGACTTCCCAGTCTAATGAAAGGACTTATTATAAAAGGCATAAATTATTATGAATGGTCAGTTTTAATAAGAATATGGATATCTGCTTATTTTGAGCTGACTATGGCCTCATTGCTCCAGATTATGACTCTCAATTTTACAACTCCCATATTTGCAGTTTCCTCAATAACAAGTTTGCTCACCTTTCTCATGAATATGGCCTTGCCAGTCATGTCTTATCTTATTTTAAGCAAGATAAACAATCGAACTAATGTGGACAAGTATCAATGTTTAGTCGAAGATTATGATGTTAATGATCCGAAAAAGAAATACTTCATGGTGATGATCATAGCACAGCGTCTTTTCAAGTCAATGTTTATTGTTTTGCTTTACTATACTCCACTCCTGCAGATCACTTTTGTTTGGATTGTGAATCTATCACTAGCTCTCTTGACGATAGTTAGAAGACCACATCATAGAACAGTGAATAATTTTCTGGACATATTCAATGAGATAGGATTTCTTGCCATCCATTCGATGATCTTAATCCTTGCATATGATGATTTTGTTGATGATTTGTCAGATAAGCAAAGAGAAAACATTGCGGTTTTTGTAATAGGAGTTTGCTTCCTGATGATGGGTGTTGAATTCATTGTGATTATCAAGGAACAATTTGAGACATATCAAAGCCTTTATAGATTCATCAAGCGTCTATTGTTAAAGCAAAAAGGAATCAATTTGAAAAAGTCAAAAAAGAAATTTCCTAGAAAAAGAAAAGTCCGTCGGGCTAAAACTCGGGTAAAAGAAACATTATAGAAGAAATCAAAATCTTAATTATTCAACCCTTCTTTAACTCGTACTCAGGCTTTCATTAATTGATAATATAACTCTTTCAACTGTATTTTATGGAGAAATTAATATGAGATAACAAACGGGTCAAGATGATCAACTACATGAATGTAAATTGAAAATCCAATGGAAATGAAATTGTAATTTTCAAGGACCTCATTTATTGTACTCCCAGTCATTCTTGATCAACCAAATTAGGATTGGTCATGAAAAGCTTTCCAAAAAAAGATATCCTTAAGGGGAAGTGGGCAGAGTGATAACCTCGAAAGATTTCTGGATTTGATTTAATACTGGTCCTTCATAAGGATGTATAAATTTCAAAGTTTAGTTAAGGAACTTTTTCCACCTTATAATGTCTAAACAAGAACAATTTTCATGAACTAGAATAAAACGGTTGTTGGAACAGTAAAGAAAGCGTGACCCCCTTTTTTATGATTTCACATTCCTTAAAATTCCTTACTAATAGTATATGGAGATAGTTCATTTGAATGTGATTTTTTAAAGAAATTTTTCACATGATAAAGCACCTAATCGATGATTTATAGCCAAAGAAAACTTTTCTTTTCTATATTTGTCAAGATACTTAATATTCTATGTTTTAGCCTTCACAACAGCAGTTTTTAACCTAGTCAATATTATCTATAAAACTTCATAATTAATTAAAGTCATCCAAAAGTTGACTTACTGATAAACCCTCTCACAAATCTAATCTAACGAGCAGATAGAATCCGATACTTTCACTATTAGTAAAGCTAAATAAGAAAATTTTGTAAATTGAAATTTGATTGAGAATCGATTTCTTACTCGGCACAATAAAGCAACGATGAGTTAAGAATATAAGAAACTTTTATGAAATTAAGCAACAACTTCCTTTTTCTCTTGCTCACCCTCTTTAGGTTGATACTCAGGATAATCAATATATCCCTTTTCTCCACCAGTAAAGAAAGTTGAGTAGTCCCACTTAGTATTTAGTTCCCAGCCATTCTTAATTCTGTCAACAAGATCAGGGTTAGAAATGAAAAGCTTTCCAAAGCTGACCATATCAGCCCATCCCTTTTGAATAAATTCAAGAGCAGTTTCTGGAGTGTGATTTTGATTGGTGATCAAAGTTCCCTTGAAAGCGTCTCTGAAGGCCTTTGCAGTGCAAGGGATTTGCTCTCTTCCTGGAACATGAAGACTAGGTCCCTCATAATCAGAAGGTTCAGAAATTTCAACGAAAGCAATACCCTTTTCATCTAACTTCTTGAGCAAATAAGTATAAGTTTCAAGGGGGGTGCTATCATACATGTCTTGGTATCTTCCAACAGGAGAAAGCTTGATACCGACTCTTCCTTTTCCGAAGACGTCTATCAATTCATCAATAACTTCAAGGCAAAATCTGCATCTGTTTTCAATAGATCCACCATATTCATCAGTTCTCTTATTACTGCTATCTCTGATGAATTGGTCAATGAGATAACCATTAGCACCATGGAGCTGAAGTCCATCAATGCCTGCTTCTTTAGCAAGGATGGCTCCTTCTCTGAATTGTTGTTTAACAAGCTTAATATCATCCAAGGTCATCTCCTTTGGTACAGGTCCTTCAGTTTGTTTTCCATCCTTGTCAAGGTATCTAATAGGTACAGCTGAGGGAGCGAGAGAAGGTTCGCCAGTTTTAGAAGGATCAGCAGCTCTTCCTCCATGCCAAATTTGCAAAATGATCTTTCCACCCTTCTCATGGACAGCGTCAGCGACTTTCTTCCATCCTTCGGCTTGTTCCTTTGTGTAAATTGCGCCTGAACCTGGAAAAGCATTTCCAGCATTTGAAACAGGAGCACATTCAGTCAATATAAAGCCAGCCTTGGCTCTCTGGCTGTAGTACTTGACCATGAGGTCGTTAGGGATTCCAGTCTTAGGATCCGTACGAATTCTGGTCATAGCAGCCATAGCAATTCTGTTTGAGAGGGTTAGGTCTCCCATTTGGTATGTGTCAAGGAGAGTCTTTGTGCTGTCTTTAGTTTCCATGTAGAATCTTTATGATGTTTGTTGTAGATAGATTGATATTATAAACCCGCCAGGTTCAGATATATATAACTAAAGGATAGTTTAAGACAAGAAGTTTACAAGAGTATAATTCATTGACCCAGAAAAAGGATCAGACTAATTTAAGACAATCCGTAGTTGATATTGCTAGAAGTTTCTAGAATTTTCACTTTATACACTAAGGAGGCCAACCTTCAGTCCGAAACTACCTCTACCCTCAAGGTTTTGTAAGAGAAAGGCCTCTTCCTGAAATGATGATGGAGCTCGAAAAGAAGATAGCTAATAACTCTAAACTAAAGTTATTCATACAATGAATTTAGAGAAGTTATTCTTTGATTTTTCAAGTACTGGATGATAAGTTCTAGCAAGATTATACTCAATCAATATACAGAAACACTTAGTTAGATAGTTAAATTTATTGATCTTGCTATTGTTATGAGCCTTAGCCTTAACTTTATCGTCCTTTGGAACTTAGTTCTCGCCAACCCTATGGCCAGGGTCCTTCCTTAGATGATTTGAGAGGCCAGGACCCCTATTTCCTATCGTATAACATTGGTTACATCCTTCTCCAGCGCAATATCTCTTATTTTTGCCACCTCCTTTGTTGTCATTCACTTTTTTCCTGTCCCAATGCCTTGGAAATTAGAATATCAAATAGGACCTCCTATTTAACAGATGGTTTCCAGTGTAGACTGCATTTTCCTCTGCCTCGTAGGCCAGGATTAATTTTTCAAGTGTCTAGAAATCTTTGAGAAGCTAATAGTAAAACTCTCTCTAATCGATTGTTAGTTACATTGGATTGGAGCATAAAGTGCAATTTTCTGCTTTGGGCCCTCACTTCAAGAAATACATAATTTCTTTGATGCATTTAAACAATATTTCAAGACATTCATGGTGATGTGATACCTTCTTTTAGGTTGATTCTATTCTAATAATTGACTAAAGAAGAATTTCACAGTAGAGTCGCCTGTACAGTTTCATTGTCTGTGAAAACTTGATAGGACAATTTTTATGTTTCTACATTTTTGAAAAAAAAACGCTTTAATGGAGGGGTTTTCAATTTAGAACACCAGACAAAGGGTTTCATCTAAGTTTGAATGCAAATCCTATTTATTTTCAATGATCCCTCAGATCACTAATTTATAAATCTTTTCAATAATGGAATTTTAAGTCTTTACACCTTTTTCAAAAATTCAAGGGAAAAGTTTAAGGACACTATTGAAGTTTCAAATAAAGCACAACTGGTTAAATATTTTATCCATACAAACAACGAAGATACTTATTTGCACTAAACATATCTTCTTGCTAATGCACGATAATAGCATATGCTTGTAACGATGGCTACTAGGAAGCCAACAATAATCAATATGGAAAGGGTGCTTAGAGATTGGTCAGTATTGTTAATAGCACTCAGTGTTATGATACTAACAACAAACAATAATAAAGAAATACCAGCGATGAGACTTCTTTGGAATTTTCTTACTAGAATATACTGGAACTTAGCATTGTTGTGAGTGATCTTGACAGGATAATTGTACTTGTGTGGGTAATTTGATAATGCTTGGCTCAGGATGAAGATAACCAAACTGATAGAAGGAATCATGAAAGTCAATTCTTTAGACTGGAATGAGTCAGGTTTGCCATAAAAGTTCCAATGTACAGGAATAGTGGCTGGCAAATCATTATAGCTCAATAGGATATAAATCCAGTGTAGTGAAATTATGGAGACACTCAATCCGACTGCGATTTTCTCAGATGGAGAGTATGGGAGTTTGTGATAAATGGGCCTCTCTGAGGTCTCTGAGTTTTCTGGCATTCCTTCGTACATTATGCTGTGGATTTTTAAAGATTTTATTATATTCAACATTTCATTCAATTTGTACATAAAGGATGTTTATCTGTATCAAAATTCAAACTTGGATTTCCATTAAATGAAATAAACCGACAAAGGAATATCAGAGGACAGGTCTATCATTCAGACAAAAATCTTACAATAACGATCTAAGGAAACTAGAGATCGGACCAGAGACTTCTTGGGTTTAACAAATTTCATGTCAAACAGCTTGACTTCGAGAAACAAAATTAAAGTGCATAATCAACAGTATTTCGATTCTTTTATTGAGAAACGCTTTTTGATACAGAGGAACAACTCTCTCCAGCAATAGAGGATAAAAGATGTATATTTTGTTTCTAACTTTCAGATCTTTCGATAGAGTATGATTGATTGGCTGAACGCTGCATTTTGAAAATAGAAATGCATAGATAATATGTCTATTCACTGTTACCAAGAGATAAATTTTATACAAATCTTCTTGCATATGAACGATAATAAAAGAACAAAGCAATAAGAATTAAAATCGGAACAATAATAAACAGAACCATGAACGTAGTAAGGGTCTGACTAGGATTATGTATAGCACTGATAGTGATATTGCTTAGAATCAATAGCTGAAAAGCAAGAAAGGCACTTACAACCCTTTGGAATTTTCTAGCTAAAACATATTGGTATTTAGCGTTACTAGGTGTGATTGGAACAGGAAAGTTATATTTATGAGGATAGTTCGCTGATATCCAAATTAGAATAAACGCAGCCAGACTCATGGAAGGCAATAAAAAAATAAATCCTTTTCCTTGATAAGAATCTGGCTCACCAGATGTATTCCAATGAACTGGTATTTCTTCTGGGAGGTCCGAATAATTCCAGATAACATATGCCCAGTGAAGGCAGAGAACAACAATATTTACACTTATTGCCCCTTTTTCAAAAGGAGTTAAGGAAAGATTGGTGTAAATAGGTCTGCCAGAATTTGATCCTTGCTCGGATATGTTTTCGTACATTTATTGCTATTTATTAAATAAATTACTGTGATAAGGCGAAGTCTAGTCTTGAATAGTCTTTCCAACCCAAAATGACTGTATTAAAAGATTTGAATTTTGGATCTCTGATTAAATTATATTTTGAGCCAAGCCTTTTTTACAAGCTTGGAGGGTTTTGTGGATATCCATACTGCTAGTTAACGCATAGAGGAGTTGACTTCCTATGAGAGCCAGCTCTATAGGACATTCATTTGTATTTAAATAAGTTACAGAGTAAAAGCCATAATTTGATCGGAATAGAAACGATTTATGGTAATTTAACTGCCAGTCAAGATCAGAAAAATGAGTTTCTTGACTCAATATACGTTAGACAGGAAAACAAGAGAACATATTTAGTTTCCCAGAAATAACGCTTTAAATGTTTCTCTAGCCAATTGTAAAGTTTTGTTTGGAAGAAGTATCACTCTTGCTATAAGTATACTGAAATTTGAGAATGAATCTTTGATGGAGCTTTTAACAAACAGGTAATGTGCCCTAAGAAGTTATTAACAGAACTTGTTAGTTAATTCATTGGAAGAATCACATTTAATAGAATCATAGCTTTATCATCTGCATAGAGTTATCTTCTCCTTATATTAGTTCAGAAATTCATCACTTATTATTATCCTTCTTAACAGAATATCAAAATTAAATTTCTTTATTACAAGAGAATAGATTCATTTCAATGTCGCATTGAGATCTTGGGAATCTCATTGAAAAAGCGGTATCTAAGATTTATTGGTGCATTCCGAAGTACCCTCATACTCTAATTAGAGAGAAAAGCTCATTTTTTCTGAATTTTCACCTTGAATTTAAAGGAAAAGATCCTTCTCAGAAGCTGAAATGAATATTTGAAAAATAATTCGGAATCAGCAAAATAACTCACCTATTGAGAGGTCCTAGTGAAACGAAAATAAGGAATGTAAGATAAAATTAATTGAATTCAATTTATCAGAGAAAATGAATCTAGCCTATTTGTTGTTAGTCTATCTGCTCATGACACATTTTCTGTGCCAGGGTCTAATCATGAATCAAGCCGATGCCTTCACTATTGTCTTTAACTCCTCACATACCAATTATCTGGATAATACCCAAAAAAGAGCCTATCTCGAGCCTATCATTTTCAAAACTCCATTCAATGTGGTGCCTAGAGTCGGCCTTGGTTTTCTGAATCTTAATGTAGATCATGGTGCGCATGGTTACATATTCTCTCCTGTAAATATCACAAAAACCAAGTTTGATCTTTTGATTGAAATTTTTCCTGGAACAGTTCTTAGGGAATTTCGTTTCAGATATATAGCCACTTGTTGGAGTACTGAATTTTGAAGTAAAGTTAACTTGTTAGACGGATTACTAATTCTTCCCATTATTTTCCACAACTTTTCAAATTTTTCTTCGACCATTGGTTCATCAACAATTGGCCCTAGAACAATGGACCTCTATCTAAGTACTCAAAATAACTACTATTCTAACGAGACGGTCGGAGCTATTCTGCTATTTAGTGGCTGGGTGGCACCTGACCAGGCGTCTCAACGACTTGAGTCAGATGTAGTTAGTGTCGACCAGAATTATCTTCACATCCAAGTTCACCAAGATGGCGACACAAGAATAGAGGAGCTATATGGTTTTGCTGTTGTATTTCCTACAAGAGGGAAGAGGGCTGATGGTAAGAATAAATTTCATTGAGATAAGAATATAGATTACAATGTAAGACACATTTCAATGGATTATAAATTTACACCAGGTGATCCTATGTTGGACACGAGTAACCCTGCTCCCCGCCTTCAGCTTAATAATCTCACATCCAACAATTGGATATATTCTGGGTTTCCTCAAATGCTTTTCTCTTTGAAAAAATTGGTTTTTGATAATCTGGCTCCCATCCAATTCACTGTAGGAAGGGTACATGAATGGATACTGAAGGTCAGTATGGTTCAGATTATGCATCTTAGTGTCTTTCAAGGCACAGCAATCATGGAATATGGATATTATTTTCTGATGTTATGTGATCAACCTTATATTTGTGGATACTATCAAGAAACCTCTTTAGATCCTTCATTGCCATCATCAATTACAGTGAGAGACACTAGCACTCCACAAAGCAAGTTTATAATAATCATAAGTGATCAAGCTAAATTTAATGATCACATTTTCACCCCGATCCAAGAGCTATCGAATGTCCCTAGGATACTTTATGCAAAAATGCTCTCTGGTCCAGACCCAACTGATTTCCTTAAGATTCAGATTAATTCTTTTCGACTCCAAATACCTGCAACTTTGTCTCATCATGTCCTAGAAGTTACAAAAAAATCCTCTTCTCTCAAATTTAGGATTATATTATGATCATACTTGGAGTGAATTTCCACAATCCATCTCACCAAATGAAGCATTTGTTAGCAGCATAAGTCCAGAAACACTTCCTGTTGCAGTGAATGACTCTAAAAGTATTGTATTTCGTCAAATTTATCAAACTTCATATACAAATGAAGCTCTATGCCAACTTGAAGTAACTTACATTGGTCTAATTACTCATTTATTTATCAATGGAGACAGTGTCCTATCAGATTCTAGCTTAGATCCACTCCTATCAAAGAAAAAAGTTCAGACTAGAACATTTTATCATCCAAAAGAAGGAGCCCTACTGCTTACAGTTATTGGCTATAAGATTAGGCTTTTCGAAACTTCAATTATTAAATGTAAAGATCTAGTTGGAAATTCAATACTAGTGACATATGACACATATTATATATCAGGAACCAAAATGCCCTCCTTTGACACTACATATATGACAGGGAATATCAATTGTCCACAGGGTTGTATATCATGCATGACAAACGATTTCTTGTATAAGATGTTCAGATGGCAAGCTCCGTTCCAATGGGAAATGCCTTGATATATGTAACGAAATCCCCTATTTAATTCCAGACAAAAACAATGCATGTAATGAATTCCAGACAAATCATGGCTTGAGACTTTCAGCTCCAATCTTTGAATTGGACCGGAAAACTGTATCTATTTCTTACGACTTTCATACCTCAATTCCAAATGATGTTATTATTTCCTATATCCCGACAAACGACATTTCTTTTGGAAACAACATACTGCCTAGACCAGGAAATTCAGAATTAAAGATGAAACAATCAGTTCACTACAGATTAAAACTCTTCGGAGATGCCCCAAAGCTAATGGGAGAACATTTCCTCGGCAGCACAATTACAAAACAGGGACCAATTTCTCTCTTAGTATATAACATTGTGCCCAACAAAATCATGTTGTCATTATATCCACAAATAGATCCCGCAAAATCAAGAGCCATAGAATTATCATATAATGCTCCTTCAACTACTTTCTCATTAAATAACTTTGAAAATTATGAGATTTTCTTTTTTATTGAGTGCCAAAATGAATGTCAAATATCCTTGAAATTTAATGGAATTGCCAATATCATTATCAATGATCAAGAAGAGATTGAGTCAAGAGAACATGCCAGCATAAATCTTGCAATAATTAAGAAAAGCCTCTCTGGTCTTAATTCTGTTCTGATTGAAATTAAGAATTCAGCTTTCTTCGAAGTCGGTGTCCCCTCAGGTGCATTAATCTATTCTATCAAGTCAATTCTGCTAAAAGACACTGTCGAAGTCAGGCCCTCAATAATAGATCAAATCATACAAGTCGTAACTGAAGGAACGGAGATTGTATCAACAATAGCCCTAGGAAGTTTGTTGATCGGTTTACTAGCAGGGGCAGATCCATCATTAGTCTGGGGATTTGTAAGCTTGCTTCAGATGTTCTACTATTTACTGTTTCTGAATGTCAAATATCCAGAAAATCTCAAACAATTTTTCAGAATTTTCTCCATGGGAAGACTTCAATTTCTGCCTAGTTTTGGTGAGGATATTTTTTAGGTTGAACTTCCAGATCTAGAATCCCCACCTAAATTTTATGAGAATGAGTTCAATGGACTATTTTTAAACACTGCAGGAAGTATATTGTCATTAATTGGAAGTACACTGGTAATTTATCTCTTAGTAAAGATTCTCTTTATCTTCAAGAAAGCCTATCCAAAATCTTTCTGATCTGCTCTCAAGTCTCTCTTAGAATTTTACGAATGGTCTGCGATATTAAGGACTTGGATCGGAGCTTATTTTGAGCTCACGTTTGCAAGTTTGCTACAAGTTTGGATTCTTAAGTTTCAAGGGGCAGTCTTGTCTGTATCTTCTTTATTGGGAATCATAGTACTTATTTTGAATGCTTTATTGCCTTTTTGGATGATTCAGATAATTAGCAAAATTAAACCCGTAATGAAAAACATCTCTAAATTCAGAGTACTTGTAGAAGATTATGATATTCAAGCGAAAGAGAAGAGATATTTCGCAGTGTACCATGTGATAAAGAGGGCATTACAGGCCCTAGGTATAGTTGAATTATACTATGTTCCTGTCCTCCAGGTTCTTTCAACTTGGATCCCTAATTTCACTTTGATGATCTTGTTGGTCTTGTACAAGCCACATAACCGAGCTTCGCAGAATTTGTTCAATAGTATGACAGAGATTGGGTTTGTGATTATCCATTCAATGATTCTAGTTCTTGCTCATGATGACATTCAGTTGAGATTCAGCCATATAACAAGAGAATATATTGGCTTTGCTATAATCATAACTTGTTTATTCATCGTGATTGTAGAGCTTGGAGTTATAGTTCACGAGCAATATCAGACCTTCAAAAGCGTGTATCAGACACTTAGAAAGAAATTCTGTAACGTTTCTCCAAAGAAGGAAGGTGGACTTACACAAAAGATCTCCACAAGATCAAAGAGAAATCCTGGAATTCGACCAAAATCCAACTTAATTACTCAAAGGCCAAACCGAGAAGGAACGACGAGAAGATCAGGGAATAGAGGGAACTACTAATTTAGAATAATGATTCGTATATTTGGATTTGAGCTTTATTTTTGAATTATTAAAGCGAACTTTGTAAATAACATTAATATTCTCTGTAAATATCTCCGAAGAAGTTGGATGTAGCTTTTAAGTTATAGCTATTTGAATCAATAAATTTTAAATCCTGATTCAATATTGCGAAGATGTTTATTGTTTTTCTGCTCTATCTCTTCTTTTGCTCCTTTCTCCAGCTATCATCCCCTTCTTATAATAGTACTAAAGAATATGCATCAATCAAACTAACCGATTCACAAACTGACCGAACATATGAAAGGAATTCTATTAGAAATTTAGATGTTCAAGTAAATACTCATACAGCCTCCTATCAAAGGACCCCAGCAGCAGCTGTCCTGAAGGATGGTTCATTAGTAATCACTTGGGCTAGTTATGGACAAGATGGATCTGAATATGGTATAGCAGCAAGAATTTTTGATATTAATGGGAACCCATTTGGCTCAGATTTCATAGTTAATACTTATACAGCCAATTCTCAGACTAATCCTGATGTAGCAGCTCTCAATGATGGAGGCTTCGTTATTTGCTGGCAAAGTTACCAACAAGATGGAAGTATGGAAGGAATTTTTGCTCAAGTCTTTAATGCTGATAGGTCCCGAAGGAATAATGAATTTCAGGTCAATACAAACACAGCAGGCAACCAAACTAACCCCCGAGTCTCAGGTCTTAGGGATGGAGGGTTTGTAATTTCTTGGACATCAGATGGAGCAAACGCAGGGAATTATTTTCGAGTTTATTACGCAAATGGTTCTCCAAAAAGCTCAGAAACAAAGGCTGATTCCTTTTCCATAGCTCCTACTGTTGTATGTGGGTTGGAAGATGGGACATTCATGATGGCTTGGACCTGGAGAGAAAGTATTTCATTGTATGGGATTAGAGCACAGATGTTTGAATCAGACGGTAACAGTAGAGGTTCAGCATTCTCAGTTAATAATCAAACAGGAGTACATACACAGCCGGAAATTGCTTGTTTGAAAGAAGGAGGGGCTGTGATAACATGGATGACTGATTTTTCGACCATTTCAGGACAAGCTTTTGATATATTTGGAGACAAAATGGATCAAGAATTCAAAGTAAGCAATTACACCAATATTAAATATCAATCCGTTGCAGCCTTGAAGGATGGTGGGTTTGTATCTTTATCAGTAAGAGACAGTGGGGAGGGAGATCAAACTGAATGTTACTTCAAAATGTTTAACGGAACAACTAATACAACCGAAGAAGTCAGGGTAAATATTCATACAACAGACACACAAGGTGCTCCAAGAGCTACTGCCGCTCTTTACTTGAATTCTTTTTATGTTGTATGGGAATCCTGGGGCCAAGATGGTGAGTATGACGGAGTCTTTGTGGACAAATTTTCAGCTACAGGAGAAAGACTTCCATTCCAAACTAATTGTCTTGACCTTTCAGGCCCGACTAGTGCCATGTGTACAGTGGCAAACAAACCTGTGTGTGACCTCAAGACTGGAAGATGTAGAGAATGTTTAGCTCACTCTGAATGTGACCCATCAAAACCTTTTTGCGATCTATTAACTTTTACCTGCAGGCAATGCCTAACTGACGATGAATGCCCTTCGAATCTGCCCTATTGCATCAGTCCAGCAGGATTTTGTGCCGGATGTAAATCACAAGCTCATTGTACAAATATTACTGAGCCCATCTGTGATTCAGTCACCTATAGCTGCAGGAAATGCAGCAATGACAATGAATGTCCTCTTGGATCCAATGTATGTGATCCAGTCCTCGGTGCTTGCAGAAAGTGTCTCACCTATAGTCATTGCACTGACCCACAAAAACCTATCTGTGATCAAAAGAACTTTTTCTGTAAACCATGTATAGATGATAGTGAATGTCCTTCGAACAAAACGGCCTGTATTCTGACAACCGGAACATGTGAAGAATGCTCCTCTGATCGCCATTGTGAAAGGTTCTCAGAAAAGCCAACCTGTCATACTGGTACCCATACCTGTGTCGCCTGTATGACAAACAAGGATTGTGCTAAATTCTCACTCTCAATATGTACAGCTAATAATATCTGTGTAGGCTGTCTTGACAATAGTGACTGTCATAAGGATTACAAATGCAATAAGGAAACTTTAAGATGTGTAGTATCATGGGAAGATGAAGAAGGGCTATCTCCTGTTGAGATTGTTCTCATTTTTCATCTAGTTGTGAGCCTCTTTTTAACCTGGACTCATCCACATGTGTTCTGGGGTTTCATAAAGACCTTCCAGTATTTTTATTATTTCCTCTTCTTCAGCATAGATTATCCACTGCATCTCAGAACCTTTTTCTCATACTTCAAGTTTGGGACGCTTTACTTCTTTCCAAATGTATTCACACTTGGAGCTCTTGGAGATGTCGACGTAAAATCACCAGAAAATTTCTACAGGAACGGTTACTCAGGATTCTTCTTGAGGACAAACGGACCACAGATGTTCTTTTGGGTACTGTTTGGTTTACTTATGCTAATACTCTATCTAATCAATAAATCGTCAAATCCAGAAAATGAGCACAGTCCATTACGCTCATTCCAGAAGTTCTTTATGAATGAGTATTGCCAAATTGTGTGGACGGCAACCATGCCAATCTTTATGTATGGTGCACTCCTACAAGTTACCTCGCCAAATGGCAAAATCATTCCTATAATTTCCTATGTCTTGGCTGTAGTTATGCTTTTGTTCACAGTTGTAAACATTTTTAAAAGAGGTAATCAAGTGAAAGAGCAAGGATTTTCAAGCCCAACAATCGAAAAGTGGCTATTCTTTTTTGAGCATTTGAAGAGATGGGGCCAACCAATTCCTGTGGTAGTTCTATATCAAGTGCCTTATCAACAGGTTTCAGCCTTCTTGGCTTTGAGCTTTGCTTATGTGACTTTTTTGATGCTTGGAAGAAGGGAGCTTCATAAGAGCGAGATTTTCCAGGAAGTGATGCTCATTTTAATACAGGCAGGCATTGGCTACTTGACTGATGAAGAAAGAAGCAGTGAATTTAGGACTGCCTTCGGAACAGTCGTCATTGTTCTGTGTTCCATTCTGCTAGTGGGACAAAGTATTATTATGTTTTGGAGTATTTTCTGTTCAATCAGAGACTCCTGTAGAAAGAAGTCTCATAAGAAAACAACCCCAGAAAAGTATAAGAAATCTGATTCAATTACTTCAGTTGTTGAACAGCTTCCTATCCAGAAAATAATGAGGGCAATTCCAGAAGGTCCTTCCCAGTCGAGAGTAGAAAGATTGAAACTGATTAGTCCAGAGAGAGTAGAGGAAGCGATAGAAAATTCTGAACCAAGCCTTTTACACCAACCTTCAGAGTCTAGCCTGCCTTTTTATATGTGAATGCTGTATTAGAAGAGCGTATCATTCTATCATTCCATCTTATCTTAATTATCTATCATAAAGTCCTTTCAATATTTTTTCTCTAACAAATGAAAATCTTGTAAAATTTGAAAGAAACTGAGAGTTCAAATAAATTTATTTTTATTGGGTTTGGAAAATGAAAATGGAGCTTCTGAACTCCTTGTTCATAGCCCTCTTCTGGCTCTTCACCATTATTAGTGCAGAACACCTGCAACAATCAGCTGACCCATTTCACACTCTTCAGAACAAAAGAATCTTGAATACAGCTCGAGATAACACCATTAATATTTTTAATGAAGGCAACCAGCTCAGGCCGAGAGTGGCAAGTCGCAGCAACGGAGGATTTGCGTTCTGTTGGCAAAGCGAGGATCAGGATACTAGCAAAGCTGGAATTTTTGCTCAAGTATTTAGTAAATCAGGAAAATTAGTCAGCCCGGAGTTCAAAATCAATAATTACGTGCTCGATGACCAAATCAATTGTGAATTAAGGGAACTCAAGAACCAGAGGATAGTCTTTGTATGGCAAAGTTGGCAGCAGGATGATCCTGCTGAATGGGGCATATATGGGAGAGTTTTCAATTCAGAAGGAGTAGCTATGACTAATGAGTTTCATATCAACTCTGAACCTTACTTGGATCAAAGTTTACCACAAATAGATACTCTAATCGATGGAGGATTTGTTGCTGTATGGCAAAGTTCTCATTCAGGACTTGGATACGATATCTATGCACGAGTGTTTAATGCTGATGGGTCTGCAAGATATAATATGATTGAAACTAGAGTCAACCCGATTATTGCAGGGGACCAACGCTTTCCAGCAGTTGCTGTTCTAAATAATCAAAGTATTGTAATTTGCTGGACTGCTTCTGATCCTGACGGCTTAGGAATTTATGCAAGGATTTTTGATACTGAGTTGACACCATTAAGTGATGAATTTAGAGTAAATGTAGATACAGTTGGTACCCAGCACTATCCTCATGTTGCAAGTATGGATGATGGAGGGTATTTTGTCATTTGGAATAGTCAGGCAGTTAAGATAGTAGGAAGGATCTTCAGTCCAAATGCTGCGATCAGTAGCTCAGAGATAGCACTTGCCACTGATGCCATTTTAGATGCTAGAATTTGCCGATTGAAAGATGGGAAAATAGTAGTTGTTTGGCAAAGTTCTTCGACTGGTGGAGATGTGGAAGGGATTGCTGGACGAGTTATCAATCCTGATGGAACGCTTATTGGAACTCCATTTTTGATAAATGACTATAAGTCATCTACGCAAGGTTCTCCCGACTGTACAGGCCTGGAAGATGGTGGATTTGTAGTAGCTTGGGACTCTCTCAATCAGGACGGAGATTCTGGAGGTATCTTTGCCAAAAGATATACAAATACATTAAAAGAAAGAAATTTCATTGTTGATTGTCTGAATGAGGATGGAACAACCAGTGAATGTACTGACCCTTTTAACCTTGTTTGCGATCTAACTGAAAATAGGTGCAGACCTTGTACTTCTAGTTCTGAGTGTCCAGAGAGCAAACCCTTCTGTAATCCAACCCACGGAGTCTGTGGCAACTGTACAACAAATTCTCACTGTCCAGATCCCAATAATTTCATTTGTGATCAAAGGACTTTATCCTGCAGGGGTTGCGTAGCTAACAGTGAATGTCCAACATCTAGCATATGTGATACCACTACAGGTAGATGTGTCTCTTGTGTCTCAGATGATGACTGCGATCCAAACTTTCCAGTTTGTGATGCTGTCTCCAAAACATGTAGGAAGTGTGCTACAGATAATGAATGCCATTCCAACACTCCTTACTGCATTGCACAACTTGGAACTTGCCAAGAATGCAACACCCACCAAGCCTGCAGAGATCCATTATATCCAGTCTGCCACCCAACTCTCTACATTTGTGCTACTTGCATTAGTCAAAGCTGTCCAGCTAACAAGCCTTATTGCCACTCTATTGCTGGCTGTGTGGAATGTCTTACCGATTCTCATTGTGACCCAACAAGACCATACTGCGATCCTTCTATTTTAACATGTTCAATTTGTGTTCATGATTCAGACTGCCCATATTCGACATCATTTTGTAGTGTTGAAAGAAAGTGTATTGAATGTCTTGAAGATGAAGACTGTGTGGAAATGGGGAAATGTGACAAGCAAAGTGGGTTCTGTATGACCTTTGAAAGTTTGAGAATTGATAATGACCAGATTATCAGGATCGGAAAGCTGATTATGGGAACTACTTTAGCATTCAGCTTCTTGTATTTGGTTCATGCTTCAACAATGTTTGCAGACTTCTTCAAGATATACCAGCTTCTTCACTATGCCACTTTTTTCAATATAAACCATCCCTATAATCTCAGAGTTGTCTTATGGATCTTCTCAGTTGGAAGGCTTACTGTGCTACCCAATATAGGCAATCTGCATTCTTTGGAAGAAATCCATATAAGTGCTCCGCGGAAATTTGAGGAAAATGAATATAGTGGATTCCTTTTAAGGACATGCGGACCGATGCTCTTCCTTTGGGCTTGTTATCTGTCCTTCTTGATGACGTTGTGGATGCTAGAAGGGAATTGTACTGGAAAGACTTTTAAGCGCTTCAAAAACTTTATCATGTCAAAGTTGACCTTTGATTTATGGGATGCAACATTTCCTGAAATTCTTTATGCTTCACTCCTCCAGATGTTAGAACTCAGAGGCTATAATTTTGCTGTTGTCATGTCATCTATTCTATCCTTTGTTCTAACAATCATTGTGTTAGTGGTAATGGTCCTTAGAGGGATAACCTTATACAGAATGGATCCTACAATCCCTATAATTCACAAATGGCTGCCATATTTTGAGCATGTGAGAAGAGTCATTCAGCCATTTGGAATGGTCTTTTTCTATAATTTTCCGTTACAACAGTTAAGTGTTTTCTGGGGACTGAATCTCCTTTACTTAATTCTGTTATTACAGCTGGATTATATGAAAAAGAAATTCAAAATCCTCCAAGAAATTATCACACTGTCTATCTATGGTGCTCTTACTTTATTAGCAGACGACAGCACTGCACTTTCATATAGGAATAAAGTGGGATGGGTAGTCATTATTCTGGGTGGATTACTAATATTTGCCTTGTTTTTGGTAACAGGTGATGAAGGAGGGTTGTTATTGAAGATCCTTTTGTACTCACCTGGGAAAAAGAAGGTCACAATAAGAGAATCTAAAAATTCAAGAGATGTGAAATTGAAAATGCCTAAGGATGATGGCTCAAAAGGTAAGAAAAAAGAAGAAGGAAAAAAGACTGGTAAGCCCAAATCAAGAGGCGGCATAATGAAAAAAACAACTCAGAATCAATTTGGAGATACTTTCTTCATCAAAATGAACAATTCCAAATTTTTCATTAATTTGAAAAGAAGATTTGGGATCAAGCCCAAGGAAGACCCAAAGCATTCTAGAAAAAAGGCTATCTTACCGGCTCTGGATATCAAGAAAAAATAATTTCCCTGTCTTTAAATATCAACAATGATAAAAGACTCGGTATCTCAAGATTGCATGTACTCATATTAGATGTATGTTATGAAGAGAATTGTTCATTACAGGACTAATTTTCAGAACTTCTTGTATATTATTTGTAAAATGGTTAGTTATCTGCTTTATTCAAATTCAGTTCATGTAGCCTAGGAACAAAGGTCCCTAGCAGCGCAAGAGCTGTAATTGCATGCTCTTACTTAAACCTCTCCTTTTTATTTGGTATTTTTCAAAGAAGGATTTCTCATGATCCTCTACAAATTAGATATACAGTTAAATCAACCAAATCAGACTTTGTTACATAATGAACCTTTAAAAAAATAGAGTCACCTATACTTACTAAATTCTAGTGTGGCGGATCAGAAATTGAATACTCTTATCGGCTAACCTCAATTTCTCTTTTGTAAAGCTTAGGTGCTGGTTTTCATACAGCAAACTTTTATTTAATTTTATTAAATATATGCAGCAGGGATCAGCACTGTCTCTTCTTATCACTTTTCTTGGTATACTGTTCTTTTTCCCTATTGTGGCTTGTGAGATTTTCAGAGTAGGAAACGCCACTCTTGATCTAACACAGTTTGAGAATCATTCTTCATCAAGCGTTGATCGAATGTATATTTTTCCAATCTCATTTCCTGATACACTAACTAAAATTCCACGAGTGGCCTTAGCTAATCAGGGATTCCAAACTATGACTGGCTCCATCAGATTCTGGTGTCAAGCTCGGAATATTACGGCAAGTGCGTTTGAAATTGAAGTAACTATATTTTCGCCCTCTTTGTTTACGAGGATCGATGTTTCCTACTTATACACAACCATTGGTAAGCGAATATTTCATTAAATAATCTTATTTAGATAAGATTCATATCAATTTTATCCATTTCGATTCAAGTTACCCTGGATTTTCAAACCTCTCACAGGTTTTTGATGCTTCTGAAGAAAGAAGCTTACAATTTTCTTTTCCAACACCAGCTAACTACGCTCCTACAGAGACTGTGTATGGGATGATCTCTCTTTCGGGCTGGGTCAGCGAAACATCTACTAGCTATAGGATTGGATCTGGCATCACAGCACTTGATTCAAACAGTATTACTTTTAAAATTTTCACTTGGAGTACTTCAACATTTCGAGATATCTATGCTTATATAATTCTATTTCCTCTAGAAGGCGCCACTACAAATGGTAAGAATCTTCATATGATCACTAATTTGTAGCCTGGAACATTAGATTTTCAAACCAGACCAGAATAGTTACAACTGGACCCTTGCTCGAAACAGGAGATCACAGACAAGACTTAATAAACTACCTTGATTATTCTTGGGCATATTCTACATTTCCACAATATTTTGCCCCTATATTGGTATTAGATTTGAATTCTCCAGGTTCAATAGACTTTTTTGTGTTGAAAAGGTCAACATCCATTGACAGCATCCCTAATGTTGATATTGGGATTGATATTTCAGGTTCTGCTACAATAACTTCCTATGGATTTAATCTTTTATGTGCTTGCGAAAAGAAAGGAGAATGTATACATTTTTTCTCTTTCCCCCAACAGCCAAAATTTGGTGCATCATTAACCATTCGATATTCCAATCCTAATGAAAAATATGCTCTTTTTATCACACAAAGAGGATACATTGACAAAGGAATCTATATCTCAGCTGCACCTGCCCCTGTAGACTTACCTCAAATTATGGAAGGATTCGTGTTTAATTCCCCAAATATCTTTTTGCAGCAAAGCTCATTAATAATTCCAATTGTAAATATCCAGTCAGCTGGTGATTATTCTGCCATGGTTGTTCAAGTTATACTTTCGGATTCGCTTTACAATATAGCTGCTTACAAAACAGCCGTTTTTCACCAATTCCCTCAAAATATTGTTCCTGACGCTACCGCAATAGGCTCACTCAGCGACCCTAACCTTTTCAGCGGTTCTCTGTTTTCATATTCTACAATTGTGCTCAACAGAGTTTATCAGCCCTTCGACAATAGTAATAATTATTATTGCAAATTTAGTGTTCAGTTCAAAGGACTTATAAGATCTTTCTACAGTAATGGCCAATATCTCTTCTCAGCTTCCTCTGTCAACCTTTCAGAAAGTATAGAGATAACCACAAGAGAGATTTATGTTGACAAAGGAAGACTCTTACTATTCACCATAATTGGCTATAAGCTTAAGGATTTGGAAATCAAAAAGTTCCAGTGTGTCGCAGCCTCTAATAACAGTATCTTTACAGTGCCTCTAATTGCTTATTATATTGCGGGTGATCCTATTACCCAGAACAATTCTTCTTACACTTCTAACAGTTTCACCTGTCCAGCTACTTGTCAAGTATGTCAGAATGCTCAGATGTGTATAAAACAGCCTTCTTCTAAATACCTCGAGCTTCGTGGAGTGAATTCCATATGCGAAAATCCAGAATATTTCATACCTGATCGATATGATGTCTGTAGCATGGCTCAGCATTTTAATGTCTTGAGACTCTCAGCTCCTATTCTTAATTTAACCATTTCACATGTCTCTCTTGGATATGAATTTGACTCTTCCATCAATCTCAATTTGCTCCTCGGCCTTGTAGCAACTCTAAATACAAGTTATGGTAATTTCAAAAGACCAATTATGACATCAGCACCTTCAACAGAGAGCCAATATTATTTCACTACCCTCTTGGGTCCAATTCCTCTTTTGGCTCAGACTTTGCAACTAAGATCTGCAAAAAATTACACCAAGCTATTCATCTATGAATTTATAGAAGATCATTATACTCTAACCTCATACAATAATGCAACAGGAGATCGCCGATTTGCAATCTATTATGCTCAATATCAAATACCAACCTTTTCAAATTACTTTCCAGGAAGCTATAGCGAAGTTCATTTCTTTGTTGATTGCATTGGGAATTGCACCATAAATCTTGTCTTCAGTGGGAGAGT
>Ga0065720_1019361_pt1 | contig 27712 bp, 37 predicted proteins | sample Thericmetagenome_FD_59107 | JGI IMG/M metagenome (GOLD analysis project Ga0065720, IMG submission 59107) | Thermophilic microbial communities from the Joint Bioenergy Institute, California, USA of rice/straw/compost enrichment - eDNA_2 v2... | ecosystem: Engineered > Solid waste > Grass >... | reverse complement strand
CGCCACAACAACAGCCCCAGACTCTATCCCCATCCGACACCCACCCCCCCCTCACTCCGACCCTAACCCAAACCAAATTCCATTCCATCCCATACAAAAGACAGGGGGAGAAAGTCAAGACACGGCAGGAAGTCGCAGAGATTATTTCCAAATCCCTTACTTGGACTTCGAGCCGCCCTTGACCTTCCGAGCGACAGGGCGGTTGATGTGGTGCGCCGGGATCCAGCTCTCATCATACTCCTTCTCACCTGCACCGCTGGTGTTACCGCCGGCTGACTCGGAACCGGAGACGGGCTCAGTATCAGAGGTAGCGCCGCCTGCGCGACGGGCCTTCTTGCCCTTGGCGGGTCCGGCAGCGCGAGAAGGCTTGACCTGGGGGAAGAACTGCTCCAGCCAGGTCTTGTAGACCCAGTAGGCGATACCGGAGAAAAAGGCGGTCAGGAAGAGGTAGAGGAAGATGCTTTGGTTGGGTTAGTGACTTTATGGCGACTATGAATGATTGGTGACGGGGAAGAATGCTTACATCTGAGGGTCGAAGATGGAGGTAGGAGGATCAACAATGCTGGCAGGACCACTGTGGGCCTCCACCTCGTAGATCTTGCCAGCGGCAGCGTTGGTAATGACAGCCGAAAGGACGAGGTTGACATCCTGGGGCATCATGTCGAGGACAAACTGGTAGGGCAGCTGGTGCTTCTCACCGGCGGGCACCTGGACACCGTACCGGACGGCCGTCAGGTTGCGCACGATAGAGGCGTAGTGCGGCGCATCCTCGGGCAATGGTTTGGTGGTCTTGAGGATGCCACCAATGAAGGCCACGTCAACGGGGACCTCCTCGTGGTTTGTGATCTCGATGATGGCTTTGGTAGGCCGCCCGTTGACCAACTTCACGCCAAAGATGTCGGCATCCGGGAAGGTCGTGTCGATGCTGACCTTGAGCTCGTCAGGCGACACCTCCTTCAGGACACCGGGCTCGGCATCAGCCTGGAGAGACCGCGCGTCAGCAATTGATCAGGAACAGACAGTCGACCCATCATCCACAATAATCGGATACAGGAAAGGGAGCACTGGGATTTGGATCGTCAGCGGTGCAACATACCGATTCCTCCTGCGCGAACACGGCAGCGACGCGCAGAGCCAACAAGGCGAGAGCAGACCACTTGAAATTAACCATTGTGCCGAATTCCTGGGAAAGGAAAGGAAGGAAAGGGCCCTATAAGAGAAAGGAGGGAGAGGGAGCGGGAGAGAAGAAGAAAGGTTGGGATTGCTGAAGAGAAAAGAAGCGGCGAAATCCCAACGCGCGAGTCCTTTTGATGGTTTCCAGGAGAAAGAGACACGCAACAACGGGAGCCAGCTGTCAAGCGAGTCAATGCCACAAAACGTGCCGTGTTGCAATCTGGCAACTGGCGCTAGCGCAGTCCCCCAGGTGGTTCGTGCGTCAGGGGGTGGGGGCACCGGAGACTATTTGTTCACTTCTTTCCCAATTATTCATATATCGGGGTTCATGCGAAGAGTGCGTCAAGGCCTGGTCTTCCACCAAGAGTTCCCTATTCTGCTTTGCCGACTCGATGTCAAGTTCACATAGCTTTGCTTGTAACAAAGGAAATTGTCCTTTGGGAATTTGTGGGGGTTGGGTCTTGGAATGTTTACTGTTAAATTTTCTCCTCAAAGCATAATTTTTCGCTAACTATCTGGTAGATAGCCAGAAGACTGTCTACAACACATGGCTGCTAAATGAATAATAATATTTCTGAGCTCCGAGATAGGCTACCGCTGGAAAGGAAATTGTAAGTGCTTACCACCTCAGATTGATGGCTTGGTAACAAGCAATCATGCGGACTCAACATCTAACTATTGCTGTGATCGGAGAACGTGAGAAGTGAGTGATAATTGGTCAGCAGGTTGACCTGCGTGTGTTGAGTTCATGAAGCACACAGCAGGTTCGATGAACACTCCATTTATCAATGGATAAGAGACAGAGATGTATACTTTTTGTACAGGCAACATCTTGTTGTGCTCTGCAGTCACATTTTCTGTGGCGCCAAGTCAGATAATATAGCGTGATCCCCGAGAACCGTGAGTATTCATTACCCCTGTTCAGTGCTGAACGTAAGCTGACGGGAACACTAGGGTAAAAATGGGTCGTTTGGCTTGAAAATCTATTCAGAATTCCCTAATCTCTTTATCACTTAGTTATGTATCTTCTGTCTCAACCGGAACACTCAAACCTGTCCCGAAAGCAAGAAACAAGGTGCGTCAACATGGACTCTTTGTCAACTTCAAGATTGCCAGTAAATGGCGCAGGTAAGATTGTCTTCTCCTGGATCGATGTTACGTAAATGACTATGAAGATGTGTAACACACCTCGTCCTCTATGTCATGTAGGCCCGGCCCTCTATGTTCTCATAAACAGGTCATGGGATAACGAACTCTCCCCCTTTTTGGTGGTAAGGGGGATTGCAGTCTGAAGTGGCCTTACGGTCATAGAACATGACTATACTTGTGTCTTATCCATCGATGTAAATTCTCCGATTGCAGGCTATGAAACCACTGAGCGGTTCTGAACAAAGCAGTTACTTTTGAGCAGGCTTCATCCCAATTTACCACATGTCTATGCTCAAAAACTAGTTCCCAGTAAGCATAGTAACGGTCTTACTTCTATGCACCGAATCTTCTCCCTTTAGATCATCGTGGCAGTGATGAACCGCATGCTACGGGTCTCACTCTTCTTCAGCATCACAACATGCTTCGCCTCCTCGGCATTTTCTTGTAATGTAGCCGGAGAAGGGGTCCGATGTCTTTGGGAGCATGGAACATGCAAGCAGAACAGAACTTGCAGCGTCTCTGTTTGGCTCTAGAAAGCCTTGTGCCAGGGGATCCTAGTAGCCACAAGTCATCCCAGGTCGATAATGAAGACGCTCCGACTCACCGGTCTCTGCAACAGGCCTAATGCAGCAGTCACGAGATGACCTTCGGTGGTGATGTCTCAGTCGAGAGGCATACCACGATGGTAAGAGTTCAGGACCATCTAGTGGTCCAGATGAGGCATTCTAGCATTGCCCTTTCATTGATCGCTATTTGTAGATATGAGTAACACCGAAAAGTCCCACCGTGTCAGATCATGTCTGCCGCTGCAGAGTGCAGAGCCTTGTATAGTAGCGGTCACAAGGTCGAGGTATTCCAAAGCAGCGTTAGGTATTTTGCCAGCAATATAGACAGGCCTATTGAAGAACATCTAAATAAACCCACGTGTTTAGCCCAGGAGTCCTGGCTGTTGCGTATGGTTTTCGAAACCAAGCCAGGGCTTAATAGGCCCAAAACGGGGCATAGTGAATGAAAGCCGGGAACAGGCCAAGAGTAAGATAGAAAGATATATACAGCTTAATGTGCTTATAAAAAACCGGGTTAATGTGCCCAAGTCATCCTATAACTTCACAGCTAACCAACCTCCACTTGACCCGAGAACCTGGGACATGCTATCGTTTAAAGGTCCATAGTTAGCGATGCCACGGTACATTTTCGCTATCTGGAAGCTTCAGTGGTTGCAACCCAAGCATCTGTGCGTCACGAGCATTGAACCTCCGGCACTATCTTAATGTCCCTGAATAGTTTCGGATCACTGTCTGAGAGTTCGTCTCAACATCCACTGCTTGAGCCGCGATATAACGTGGCTGCAAACGCATCGTGGCATTCGAATGAGACAGTGAGCTGGCCACGGCCACACTTTCCTTGTGCCGAAGACTTCGATGCATCCGCAGCTGCAGCTGCAGCTGCATATTTCATGTAAGAGCCAAGTGAGAGACTCCAGTCAGATGTTTGATAATCCCTCCCCTCTGGAAGCTTAAACCGGAGCAGGCCGCAGGCAGTCAGATAGGGCACTTAGTAGTCTTTCAAGTAACGGTACTTTGGGCTTTGAAAGTTTCGACAACAGTGCTGAGAATTTGTCCGAGTTATGTGTGTTTTTAGCCTGTCAAGCTGAATGAAAGCCGACCGACCGGCCGGACTTGCAGAGGCGGTTGGTGACTTTGCGAGGAGTAGAACTTAGCTCAACGCCACAAGTGTCTTGACTTCGCGTCGCGGGAACTCGTCTAGCGGAAAATTTCCAGATCCTGCAAGCAGGCTCCTGGATCTGCGCTGGATGTGGCTGTTGGTTTGATGTGTCTCGACTCTCTCAAGTCATGATCGACGTCACGGGGCTGTTCCTAGGGTTGGGGGCGCTACTCATCAGTCCAACCTGTCCATTAGGCATCTGTGATTGTAAGGAAATTTAAGAGGCTATCAAGTCAAAGCCGTATTTTGCTCCTCCCGGTGTCTAACAACGGTTTGGTTGGTGGGTGGCGGTTTGAGAGGTTCGAGATTAGCCATGAGCAGGTCTTCAACGAGCAAAGCAGACAATGTCCTCCCACTTTCGGTAGCGAATCGGGATCCACTCAAGGGTACTCCGCTGTCCCAAGTCTTGGCGCTTCCCCGGCTCCACCCTCCGTCCCACCCACTAACCCCACAATGGACCTCATCCAGGCACTCGCGCATTCCTACAAACTATCTGCAAACTTCACCTTCGTTTCTCGCTCCTCGATGTCTTGCCAACACTAAAGGGTTTCAGTTGTTTTTCTGGCATTTGCTTATGACGCGACTTTGGTCTAGAACTTGGGCCCGAGAGCAAGCTCGGCATGGACAATCGAGAACTACATCCTCGACAATTTCTCAAGCCGAGCCTGTCTTCACATACCTTCCAGAGTCGACCGAGAATTTTCTACTTCGCAACCCTGAAGAGCTGAGTTGCGCCCCTCAAAACAACCCCGATCGAATTTAACATACCGACAGTACTGCCAGGCCCATAGCCTTGAGTGACACCAGTGATAGGTATGGTGGTTTGGCTATCAGTGAACCGTAGCCTTGGGTATGGCAGCCTTTGTCCGAACCATATCAATCGCCCAGTCGAGCTGATGCAGGATGTCAACTCTTCCCTACATGGTATCAGGGACACTCCAGCGGAATGATCTGCATGGCAACAGTGGCTTGTTGGAACCAGGGCCAAGTCTGGGCAATCAGTACTGTCACACTCAGTTTTCTTGTCCTTCACCATCATATTTACAAGCAACCACTTTCATTTGACAAATTGAGACAAAAAATGTAGTTCTGTCCTCTATACTCACCATGATGACACTGATAGCACCTGCATGGCCTCGTCGCAACCATTGTAATGACAGCAAGATTAGCTGCCCAATCAGATTGGTGGAAGCGCCTACCCGAACTTGCGAACTTGCGGCAAATCCTTGGATTGCAGGTACATACTCCCTTCCCTTCCTGTCAACCTGCCTACATCATATGTGGGGCGTTAAGAGCGGCCGGCCTTGCCGATCATTATCCCCGAAACAGCAACATCCAACGTTCAGCGTGCAAGGACTGAAGTTCTGTTCCCCTGCCACTGCATCGGCATTCAGCTGGACGTTACAACGATATTCTTTGCCGGCTCGCCTGTCTAGTCGGTGCTGCTGAACTGGCATGACAGGATTGTAGTCGTCGTACCGGGGATCATGGCGCCGTTGCTTGCGATGAGCTGCTCGAGTATGTGACAGCGTTGGATCTTCTTTGGACTGCTTGCATATCACGATCCGTGAGTTGTCATAAGTGAAAAGTATATAAACCTTACATGCTTCTCGTGGTTGTATCATTGCTTCCCTTTCCTGAAGATGTCACAGAGAAACCATAACACAACTTAAACATTGTTGACTGCAAAATTATCGACGACTCAATTCCCTCACCACTTTCTTCAGCCGCTCTTGCTATTCCCCAGGCCATTTAAGGCATCTCCATCACGGAAATGCCAATGTCAGAGGCGGGTGAACAGCCCTTTCACAGGGAACAGGTACCAAACACACCTTTTCATCCACGATGCTGTAGCAGTCTTTCCTTTGTCTATAGACTGGAGACCTTGAAGTTAACACTTTGATTCCAGCCTTTTGTGGACGAGCAGTTCGACATCCTCGCCTGGTATCACTCCTTCCAGTCCTGCGTCCGATACTTTCTCACCACAGCTCAATGGGACTGTTCTGTCCGGGCCCTTGCTGCATATCTCAACATCCAATTGCCATTTCAACGCACCCTCACCCACAACCAACCACAAAACTATTCTCTCCTCTACCCCCGAACGTCATCTCCAAGCCCGGTAACACCACCACCAGGCGTCCCTCATCCAGTGACAGCAGCTCATGCACAACAATTTCCTCTGACCTCCATTCTCCCCTACATCCGGCGTCTTGTCGCAACGGGCTGGGATTATCCGGCTATTCTGCACGGCTTCTTCGGCGATGACTGGGAGCGCGGTGTGAAGCCGTTGCAAGAGCACGAACGGCGTAACTACCTCTTTGCCGCGAAATCAGCATCGTGGCTGGAGGTCAAGCAGGCATACGACATGGGTGTGGATGAAACCGTGCCGTTTCTAAAACCGTTGAGGCAGGCGACTGAAGAGGAGATAAGAGCTGCTGAGGAAGGGTGGAGCGAGTGGTTAGCTATGCAAGATTGGTAAGTAACTATTCGATATGACTCTGAAAGAAATGCGGAGATTGAGAAAGCAGAGAAGTTTGGGATGATACTGACTGCTGATCAAATAGGATGCTTGGTCCTAGGGCGCCGGATCAGGGCGTGGATATTAAGGAGGAAGATGAGAACTGACTCCGAAATGAGCTACTTAGGAAGGGGTGGGGGCCTGTATTGGAGGAATAAGAGTGTAATATCAGGGTGCATTCTGATCTGGCTCAACATTGTTGTTTTCCAGCATAGGTTTTGTATTATTAAGAATACATGGCATATCGGCGTTGAGGAGTCGAGTTGGATACCGCAGATCGGTAATATGTTTTCTGTAAGTGGTCTAATTTGGATAGTTCTCGTCTTCATTCATGTGTTTCTGGGTCAATCCTATCTAATAATGAAATTTTTTACCTACTCAAAATTTGCAATGCTTTAATCTCAACGATCACATTGTGAAGGTACGCAACCTTTTCTGTGGTACAGAACACGAAGTAAAATTCGATATTATTCCAACTGTGCCCGTGACACCGAAAAGTTTGTGAAGAACTGAGGCAGGAACTCGAGTGCTTGAGCCATGTATCTCCCACAATCTCCCGGGGGGTGGGGATTTCTAGAGAAGGCATCTCCAAGTCAGGGGCATAAATGGAAAGATCACGAGGCTCTGCGCCAGTGAAGAAAGGAGGTGCAATTATACGAGAAAGAATCATAATACGCCCCAAAACATTGAAGAGTTTGAGGTAAGTATAGGCGGACACAAGCATACCCACCAGATAGGTGTCCAAGTTGAAGCAGTGTTAGGGGCTTGAAAATGGCGAGGCTACTACACACATCATTAGTTCCAGCCTCTCATGATAGCCCTTTAACCAGGTATGTATCAGTCAGCCAGATCGTCTTGTATTACGCATTTTTTTTTCATCGCCAACGCTGAGCGTGCTTTGGGGTTTCGCATATTTCGGGTGTGTTGGAGTTACTAAATGGGCCAGTTAAATAGGACACCGCGTTCAGTTTTGATTAATATATTTTTGGTCATTTCACATAGTTCTGTTCCTCATAGGTCATGAAATGGTATCGTTTTATGTTTCTGGTGCTATCTTGGCTCCCTAAAATTGAACGTACCTAATTACCAGTTCATACACTGCAGTACCCGATGCAATGTAATCAACGCCATGGACCAGCCTGTTTTCCAACTTTGTTGTTACTGAGGCAAACCTTGACGCATGGTTTGCTTCAGATCAGGGTTTCTGCCTGAGAAAGTGTGTCGTCATCTCTTCGATCCTCGTCCCTATGAGTCCCGGGTTCGTGGCCAGGATCTCCGAGAAGCGCCCGTTGATCATCATCTTCATAGTTCTGTGGGAGATCTACGAGAGCGACGTCTGGCTTCTTGCAGGGGAACAAGTTATTCTTCAATCGTCGCCCTAGTCTGATTGCTTAATCAGTCCGTTAGCATCTTTCAGTGAGCAATTATGATTGTAAAACGATCCTGGAGCAAGGTTTGGGAAAGTTACCATCACGGATTCCAGTGACTTCCCTGAACGAGTACCTGGCATAGCAGTCCCAGCAGCGCTCATGCTTGCATTGACCTCTTAGGTAACCACAATGCACAAAGTAATCGTTTTCTGCTCCACACTTGCAACAGATCCAGTCGCAACTGTCATCGGCAAGACAGGGTTTCCGATCACACCTTTGGTATCGTTGATCATGGTGACGATAGATCCTAAGGAGAATAGGCTCCTCGATGCCTTCGAATGAGACCAGAAGCATGACCGGCTTTAACCGGTTCCAGTTTTCGGGGAGCTGCCGGTCAGGCGGCCACGTATTGTATTGCCATTGGCTGTACGGATGCCCGATGTTGTTCGCATTTTTGTAAAAGCAGTCAAGCACGTCCTTCTTACTCAGTCTCAGGTCCCTGCGGTTTTCTAAAGGGTCGTTGACAACAACCACATGCCCACAGACGTTGTCCATTCGTACAATCAACTCCAGCTGGATTGGCATCTTGATGAACCTTACTGCATATCGTCGCCGTTGTAAACATCGGAATGAGTTGGACTCTACTAGGGTTATATGTAGTGCCGAGATCATTGGTATCTTCTTTATTGTGGCCAAACATGAGATCAACTCCCTCATCATACTCGTTTCATGGCAACTGTCAAGCAGTTGATGCATAAAGAAAAACATTTCAGGGGTCACAGCCAGATTGCAAGCCACATGTCTTTCATAGTTAAGGCTAACTTGAGCAGAAAAACCAAAGGCAGCTGGTATGGAATTTAGGAATATAAAACCATTGTTCTTTCAGTTGATTGCCTTCAAATAGGATTAAGAGCACTACATGCTGTCCTACATCGAGGAACCGCCCCTGTATTATTTAACATCTTGACCAATCTTTCTCCTTGGCCGGTGGAGAACTGTATCGATTCCTAGTGTTCGAGAATTTTACTGAAACATGGATTGAAAAGAAGATTGATGTCCTTGAAACAGTTTCGTTGGCCTATGAAATGATCTGTATGCCTATTGTTCACACATCATTATCACATTAGTTTCCGCATGCGACATCTTGCAGTGTATGAAGAATGAGACGCATCTGTCAGCAACACTTGGTTGTAAAGGCTTATTAGAACTTAACTGTTTGTTGCTCGAATCAGATATGATAGGTGATAATCAGTTTCGTTGAGCATACAGGGGCGCCTAAGCTCGACTGGAGTGTTTGAAAAGTTCTGGAATGTGTAGAAACGATCGGTGGGTTCGCCTCTCGTCAATGCCATGGTATTTAACTAGCAATCGATGCTCACGTTCCTTTCATGAGACCTTATATGACATTTTTCTAGCGGTGTTCTCGAGGCATGCGTTGTCCTCCTTTCGGAGAATCTTGACGGCGACATAACCACGGTCTGCTGCTGACATTTTCACTTTGTGAGCATATCTGCGGTCATTTAGGGAAAATGAAGTTCCATTGTATTGCCACAGGTAAAGCGGTTGTTGGACCCAAAACATTCCATCGCTCTTTATTTCTTCTCTGGCTGTTTGGCCGGTGGTAACACCATGTCTGCAACAAAGCAAAGTCATAGCCGCCTACAGCACATGGTGACTTTGTGCTTGTTGACAGAGTTTTCCAGAAATCCGGCTTAAGCATAATATGTCAGTAGTTTGTATCTTCCGAACATAGCATCATCGGTGGTTGACTCAGCTACTCCCTGAGCCCCTGAATGGGGTACGCAACTTACCCACTGTTGCGACCGAGATTAAACACCTGCTGACTAAGCAAGCGACTTCGGTGTTTCACCTCAATTCGCATTTTCATCGCTCACTTCACCAAGGACAACTGTTGATTCTCATATCACTGTCTGGCCGTTCACAACCAAACTTGTACACTCAAATACAATGACAACCCTCACGGTACTCCCTGAAAATTATGCCATTGCCCTTAAGCTTATCGACGAGGCTCATGCCCAAGACCCTAACACCACCCCCGGCCCTGATGGGGGCCCCATCCCCTATGAGCTTCACTACGCTCAAGAGATGACCCGCTGGCTGGCCATTCACACACCCGATGCATCACCTGCGTTGCAGCTAGCTTGTCGGGCGCAGCACTTCCGTCGGTGAGCACTCACTTCACTGCTTTCACTCATCCTTTCGAATCTTTAACCTGCTCGCAATCACAACCCTTCCTGCCCTGTCCCTCCCGCCGCCTCATCCAATCACTAACGCCCTCTCAAAGCTGGGAACTCCCCCGCTCCTCTTATCCCCAAACTCGCTCTGGCTATCTCATGTGGCGCGCCAAAGCCAAGTCTCTGGCCGCTCAACACCTCACAACCCTCCTCTCCTCCCCAGCTATCACCCCCCCCATCCCCGAATCCGAAATCGAGTACATCGCTTCGCTCGTCAGAAAGGAAGGGCTACGCGCTACATCCACGAAACCCAGAGATAGCATTGAAACTGCGCCCTCCCAACAAGAAATTGACGCCCAGGCCGTCGAGGACGTAGCCTGCCTGGTGTTTCTGACTCAGCAGTTCGAGTCGTACTCGACAACGGGAAACGGAGCAGCGATTGATGACGACAAGTGGGTGAATATATTGCGCAAAACGTGGGCAAAGATGGGGGAGAGGGGAAGGGAGCTTGCGTTGGGGGTTGTAGAAGCGTTGGGGGAGAGAGGGAAGAGATTGGTTGTGAGGGCTGTTAGTGGGGATGAGAAGGGGGAGAATTGATGAAGTTCTGATCTTGAAGGAAGTTTGTGGTTGGGTATAGAGAGATTTGGGGGAAAGGAGGGGGGCCTTTTGCTTTGAGATCAGTATCCTCAGTATCACAGCCTGATCGTTGCTGGAGATGCAATGCACATATTTATTAGTCCTGAAAGTATTGACGATCATTGTCAGGGGCTCCCGGGCCTCGAGTCCAGTCCAAGACACCCGTAAGTCCCGCACCTGCAAGTACCATAGAATTCTGACATTTCCTGCTCGAAAGGCGTAAATGCTGCAAGGACAGAGTCAAAAATCCCCGTGAAAACCCAAATTATATCCTCCAAACAGCCATATACGAACCCAAGATCCACTATCAATACTAAAACGCTAACCCAAAATGATCATCTATACAAGGCTCAGTTCCCATGTATCTCCCGCTCTCTCTATGCATGCCGAGCCACATTCCCCCTCCCAGCAGCTCCTTCTCCAAAGGTCTCGCTTCCATGCAACTCATTCAACCCCGACGTGTCATACCTGTAATTCTGTGTAGGCAACTCAACCGGACCAGACTGCCAAGCTGTATACTGCTTTGGCTCCTGCTGGCCAGGAACAGCAGCAATCCCATAGTTCACAGACTGCTGCTGCGGCACTGGTTGGCCGTACCCAGCCAGCTGGGGCTGAGGCAGCTGCGGTGCATGGGGATCTGAATACATGCTGAACCCGGCAGAAGCGTACGCCGGATTCGTATGCGGGAGGACATTGCCCGTTTGCATCCATTGCTGCTGTTGTTGCTGCTCGCTTGACTGCGGGCTTGGAGTAGTTTGCAGCGTTCCGAAAGCAGCCGACGGCGGCGTGGGACTGATCGGTGACGGAGACCCCATGGGGCTGATGCCGGTTTGGCCCGCGGCCATGCTCTGGCGCGGATCGAAACCAGATTGTGCTGGACTGGTAGATGGAATAGAATAAACCTGGGACATGTGAGGGTTCGTCGGAGCCGGGGCGGGAGGAGTAGGCTGATTCGGTTGTTGCAACACGACGGGTACTGCCGGAGGGCTGGGCTGGTTGTCATCATGCTTTTTGCGCCGCATGAATAAGACGGCGACCAGGCCAACCAAACCGAGGGCGGCTACGCCGCCTACTACGCCGCCTATAATGGCACCAGTGTTGTTTTTCTCGGGTTTAGGAGGGGGGGTAGGCGGTGGAATGGGAGCGGTAGAAGAGGATGAAAAGATCGGGTCAGAAGTGCTGCGACTTGAGCTTGACCGAGAGGTTGTTGATGTCGTATAGATGACACTTCTACTGGAATCGGTCACCCTCAACGGGGTGTAATAGATGTCACCTCTTCCGCGTCTGACGCCACAGCCAAGGACAGTGAAGCCAGTCCAGACGGGGTCACGGTAGATGTGTGTGTAGCAGTAAGGGTACTCTGGGTCATCGCTGTAGTGTTATGTGTGAGAGGTATGTCCCTATCAGGATGGGAGCGAATTGGGAGCATACCAGAGCATGGTCGTGCCGTCAAGAGTAAATCGACTCGATTCCGTTGAGTCGAGGCATGTCGTCCATAGGCCACATGACAAGCCATTATCATTGCAGCACCCGAGATAATAGTGGGAGAGCGACGCATGATAGGCACAGAATTCGGTACGAGCACAATACAGAGCCGAGTCTATGGCAACATTAACGCTTAGGAACAACACAATCACAGATACAATTACTAACCTGGATCTCCCCTCATAAAGCCGCAAGTATTGTTGGGTACAGCGCGCGCCTGTAAGATTGGGGCCTTTGGGGGAGGGGTCGGCATCGGGTCAAAGGCATTTTGGAGTAATTCTTTGAGCGGCTGCTCCGTTTGCTGAGGAGGATGGTACGTTTGCTCGTCATCGCGATGCCACCACACAAGCTGGGCATCAACGACTCCCAGGACAGAACTCAGCGCCACTAGGCCCAGCGATGCCTTCATATCTACGATGATGGAAAGCAGATGGTTGCAAGGAGAAAATGGGACCAAATGATCGGGTACCCTGGAAGAGCGGAAGGCGGGGAGTCTTGTTGAAGACCCGCGAGGGCGGGCCAGGGGGTCGCTTTTGCTTTTCCAGAGGATGCAGAAGGCTGCAAACCAACAGCCCAGTTCTCGCTTCATGACTTTTTAGCGCGCAGCCAGCTAAGAAAAAAAAGGTGACATTGGCTGCAGAGATAATGCCATGATTGGCTCAGTCGGCTGTGAGTGGACATCGTCAGTCGACTCGGGCACCCTCTTCTCGAGCGGCTGATCAGGGTTAGGCTCATTTTGACAGACGAGGGGGGGAGCAGGCAGCGGTCGGAAGGCAGCGTAAGACGGAGTGAGAGACGTCCGTCGCCAAGACACCTTGTGTTGATGCCTGTCGTACTTTTTGATAGAAGAAGAATGACGTCTCTTGTCCTTTGGAATTTTCCGGAGTTCAACTGAAGAATTGCACAATGCTGTCGACAATGAGATCGTTTGATGCGACCACTGGTAAACATTTTCAGACAGAGCAGACCCAAATTTCGGGCCTGAATATACCAGCCATGCCGTCTTCATGCATGATGCATCCCCCGCCGAGCTTTGGAACCTGGATTTAGTGTGGCTGGTATACATAACCTGTGTGTTTGTGGCACCTCAAGCTCCGGTCCAGACTTCAATTATTCACGGCATCCTGTGGACAGCTCGCCGAACTTCCAACATTCAGCAATGGGAAGTTAATGCCCATTCACTTGTCTTCGACGGATTTTCAGGGGAAGAAACATTAGGAAACGAAAGAACTTGGGCATGCGGGAGCCCTGCAAAACTGTTGCTACCGCATGCTCAACGTGCTGTAACAGGGTTGTTGTTGGCGTTGTGATGAGGGGCTTAGCCAAAAACAGAGCACAAGTTGCGGAGAAAAGATGGTTGATGTCAACACGAGACTGTGTCAGGCCCCAGAAGAGGAAATCCGGCTTATATCTAGACAGTATGAGTACTGTGATGATACATGTCAACACTCTAGCCAAAGGTCTCGGCTTTGTCTTGGCTCAGCTTGGGACCCGCACCTAGGGCGCAACCGTGGGGCTGCAGGGCTGAGCTTGCGGAGCTTGGCATTGCAATTGGACTTGGGAAAATATAACAGTCCGTCCCATTCGAACTTGATATCGAAATCCAAACCAGATAAACGGGATGGGACCGAGAAGCGCCTTGTCATATTGTAGCCATTACATTGATGTTTACTGGTGCTTGGACACACTGGCAGCATGGTATCTCACAGCTCAGCCAGCTTTTGAATGTCATCATTCAACTTTTGCCAGTGACATCGCGAATATGATATGTTTTAGCCTCAGCATAATACCTAAGTTGTTTCCCTTGATCCGCAAAGTAAAAATGAGCCTCAGTATGACAAAACCAATAACGCAACGACCAAACTCCAAACCTTACCGGCTCCTATACCCCCATTCTACCAGCCCAGCAACTTCTCGCCTACGACAAATCCATACTCCAACTGCCGAAATCCGCCCCAAAGTCATCCGGCCCCGACAAGCTTGAAAAGATATCATCGGCTGTCCCCCCACCGAGCCCCATATCCCCAGCTGAACTTCCCCCCTGACCCTGCTGCTGTCCGTCCAACCCCATCCCTGCGTCCCCAGCACCTCCCTGAGTCCCATCTCCTCCAGCACCGCCAGTACCAGACCCATTCGCTGCCGCAACAGCTGCCGCAATAGCCCCCTCCATACCACCCAACTCAACACCTCCAACGACCCCCAATCCCAGCGCATCCGGCATCATCGCGGCAGCAGCCGCAGCCGCCGCAGCAGTTGCCGCATCAACACCGACATCAACGCCCACAGCAGGTGCCGCAGCAGCAGCAGGAGGGAGGGGCAAAGCTAGTGGGGTAAGCTGTGCCTCAACGCGGCGGTAGAGGCGGACAACGGTCTCGGCAAGAACCGGGTCGGCCCGGAGGTGTGCGCGGAAGTCGTGGGCTTCGAGACGGAGGGCATCGCGGAGAGTCAAGCGGTGGGGGTGTTTGTGTTTGGCATCTTGGGATTGGTGGTTTTGGGCTTGATCGTTGTGGTCGGAGGAGTTATTGGACTGGGTAGAGGGTGAGGAGATCGTGTTATTGCGCACATCCGGAGCGCAGATCATTGTTGTGACGACGTCGTAAGCGATGCCGGGCTCGGGACTGGATTTCAGCTCGTCAAGGATGATACCTAGCAAGCGGTGTGGGCCGAGTATTTGCTGCGCGGCAAGTGTCTGGCGATGTGTGTACGGAGCAGGCATGCCGTTCATTGAGTTAAGCGTAGGGTTTTGGGCCCACTGCACGAGTTGCTGGATGGTCGTGCGGACGGCAGCCGCCAAACCACCATGGATGAGAGCACCAGTTGCTGGGTTCGTAATCTGCGCGCTGCACCAGGACTCAAGCTCGGTGTGGTCAGCGCCGCCAGTGCGTCGGGAGACAGCAAGGTTATCCGCAATAGCGAGGAGCAGGGGCTCGATCTTTTGGCACTCGGGGTCCTGGCGTTGGTAGGATTTGAGGGCATGTTCGAGAGGCTTGGCGACGATGTTGAGCACCGAGGAGAGCATAGTGGATGCTTCATTAGAGATGGACGTCGGTTTCAAGATAGGCTGAAGGATCTTGATAACGGCGTTCTGAATGGGCTGGTTGTCGGCCCAGAGCAGGTTCGACAGGTAGAGAAGAGCCGGCACCAAAGCTGGTAGGAGCAGGACATCCACCAGGTATTCGAGACCGCCCTTAAGCATCTCATCAGTTAAGTACCCAGCGCTCAGGGCATTAACGATCTGGTGGAAGAGCGTCGGCGCAAGGAGATAGAAGTCCTGCGGTGGACACGACGACATCAACTCATCACCAAGACCGCCTGCTTCGGTATCAAACAGCCCATGGATCCAACCACCCAGATGCGACTTCTCTTGTTCACTAAGCTGCTCCAATGGCTGACAGCGGTCAACGCCGTTCAACAGCTTTGCAACAAACGACCCCGACGAGCGAATTCCCAGGTCGGCTGTGCTGAGGTTGTATCGGTAGACGAAGGCGAGCAGCAGCAGAAGCACAGATCCAAACTCTTCATAGACTGGCTGATACTCGCCATGATCTTCTTCGTATCCGGCCCAGTTGTCGAGCAGCTCGCACAGAGGATGGAGGATTTTGTGCGGCTTATCGAACAGGAGCAGGACGTCCAAGGATAGTGGCTTGCTAGCCAGGTCTCGGCAGATCTGTTTCAGGGTCATAGTCTCTTTGTTACGGCAAAGAGTACCGATAACCTAAGAAAAATCAGTGCCTGTTTACACAGCGTCCTGGAGATCAAGCCTACCTCGACGATGGCCTGCGCAACAGCACCAACATTCCCATTCATGTTATCCAGTTCCCCGATGAGCTTCAGAGTCCGATCTGGCTCTTGAAGGCAGGCCTGGACCAGCTGTTCCTTCACATAGCGGCCTTCAGGTGGCAGTGATTGATAAGTTATATCACCCAGCAGCGTCTCAATTGCTGCCTGTGAGAGCAGGCCATGGAGCTGGCAGGCAAAGCAAAAGTCCTGACGGACTGAATCATTGAATGAGTTGGTGTTCGGCATATCAAACATGCCCGATAACGTTGGGAACATGTTGATGTCCACCTGATTCAGAGCTTCCGTGATGCACATCTCGGCGTTGAATGGATACATGGTGGTCGCAGCATAGGCAACCAGCTGAACCAAAATGAGGGGAACTTTGTTAATCAGAAACGATTTGAGTAGATGTCCCGTTTTCGCTCCCTCATTGCGGAAAACGGCATTGGCCAAAAGGTCAAATGATGCCAGGATAAGATGGACGGCCATTGCTTGAAGGTCGCCCTGATATCTGTTGTGAAGATAACCAAACAAGGCCTCATCATCGATCATGGGCCGACCGACGAGCTGCAACACATCAGTATTGAACCGACAGCGACTGATACTGCTCTCAGAAGGATCCCTACCGCAGCACCGAGGTAAATGTATAGACCTGCCCGAGTGTTGACGACGGGGAGCTCAGGAACCTGAAAGCTTTCTAGGCTCATGCTGAGATCATTCATAAATGATGGCATATCCATACTCTTCTTCTCTTGAGCCGCATACCGTGCAAGGACCTCAGAACGAAAATGCTCCAACCGACCAGTGATATCGGCTGTTAGATGCATAAGTGTAGGCAAAAAGGCGTCTAAGCTGTCCAAAAGCTTCCTGCAGATGTCTGGCATCTCATTAGTCCTCTTGATGCAAAATAACACAATTATTACTTTTTTTTCTTACCCTTGCATGCCGGCTGGCTCAGCGTCTCATTCACCAGCTGATTCTCGCAGAAAGCAAAGTAGAACAATACAAATGCGTTTCTGGCATCCTCGGACTCGTCCTTCACTTGCAGCCCATTCATCGAGTTGAAAGCATCCCTCGAGATGGCCGCCGAGACCTCGGCGAACAGGGCCGTCCAACGAGCAAGCACCTTGGCCACCTCCGTCACGTCGTGGCTTGTCTTGATCCCAGTCCCATGGTTTACGGCCCGCGCAAGACGCCATAGAACATCCTCTTCTACCATATATGAATTACGCCAGCGCACCATGCGGCTCGTTAGATCGGCTTTCGAACTGCCACCGACATCTGCGTCATTAGTGCTGCTATCTCCAGCCCCATGTTTGGGCTTGCCATCTGGTGTCTGAGCGCGGGTATGCGCAGTCGAGTACTTATACAGCGCGCGCAAGACAGCTGCGGTGGTGATACGCCCCTGTTTCTGGAGAACTTGGAGGTATTGCAGCGTGCGCTGGTCGACACACTCGCGGTTCGATGGTGTCGGGCGCAGTAACAGGTCAGCTAGCGGCACGGGAGCCAGCGGGTGGTTAGCAAAGAGGGTTTGCGACTGGTCGGCAAAGATAGCAGGATCGAGGCGTTCGTGTTCGGCGTCGGAAAAGAAGTCAGACCAGGCCTTGATGGCGGCCTCTAGGCGCGCTGTCAAAGGGTCCGTGACAGTGACCATGGTGATGAATGTTTTTGCATTGGCGTAGGTAGGTAGTCTCGACTTCGTACTTAGAACAGACTAGCGACAGGTGATGGATTCTCGTTGGGAGATAGATCGAACTTGGAACTCGGCGGTTTAGCTACTTGGATCAGCTGGTCATCGTCGCGCGTCCCATCTATGACCCTCCCATCAGAGATCATGCAATTGGCTGCTTAAATCGCCAGTGTCTCATACAATCGGAGCCTTGGCGTTGTTTCTCGCACGTTGCTCTCACTCAACCGCATCTGCTGCGCTGCGAGGACTTCGCGAACGCGTCGATCGCATCACAGCGTACCGGTGCTGCAGGTGGGGCACGGATCTGGCGCTGCGGTTCCATCAGCCAAGACGGCGCGTAAAATAACCCCAGCTCCGCATGCAGGGTGTGTAATTTGATGTACTTTACGGACCCATACAGAGCGCAAGAATGGAGAGATTCCATCGTTTTTCACAAAGTTAAGGAACAAAGAGATACAGAGCGGCCCTCTTAACAAAGCGCTCGCACAAGTAATTGGTGAACCATAATAAACTGTATAGAACTTTCAATAACAATGAATTTTCCTTCACTGAAGACTAAATCCCCTGGCATATTTCACCTAGGAGCAGGCATCAGACTGCATTTCAATCTCTTTACTCCTAATATTAATCTGTCACCACCCCCACAGTCACCCTTCTTACAGTCTTAAAGTTTCTGCTATTTTCTGAACGTAATATGCGCAGCTGCAGCTAGGGTTATAATGGTGTATACAGTCGTAAACAGCCATGACAAGGAGGGTTTGAGGAGTTCGTTAACAATCAATCCGTTGTCGTTGTGGAAATGGCTTATGTCCTGTTTAGTTGTTAATATCCTGCCGATTGTGCTTGGTAAGAAGAATGTCGTTGAATGGCTTCCGAGTCGCTAGCCAAAGTTGAGTAAGCCAGAAGACAGGTATCCGGCTTGCTGCTTCTCTGGGCGATTTGTGGTTTGGAAGAGGACTGTAACCTTCAAAGGTGAATCGCAATATTACACCTACAACATCTACTTGGAAACAACCATATCTTTGCACATTCTTGGGGATTAACTCTTTGACTCGAGAAAACAATGCGACACAAACACCGATGCTAGGTATTTGAGTAATTGTAAGTGTAGATTGGATGTGGACATATCATCCTAACCCCATGTCACAAAAGTTCACTTAACTAAAACTAAACTTCTGCGTACTTGAATACCTTCTCCTGCTTGCCCAACCCATATGCTAAAAAAGCGCAATTCAAATGATGTCTTGCGAGCTCTGTTTTTCGAACACTCTGAAATAAGGCATTTGACGTCATGACATATTGTTAGAGATGTAGAGCAATACCTCTTTGTCAGCTTACTGACATTGATGCAAAAGGAGTCACCGTTTTGCAACGTGCTGCATTACATTCTTAATTTACAGTTTTGTGAAAAGCTAGTCTCTAAGCAAGCGTCAGGCCTAGTGTGCCTCTGGGCTGCTCAACTTGGTTGGAAAAAGCTCTGGACGAGTTTTGAACATTATCAAGCTCCGGGATGTCCTGTATTCCCTTTATATCCGTGCTGCAACTCCATGTTCTTACATGAACCTTCCCTACAAACCATTGCCTTGGTGTTAGCAGGACCATACTGCCGGAAGTACAGCGATCTTATTAACAAACGATCCGCTCAGTCTTTAGGGCTTCGAATTGCCCTTGGTCTGGCCACATATCGTTGGCGAACTCATTCGCCACAGCAGCAACAACTCTACGAATTACCATCGTATAGGAAACCCCTTCTGCCGAATTCGTTGTACGCCTCATTGTCAGCCATCTGAAGTTCAAAATATGCAAGCCCTCCTCAACTTGGTTCAATGCCATGGACCTTTCGGCCTTACATATGTCGGAGATATATGGTTTAGTGTTCGCACACGTGGTTGTTGTTGGCGAGTCTGCACATGGCTGCATCTTATGGTCATGCTACGGAGTGGCAGTTGCCAAAAGTGATTGGTGTCTTCAATATGAGTGGAATTGGATGAAAATTGTGCTAAAGTTGATGATTTGCGCGATACTAAACAAGTGATATGTCAGTGAATAGCAAATCTACCCAGAGGAGTGCCACTCTATGAGTCAAGGAGACACACTTGATTAGATAATGCGCTCGCAACAAATGCAGTCAATATGGTAGTTGTCAGGAAGAATTTAGCGCCTGGTAATCCAATGTTTCTGAAACTGTTATGAAAACTGGGATTATTTGGAACGGAGTGTCCCTTCGAGGTTTGAACCCCATGTTCTTCAATGAAATGTAGGTCCTACCCTTGAGGGCCTTCGAGAAATCAAGTATCCTTTCGATGATGAAACAGATGAAGTACACCATGGATATGCAGACTTCTCCTCCTGCTTTGACCACTACAGGCTGAAAAAAAGCAAATGATGGCTTACTCCATGAAAGGTTGGCCTCGGCTCCCAGGTCGACGCGCGAACATGAGGCAAACTGTGGAATAAAGCCGTCGAAGAAGATCAGACAGATGACCTAATATGCATCAACTGTCTTGTAGATGGGTACATGTAGAAGTGTTGCACAAGGGCCTGCAAAGGCAAGTGATGAACTGGAAGGAATTTAATGGAGTTTCCGCAGTGTGAATGTTACCGCTGCGGGAAGTGTCTCACTTCAAGTGTTTTGTGACGGGAAGCAGGCTAAATCTCGAAGAAGGAAGAGGTTGGTAAAACAGGTCGTTGACTAGGGGGGATCTCTGAGTGGGGGTAAGACAGAGCTTCCTCGCTTCAAATAGAAAGAATGCCGGACTTCGACTCTTGGACTCTTTCCAGGCAGGTCTAACATTGTGCTCCGTTGTAAGTGAGACAAAATCGTGGACGTAGGTGTGGAAAGCTAACTGCAACCTCGCCTCTGAGAGTCATGTTTCGCACTTACATATATGACCTTTGCAATTCAGGGGTAATTGAATCATTCCTTCACATGTTGTCTCATTTTACTCACATACAATGTGAGTGGTCACTTACATCCAGGCCATCCGCGACATATATATGTTAGCTTCCATCTACAGCCGAGGTTACACAGGCCACAAACGGAGAGTGATTCGGCAGCAAACAGTGCTCTGTTCATGGATCAAGTCAGGGGTATAAAGGCTTTAGAGTGTCATCGAAAGTTTACTTCGAGAGAACTATGAGTAAACAAAGCCATTATCTGTTGTTTGTTAGTTAGGATCCACTCAAAGCCAGCATCATCTCTATTCATCATGACCTCCCGAACACAAACCGCCAGCAAGAGCCACAGATACACCATTCCGAAGGGCAGCTGGACGTGCTGCAAATGTCTGACACCAAACTCAGGGATTCACCACGTTTGTGACGGTATCGTCCCCTATCAAGGTATCTACGATGAGATCTGCAGCCACTGGCATTGTTCAAGCTGTGCCCGTCTCAGCGAGGGTACGCCATCAGATATCCAGTCCTCAACTCCTCGTCACTAACACCACTTAGACTCCAACTTCGCCAAGCAAAACCATACATCATCTTCACCCCAACCTTCCTACCCCTTCTCCTCTCACCCCTACCCCCCGCCTCGCTCAGCTATACCATCCGATCCATACAGCTACTACCCCCACGCACAACACTCCTCTCCAACCAACCCCTACTCATCCCCCTATCATCATCATCAACCCCACTTCCCTCCTCGGTCCTCATCAACCTTCTCCTATACAAAGGCCTACCTCCAATCCGCAGCCGCCACAGCCCGCCGGGCGCACCCCCACACAACCACGACATTTGCTGAGGCCTTCCCGGCACCAACCAAGCTCGACACTAGCCTCGATGCCGAGCAGCGCGATCATATGGCGTGGGCGGGGCTGAAGCTGGATTATTCGGCTATTGGCAAGAAGGAGAGGAAAAAGGGGAGTAAAACCAAGGGGAAGGAGAGAGAAAATGGGGCGAGAAAAAGAGGCAGGGAATCAGAAAGCGAGGATGTTGGACATGGGAGGAGGGTTCGCGGTAGAGAAGATGATGTTGGTCGCGATGTGGAAAAGAATGGCAACGGGGTGACAGGGAAGAGCGAAAGAAATTTTAGCGGGTACAGAGCGATGCGGTTTGGGGAATGCGATAATTTGGGCACAAGAGATGTGAGGGTCAACGGATATTCTGCTGGGTATTTTCCTGCTTTTGTGGAGGATGCTGATGAAGGATATGAAGGAGATAATGGCATGGACGAATTGTGGTGAATATGGCTACTAGGAATCCTCGTGATGCCGTGGTGTGTTCAGGTTGGAGTTGTGCCGCTGTTTGTTTATCTGAACTCAGGGGTAAATTCAGGGGGCAGGGTTAGGGTTATGCCTACACAGCGGGGATACGTTCGTGGCTCGATGGTAGGAAACTACAAGAAATCCGGTCAAAACTGACACAGATGTTGATTTTAAGTGCATCATGGTCCGTAGAATTCCTATCAGCAGACTGCCAAAAAGTCTCTCGGGGTACAACTGATACCCTAAGCAGCTTCAACTGGAGTGGACGTTTGAGTGTTGTCTCGAAGGGGACTGGGCGTGACCTACCATACATTGATGAATCTGCGTTGGGTAAAACTGCAGTCAGTATTAGCTGGCGGGCGACTCGCCCACTGTGGACGTGGCAACGATGCGTCATATCTCTAAGAGCTTCGATACTTTACCCACTGCCAACACAACGTTCTCTGTATACAAACCATTGCAATCCCAACCTTATGGACTGCTTCAAGGCCGTGCGTCAACGGCTTTCCAGTTTTTTCTGACTCCAGCCAGCCCACAATCAAGCCCCCTTCACATAATTTCTTGTATCCATGCATCTACGTCCGATAGTCATCTCGAACCACATCCTCAGCTCAAAAACCGCAGCATCAAGATCCATTCCTCCCGAGTCAAACGTATGCCCGACAACACCCACATCACCCCCTTCTCAGCAAACAAACACCATGACAACAACACCTCTCCGTTCCAAGAATCTCTTTCAAATGCGATTCATCGTGTCTCCAAGAGGCCAACGTAAAGGTCCCTCGAACAGCAACTGCCATAACGGTCCGGGCATCCGGGACAAAGATCCGTGAGGTTCATAAAAGCTCCCTGGCTTTGTTGGAACCACCAGGAAAACTATAAATAACCCCTTTCCCCCAGCTCAAACATTACCTTCTATAGTCACACTACACATACGACTACAACCACATCCACACATCAATACAAACCTTCACAACCACAGCCACCTTTCTCAAAAATCAACCATTAACATGTCTGATGACGCTCCTACCCCCCACCCCACCTCCGGGGACAACACCGTGACCGACCTCCCTCCCTCCATTTCCCTTAGTGAATCCTTGGAGCCCAAGGCGGAGGAGGGCTCTGATAAGGAGGAGGGTCCTGATAAGGAGGAGGGCTCTGATAAGAAGGAGGGTGAGGGTCAGGCCAAGAACGAGTAAACCTTCCTCAATAGTCTACTGCTCTGTTCGCTCTGTTTGTTCGCGCGATGGCAAGTTCACCAGCGAGCAAGAAGAAAAATGAAAGGCAGATAAAGGGGTTGATATCAACTAGCCGGTAATTAGGGAGGAGGTTGAGAGTTGGATCGGTGGAAGGCTAGCTTGAGGAATGGTCGTGATCGAAATTGGTTAGTGCGGAGCGTGTAACAAACTTGAGTCGTTCGTTAGCAGACCGATTTTTTTTGTCAATCACAAATCGAGCGCGTTGAGTTCACCTACCTACTTGGCCTTTTTTGATTTCTGAGTGTACTAGGATGGCATGAGCGTTAAGTAATATAAAGGTGATGTCGCTGCCTCTGTTCCATGATGACTGTCGAGCAGTGGTGATCGGGTACACTGTCAAGAACAGCAACCCCTGAAGCCAATTGTTTCCATTTAATGTGTATTAGACATTTCCACTATTTTCGTATGTTACAAGGAAATTCTCTACCAAAAAGACTGTCGTATTTGCGGCTCAACAACATTCTTGGGAGACAAACGCCCCGAAGAGGGCAAGCAAACACCCAACACCCAGCCAAATCTACCAGCACTGGTCCTCAAAAAAATGCAATGATTACTCCTCAGAAACGCACAGCACGAGCTTTTAAGAAACGAACAATCTAGAATATGTAGGAACAAGAGGAAAAAGACACCGTCGCCAGCTTTTATTGAGCGCGTCCCGGGTATCAATAGTAAACTCTCTCACAAGCAAGAAATAAGCAACAACCGCTAAAATCTCTCGGGGAAGCGAAAAAAAAAAAGTTAAAACAAGCAAATAATGAAAGATGCAAGATGATCCCAACACTCCGACCGACCAACCTAGAACCAGATATGCCCGCCAAACAACTGACAGATAGAAACAGACAGATAGAAAACTATGCAGATATTAGTGAAACCCGACCGATCAGTCAACCGCTTCACCTTTCTCCTTCCAACTCCAGAAAGGTTCCATCGCGAATGAGACAGTACGGGAGTGTGCTGTGTGTATGTGGGGTATGTGAAAGATGCTAAACACAACGATGCACCCATATGGTCGAGATAGGTAGGTATATAGGAAGGTTGGACTGCGTGTGACCGTCGTGGAAACTCCGCGAGCGACGAGGTACCCTTGTGTGTTGGTGTGCGTAACGATAGAGACGCAGGAGTCGTTCGCTTGGGAGGTTTCAGTCGTAACGGAGGAATGTCGCAGTCAACGGGGACCCACAGCTTCCTGAAAAGCAGATCCGGTCACACCTCCCACGCTATATCATCCCCGGAGGCGGCTCCCTCCCAACGCCAGGCGGCGTCCCTTGGACCCCTACCGCTGGACTGTTCTTACCCTTTAACGTATTATTCGACGATCCAAGTCCTCTCTTCATCATTTTTCCTAACACTGTCACCAGCTCACAGGCATCATTAAACATATCATTATCGATCCCTTCTGTCGCCTCATACACTTCTGCGATAGTATCCCTCGCGAGCTTGCGGCTGGCTTCCGGGTCACGAACACATTCGTACAGGAAGGCCGCGTACTCTGTTTTTACAGATAACCGCAGAGAATGGGATCCCCAGAGGAGTTCCTCTGCGAGCTGGACCGCCTCACGGAAATATTGGTGTGCTTCGGGAAGGTAATTTCCTGGCTTCAAGAGGAAGGCTGTCGGGGGAGGGGGGTGCTCGAAGCCAGGGGGTGGGCCGACAGAAGATTTGCTGGCATCGTAGAGGTCGTCGCGGGCAATGCCCTTCCCTTTATCGACGCGCGAGGACGATGGGTGGCCAGAGACGGACTGTGTGTCGGGGGTGTTTGCGGCCGTGATTGAAGAAATGGGAGGAGTGTTATGGAAGAGGACGAATATGTGGTAGAAGGAGGCGCGCAGCTTGTAGGCCAGCACCTTGAGCTCGACATAGTTCCCGACCATGGGCAGGACGTACTGCTGCAGGAGGACGAGGCCCTCGCGCGAGAGCCAGATGATGTGGCAGATGAGATCGGTCGCTTCTGGAGGATATGTGCCATCTGGACGGCGCTGCTTCCGAGCCTTGATGAGCTGCCCGGAGAGGTTGATCGAAAGGCCGAGAATCTTGAAGAGGACAGATGAGAGGAGCGGATTGTCGCGCTCGACGGCCTTGGCTAGACGGCCGAGAAACTTCTGGTCGACCTCGGATGACGCCATGGTGATAGTGAGAGAGGGTCTAGGTTGGTAGCCTAGATGCTGCTCAACGGCCAAACAGTAGCGACTTGAACGAGTGAATGCTGATCAATCGAGACGTATCTTGCATCAGGCAGAACAAGAGGCGGGCAGCATTCGGTGGGGTGCCCAAGGTGGAACTGCAGCTTGGGCGCTCACGCCACGAGGAGGCTTCTCGACAAGTCGTGTGCGGGCTATGATTACACAGAAACCTGCACGACGGCATCAGATATTTGTCAAGGGGCGCGGGCCGGCGATTGGAGGGATACTGACCAATATGAGAGGGCGAATCGATGAGGGATGTCGAGGAAAATTTGCGCGGAGCTGGCAGCGAATCAGCAGCTCGCGAGGGCGGCAGCCAGTCGCCAGTCGTCTAGTAGGAGCACAAGCAGTGGAATGAATGAGGTTCAGAGTTGGCGGAAGGCTTGCGTAGACTCGCGTAGGGCATTGCGTCGTCAGGAAAAGGTGTGAATCGGGGGGAGGAGGGAGAAAGGTGAGCGAGCTAGGCGCGGAAGACTGGCGGGGGTGAGTGGCGGCTCGCTCACTCGTTGCGCGCCAATTCCCCGGAACCGGAAACAGAGGGCAAGGCGGGAACGATTCGTCGGTTTTATTTTTTTTTTTTTGGGATGGGAATTTGCAATGTGCAGTGTCTGGCGACGCGGATGATTGGGACTGGCGGCAGGATCTTGTGCGCGCGAAGCTGATGATCTTCGCGGTGGAGCCGACGTCCAGTCGCAAAAGCGAAAGCTGTGACAGGCAGGACCCAGGGGACGCCAGGAAACAGACGCCAGCGCACCCCCAGCCGCAACCTAGGATGGGTCTGATGGAGCCCAGCGTGGGTCAATTGGCGACCCTTGACCTGATGTGGACCGGGAGCCGAAAGCCGGGGTGCCGTGAGATCTCGATCGAACCAAGAGGAGCGAGGATGCGACTTTGCTGCGGGATGCGTCGGGTATGCACTGTTCACTCGACTTGGGGCAAAGCACAGACGAGTGTCTGCGGAAGAAGGTTCTTCAAGAGCGTGATGCGCTCGACGATCGATCGATCGATTGATCTGCAGCGGACAGCTTCGGCAAGCCTAGTGTAATGCACGAACGAACGACTGGCACCGACTGAATGCAGCCCAGCAGCGTGGACGCGGCAAGGCTGTTGCGGTTGCGATTCGAAAGTCTTTGATGAGACGCTGGGCCAACTCAGCAACACGAAGCTGAGAGGAGGGCTGATGAGGCCGCGGGACAAAGAATGAATAAAACCGAAAGACCAAACAAACGAAACGCGCGACGAGACATCTGGGCTGCCGACGGGTCCCGTTTCTCTCTCTGACTGCCCGACGCGGAGAGCACTTGAACTGCAGACGGGAGCTGCAAGGTGAGTTGTCCACGTCGCTCGCGCCCACGCCCACGATCACACCCACGCTCTCTCCTCGCCGAGACCAACTAGCCCGGGCATCAATTGACCTCACTCTCGTCCCGGCCGTGGCTGATCGCGCATCATGAGGCAGCTCAGATTCGGCTCAATGGAACCACACCATCTTAGCCCTGCATAAGGCTGCGAATGAGCGACAAAAAGTTGGCTGATGCAAAGATAACTTTGAGGCGGGTTTGAGGGCAAAGAAGAGGGCTGAAGCATCGACAACATCAGGCCAAGAACGGGGTGGCTTGACGCTCCGGTTGCCGAGATCAGCCAAGCATCAGCTCAGGGACCCTTGCTTAGCTAATACGATCTCGGGAATTACAATGCACGGGCCAGCTTAGGGCTGGAGTCTGTTTGCAAGCATCAGACGGCCTCGCTGCCTGCAAACGATCTCGAGTCTAATGTCCGAAAAAGAATGAGCCTGCTTAAATTTAGAGTTTGAACAAGGTGATCGGCTTTCGTAACTTTGGGTAACATCACCGAGTACACAGACAATACTCAGGTCTGCGTTTCATCCCAAACCCGACGGTGCCACGCACGGTCCCACATCAAAAACCCGGAAATGTCACATACAATCCCATTAATGCCAAGACCCATCCCGCAACCCACACCGGGTCCCATATTTATGGCCAGGTGGCCCAAGCTCCGGGGCGCTTTCTCCACCTCAGCCGGAGACTGACCCAACTGGCTCGTGCTTCCAGGGACCTCCGTTACCACTCACGACCTCGACACCAGCAACGCCCTTACACAAACCTGCTCGGCCTGGCTGGTCTTGGGCCATGCGACCACCTCCCCTTTCAACTCAGCTCACAACAGCGACCACCAGCGTCATTTCTGTACGCGTCTGAGAAAATGCCACCTTTTCTGCATCTTTGTGACACGGCATGAGAGAAACAATGGCTTGAATTGGCGGTGAAGAGCAGAAGCTGGCGCATCCTGGTTGTTAGAAAAGAAGAGAAAAAAAAAAAAAAAA
>Ga0065720_1003462_pt1 | contig 27729 bp, 27 predicted proteins | sample Thericmetagenome_FD_59107 | JGI IMG/M metagenome (GOLD analysis project Ga0065720, IMG submission 59107) | Thermophilic microbial communities from the Joint Bioenergy Institute, California, USA of rice/straw/compost enrichment - eDNA_2 v2... | ecosystem: Engineered > Solid waste > Grass >... | reverse complement strand
TTCCGCCTCGCCCCTGTGACTCGTTTAAATCAAAATTTGGCCGAAGTCTCGCGACCTGATAGGGAATGGGCGGGTGGACCATCCGCCCGATCGTTTGCTGTTGAAAGCGAGAACGGAATGCTTTCCCGAAGACTCATTTTCGGAATTGCGGCTTTGGCTTTCATGACCGTCACGGGGGGGACGGTCGCGGCTATGCCGCTCACGGCCGCATCCCCTGTTCGCTCGGCGCAGCCGGCGCCTGCGAGCCCCTTGATCCTGGCGCAGGCCGATCCGCGCGTCACGGCCCTTGAGGAAGAGATCCGCCGCCTGAACGGGCTGGTGGAGGAACTCAATTTCCAGATACTGCAGATGCAGGACCAGATGCGCCGCATGCAGGAGGATACCGAGTTCCGCTTCCAGCAGCTTGAGGGCACCGCCTCGGGCGAGCCGCCATCCGAGCGGCGCTCGGAACTGACGGGGCCCACCCGCCCTGCCGACACCGCGCCCGCCACCGCGTCCCGGCCGCCCGTCGGGCCCGACGATGCGCTGCCGGGCGTGGAAATTGTCCGGCGCGGCGAGCCGCCGCGCACGCTCGGCACGATCACCTTCGATGAAAACGGCAATGTAGTCGCAACCGCTCCTGGGGGGCAGCCCATCGATCTGCTGCAAGGCACGCCCGTGAGCGACGACACGGTGGTCGCCGCGCTCCCCCCCGCGAACAATCCCGACGAGGCGTATCGAAATGCGTATGGGTTCATCCTGTCGGGCGACTACCGCATGGCCGAGGCTGGGTTCCGCCAGTATCTCGAACGTTTCCCTGACGGTGAGCAGGTAGCCGACGCGAATTTCTGGCTGGGCGAGGCCGTGCTCGGCCAGGATCGCTACCGCGAGGCGGCGGAAATCTTTCTGCAGGCAAACCGCAACTATCCGAACTCCCCGAAGGCGCCGGAGATGCTGCTCAAGCTGGGTGTCGCCCTCGCGGCCCTCAATCAGCGCGACGTGGCCTGCGCCACCTATACCGAGATCGGCCACCGTTATCCCGACATATCCGCCGCTCTTCAGGAGCGCGTCAAACGGGAACAGGCGCTCGCGGGTTGTTGAGCGCGTCACCCTTGCCCGACCCGGGCGCACTTTTTTCCCCTTTTGACTTTTCCGCACGTAAAACCGTGGTCGTCGCGGTTTCGGGCGGTGGCGATTCACTCGCCCTTCTCTTTCTTCTTCAGGACTATTTGCGAAAGCAGGCGCATGCGCCGTCGCTCTTGGCCGTCACGGTCGATCACGGTCTGCGTGCCGAATCGGCCGAGGAGGCGCATGCTGTGGGCTGCCTTGTCCGCGAGTATGGGATCGCCCATCGTGTGCTTGCCTGGCAAGGGCCGAAACCTGCCACGCGAATTGCCGAAGCGGCCCGCCGGGCGCGCTTGGCTCTGCTTGCCCGCGCGGCCAGTGAAGCAGGCACCGATCTGGTGCTGACTGGGCATACCGTCGACGATCAGGCCGAAACCGTCACCATGCGCCTCGCCCGCGGTGAGGGCAGGGGGCTCGCGGGCATCGCGCCCGCCACGCTCTATAGAGGTGGCGTTTGGTTTGTACGTCCTTTGCTTGCGACGAGGCGGCAGGCGCTGCGCATGTTCCTGAAGGCGCGCGGAATCGAATGGATTGAGGACCCGTCCAATCGTGACCGGCGCTTCGAACGAAGCCGCATCCGGCTGGACCTTGGCGAGGAGGCCGTTCCCTCGCTTCTGGCGAGGGCTCGGGAAGCCTCTGCGGCGCGCGAAGAGGCTGGCCGCCGGGCGGCCGCGTTCATTGCTGCGCTTGCAGAAGGGGTTGCTCCCGGCCTTCTCCGTCTCCCGCTCGCTGATCTGAAGGGGGCGGACAGGGAGAGCGCCCTTTACGTGCTGCGCATTTTGCTCGCCGTCGCCGGAGGCACGCCGCATCTGCCGGACGAGGAGCGCACAGCGAACCTGCTCGCCCAAACGGGCGAGGGGGGCCGCACCACCCTCTCAAGGTCGGTGGTGACCTGCCGGCATGGATATCTCCATTTCCATCGGGAGCTGCGCAACCTGCCGCGGGTGCCGCTCTCGGAGGAAGTCCACTGGGACGGACGGTATCGCCTCCGCTCCCGAGACGCAGCTCAGGATCTTGCCGTTGCGGCTCTCGGGCAGGACTACGCGCGGGAGGCGGAGGTGTCGGGCTTCGATGCACCTGCCGAGCTTGTCCGCGCGGCGCTGGCGGCCGAGCCTGGCCTTTGGAAAGGCGGGGCCCGGCTCGCGCGTGCAACGGATTCGCCCCATGTCGCCTGTGAGCCGATCCTTGGGCCGTGGTCGGAACTTCTTCCCTCTTTCGATCTTGCTCCCGCGGAGGCCGTAGGCAGGCTCATCGGCGCGCCCTCTCTGCCGCCGCTGCCTTGGCGAAGCCACAAAAAGGAAGTCGGATGATAACCATCTCTTTTCAGAGTCGGAATCAGGCCGCTGCGGCGCTTGGCAACGTTGTGCTTGCTCCCTATGTTAGGCACTACAGTGCCACGGACGATGCCGGCCTCGGCGCACCTATGGAACGCACATGAATCCAAATTACAGAAACTTCGCGCTCGTGGGCGATTATCGCGGTTCTGCTTATCGCGCTGTTCAACCTTTTCCAGGCTCCGCAGCAGCGAGGCGCTACACGCGAGATCGCTTATTCCCAGTTTCTCGATGAATTGGCCGATGGCCGCGTTGAGAGTGTTACCATCACAGGCAACCGGATAACGGGCACTTACGTCGATAACCGCACGCCGTTCCAGACCTATTCGCCCGGCGATCCCACTCTGGTCGAGCGGCTGGAAGAGCGGAATGTGACGATCACTGCGCGGCCGGAAACCGACGGTTCCAGCTCCATTCTCGGCTATTTCATCTCCTGGCTGCCGATGATCCTCATCCTCGCCGTGTGGATTTTCTTCATGCGGCAGATGCAGTCTGGCTCCGGGCGCGCGATGGGCTTCGGCAAGTCCAAGGCCAAGCTGCTGACGGAGGCGCATGGCCGCGTCACCTTTCAGGACGTGGCTGGCGTAGACGAGGCAAAGCAGGATCTGGAGGAGATCGTCGAATTCCTGCGTGATCCCCAGAAGTTCCAGCGCCTTGGCGGAAAGATCCCGCGCGGCGTGCTGCTCGTCGGCCCTCCCGGAACGGGCAAGACGCTGCTGGCGCGGTCTGTGGCCGGCGAGGCGAACGTTCCCTTCTTCACCATCTCCGGCTCCGACTTCGTCGAGATGTTCGTGGGCGTGGGCGCTTCGCGTGTGCGCGATATGTTCGACCAGGCGAAGAAGAACGCGCCCTGCATCATCTTCATTGACGAGATCGACGCTGTCGGCCGTCATCGCGGCGCGGGTCTCGGCGGCGGGAATGATGAGCGCGAGCAGACGCTGAACCAGCTGCTGGTCGAGATGGACGGCTTCGAGGCCAATGAGGGCATCATCCTGATCGCCGCCACCAACCGGCCTGACGTGCTCGACCCCGCACTGCTGCGTCCAGGCCGCTTCGACCGCCAAGTGGTGGTGCCGAACCCAGACATTGCGGGCCGCGAAAAGATTCTCAAGGTGCATGTGCGGAACGTGCCGCTGGCACCCAATGTCGATCTGAAGACGATCGCCCGCGGCACGCCGGGCTTCTCCGGTGCGGACCTCGCCAACCTCGTCAATGAGGCGGCTCTCATGGCTGCGCGGCGCAACAAGCGTCTCGTCACCATGCAGGAGTTTGAGGACGCCAAGGACAAGGTCATGATGGGCGCCGAGCGACGCTCGCACGCCATGACCCAGGAGGAAAAGGAGTTGACGGCCTATCACGAGGCCGGCCACGCGGTCGTGGCGCTCAACGTGCCGGCAGCCGATCCGGTCCACAAGGCAACCATCATCCCGCGCGGGCGCGCTCTCGGCATGGTCATGCAGCTTCCCGAAGGCGACCGCTATTCCATGAGCTACAAATGGATGATCTCGCGGCTCGCCATCATGATGGGCGGGCGCGTGGCGGAAGAGCTGAAGTTCGGCAAGGAGAACATAACCTCGGGTGCCGCCTCCGACATCGAGCAGGCGACGAAGCTCGCCCGCGCCATGGTGACGCGGTGGGGCTTCTCCGACAAGCTCGGACAGGTGGCCTACGGCGAGAACCAGGAAGAGGTCTTCCTCGGCCATTCCGTCACCCGCCAGCAGAACATGTCGGAGGAAACGCAGCAGAAGATCGATGCCGAGGTGCGCCGCCTGATCGACGAGGCTTACGATACGGCGCGCAAGATACTCACCTCCAAGCGGGATGAGTGGGTCGCCGTTGCTGAAGGGCTACTCGAATATGAGACCCTTTCGGGCGAGGAGATCCGGGCCATCATCCGGGGCGAGAAGCCCGCCCGCGATCTAGGCGATGACACGCCGCCTTCCCGCGGCTCGACCGTGCCCAAGGCCGGTGCGCGCAAAGAGGGAAAGAAGGGCGGCGAAGAGCCTGATGCCGGAATGGAGCCTCAGCCGCAGGGCTGAGGCTCGAACTCTCTTCCTCCTGAAATCCCTGCGTGAGACCCGAGACCTCCACATGAGCGGGCAAATCCCGCTCATGTGCATGCACCTGAGCCGTTGTCTACAGCCGGATGATCGAACAATTACCCAATTTTAAGTATAGTGGACAATCGCCCGTTCATCTGGACCAATTACATCCCCTCACATAAATTGATGCGTCCCTCCGCCCGGGGTTGTGGCAAATATCAGGTGAGACTGGCGCCTTGCGACAAAGGAAATTGGTACGCAAAAGCATGTCGAAACAGTATTTCGGGACCGACGGAATCCGTGGCCGCGCCAACAGATTTCCCATGACCGCCGAGGTGGCGATGCGGGTTGGCATGGCCGTGGGACTGACCTTCCAGAACGGCAATCATCGGCACCGGGTGGTACTCGGCAAGGACACCCGCCTTTCCGGCTACATGATCGAGAATGCGCTGGTGTCGGGCTTCTGCGCGGCCGGCATGGACGTCTTTCTGCTGGGGCCCATCCCGACGCCGGCTGTCGCTATGCTGGTGCGCTCGCTGAGGGCCGATATCGGCGTTATGATCTCGGCCTCGCACAATCCGTTCCAGGACAACGGCATCAAGCTGTTTGGTCCGGACGGCTACAAGCTCTCCGACGAAATCGAAGCGCGCATCGAGGCCATGCTCGACAAGGATGTCGAACTCGCGCTGGCCGATGCCGACATGCTTGGCCGCGCCAAGCGCATCGATGGCGTGCATGACCGCTATATCGAGGCGGCCAAGCGCACGCTTCCGCGCGATCTGTCTCTTTCGGGCTTGCGCATTGTCATCGACTGCGCCAACGGTGCGGCCTATCGCGTCGCGCCTGCGGCGCTGTGGGAGCTCGGCGCGGAGGTCGTGCCGATCCATGTGGAGCCGAACGGCCTCAACATCAATCTGGAATGCGGGTCCACCCATCCGGCAAGCCTCGTCAAGAAGGTGCACGAGGTGCGCGCCGATATCGGTATCGCCCTCGACGGGGATGCCGACCGAGTGGTGATGGTCGACGAGAACGGCAACGTGATCGACGGCGATCAGATCATGGCGCTGATCGCACAATCTTGGCATGAGAGGGGACGGCTTACGGGCGGCGGCATCGCGGCCACAGTCATGTCCAATCTTGGCCTGGAGCGGTTCCTGGCTAGCCGCGGCCTGGCCCTTCATCGCACCAAGGTGGGCGATCGCTATGTGGTGGAGCATATGCGCGCGCACGGCCTCAATGTCGGCGGCGAGCAGTCCGGTCACGTGATCCTGTCCGATTTCTCGACCTCCGGCGACGGGCTGGTTACGGCTTTGCAGGTGCTTGCCTGCATCAAACGGGAGAACCGGCCGGCAAGCGAGGTCTGCCGCAAGTTTGAGCCGGTTCCCCAGGTGCTCAGGAATGTGCGCACCGGCAACGGGAAGCCTCTGGAAAGCGCGCCCGTGAAGGCGGCGATCTCCGATGCGCAGGCGAAGCTCGGCGACAGCGGCAGGCTGGTCATCCGGCCTTCCGGTACAGAGCCGCTGATCCGCGTGATGGCGGAAGGCGACAACCCCGAACTCGTCCAGTCGGTCGTCGATGAAATCGTGGGCGCCATTTCGGAGGCGAAGTCGGCGGCCTGAACCCTGCCGCCGGCTAAACAAGCCCGCTTGTTAAGGTTAAGCGCAGTTTAACTTTTTTCCTGCAATCTTCAGCATGATTCAACCGGCCGGACTGTGGGGGCACAGCGGCATCAGGGGGATGGAACATGCTGAAATGGGGGATGGTACCGCTTGTTGCGGCCGCTGCGCTGGGTCTTGCAACGGCAGTTCAAGCTGCGGATCTTTATGAGCCGCCGGTGGTGGTTCCGCCGCCACCTCAGATCATCGAAAAGCCGGTCGCCATCGGCGGCTGGTACTTGCGCGGCGACATCAACTATCATTGGGCGGATCTGCGCGGCACCGAATACATCACCTACGGGTGCCCCGGATGCGCGCCCGATCCGGATACCGACGACTTCGACAGCACCGACTTGAAGGGCGCCCTGTCGATCGGCGGCGGCGTCGGATATCAGATCACGCGCTATCTGCGCACGGATTTCACGGCCGATTATTGGTTTGACGCGGATTTCCGCGGTACCACGACGGGTGTCTCTTGTACCCCCGGTGGCGGTCCGTGCAGTTCCGTGGACACATCCGCTTTCAGCGCTCTGCTCCTGATGGCCAACGCCTATGTGGATCTGGGCACGTATCATGGCGTCACGCCGTATGTCGGCGCGGGCATCGGCGGCGCCTATGTGCAGTGGGATGATCTCGTAAACGACGCGACAACCGGCCTTGTCGTTCACGAGGGTGCCTCGAACTGGCGCTTCGCCTGGGCGCTGATGGCGGGCGCCTCCTACTGCCTGACGGAGAACCTGCAGCTCGACGCGGGCTATCGCTTCACCCGGATCGAGGGCGGACGCATGTTCGAGGAATCCGGTCTCGGTGTGGGGCCCGGCTTCGACGACGGGTTCAACGTGCATGAGGTGCGCGCCGGCCTGCGCTACGCGCTGGGCGGTCCGAGCCTTCATTGCTCGGTGCCTCGTGTGGTGGCCTATGATCCGCCACCCTACGAGCCTCCTTATGAGCCGCCGATCTACAAATAGCGTTTCATCACCCTTTTATCTCAAACCGCCCGGTACCTCGCCGGGCGGTTTGCTTTGTGCGGGCAGCTCGTGTCAATGGTTCGTTATCCTTAACCCGTCCTTAACCACCATGGTTAACAATCCCTCTCTAAGCGGCGGAGGCCCGCGGGGTCTTTGCCGCGATTCGCGGAGTGGGGAATCTCATGCACAAGTCCTTGAGCCTGCCGGCTGCAGCATCGGTCGTGGCCCTTTGCCTGACGGTCCCTGCCTTGGCCGCAGACTACGATCTGCCGGTTCTTGAGCATGCGCCGCATCTGAGGCCGGTGGAGATCGGCTCTGGGTGGTATCTGCGCGGCGACATCGGCTACAATGTAAGCACAAGGCCGGAAGGCGACTTCACCTACCGGACCTTTGACGTCGGCACTTACAGCAGCCACACTGCCGCCTCCGCCAATCTCTCGGACGAATTCACTTTCGGCTTGGGCGTCGGCTATTCCTTCACCGACATGCTGAGAGCGGACGTGACGGTGGACCGGCTGAGCTCCACTTTCACTGGCTCCGGCCCGTGCGATGCGAGCCTCGGCCCGGCGTGCCGCACGGAAGGAGAGGCCGATCTCGCGGCCTATGCGGTTATGGCCAATGCCTATGTCGATCTCGGCACCTTCGTGGGTTTTACGCCCTATGTGGGCGCTGGCCTCGGCTACACCTATCTGCATTGGGACGATCTGCGCAGCCGCAATTTCTGCGGCGGGGTGCCATGCGTCGCAAATCCGGGGGCAACCCATCCGGGCGAATCGGACTGGCGCTTCACCTATGCCTTAATGGCCGGTTTGACCTACGACATCTCCGACAACATGAAGGTCGATCTCGGCTACCGCTACATGAAGATCGACGATGGCGACATGTTCGGCTGGGACGCTGCCAGTGCGACTGCGGGGGCGACGGGACTGCAGGGGCAGGACCCGGGCTTTTCGACCCACGAGGTGCGTCTCGGCCTGCGGCTTGAGCTGTGGTGAGCTGATAAAGAAATGCCCCAAGAGGCGGGCCGGATAGCCCGCCTTTTTCATTCCGCAATGTCTGGAAGGCGTCTCAGAAGGCCAGGATGATCGTCGCGCCGAGCGACATCAGCACGGCGATCCCGACCAGAGCCATGAAAGTGCGCGGCCGGTCGAAAAAGATGGCATAGCCCGCCAGCCATGCCGCCGTGGCTGCGCCTAGGGCAAAGAAGAAGGCGTCGCGCTCGCCATAGACAAGCGCCGCAGCCATCAGGCCGCCGACGATGATCGCGCCAAAGACGGTGCTGATGGTGACCGCAAACGAATCGTAGTTTTCTTCCATGTCCGGTCCTTCCGTGGGAGCAAACCACGCCCATAACTTATCTGCTTCTCAGAGGAAACGGCAATGGGAGGAGGCACGATTGCACGGCAGGTGTGACCGAATCGCATTTGGGGTTGCGGTTTTTGGGCGCTTCCGCTAACGACGTCCGCGGGCCACCCCTCCCCACCGAGGGGCGTGCTATCTGGAAGGATAGATCAAAATGAGCACACTCCCCAAACCGGACATCCGTCCGGCCCGTCCCCATTTCTCCTCTGGACCTTGCGCAAAGCGCCCCGGCTGGACGCCGGAGGCGCTGAAGAATGCCGCGGTCGGCCGTTCTCACCGGGCAAAAATCGGCAAGGAAAGGCTCTCCCGCGCCATCGAACTGACGCGCGAGGTGCTCGAGGTGCCAGCCGACTATCGAATCGGCATCGTCCCCGCCTCCGATACGGGCGCCGTCGAGATGGCGCTCTGGTCTCTTCTCGGCGCGCGCGGCGTCGACATGCTGGCCTGGGAATCCTTCGGCGCGGGCTGGGTGACGGATGTCGTCAAGCAGCTCAGGCTTGAGGATGTGCGCCGCATCGAGGCGGATTACGGCAAGCTGCCGGACTTGAGCGCGGTGGATTTCGACCGCGACGTGGTCTTCACCTGGAACGGAACCACATCCGGCGTGCGCGTGCCGAACGCGGATTTCATTCCCGCCGATCGCAAGGGGCTGACGATCTGCGACGCGACGTCGGCGGCTTTCGCGCAGCGGCTCGATTTTGCCAAGCTGGATGTCGTCACCTTCTCCTGGCAGAAGGTTCTAGGCGGCGAGGCGGCGCATGGCGTGCTGATCCTGAGCCCCCGCGCCGTCGAGCGGCTGGAAACCTACACGCCCTCCTGGCCGCTGCCCAAAATCTTCCGCCTCACCAAGGGCGGAAAGCTGATCGAAGGCATCTTCCGCGGCGAGACCATCAACACGCCCTCCATGCTGTGCGTGGAGGACTACCTAGACGCTCTTGAATGGGCGAAGTCCATCGGCGGGCTCGACGGTCTGATCGCCAGAGCCGACGCGAATTTCGCCGTCATTGACCGCTATGTCGGCGAAAGCGCNTGGCTTGCGCATCTGGCGGAGGATCCNNCCACGCGCTCCAACACCTCCGTGTGCCTGTCCATCGTGGACGAGGAGGTGGCAAGGCTCGATGACGACGCCAAGGCGGCCTTTGCCAAGGGGATCGTATCCGCCCTCGACAAGGAAGGCGTGGCCTACGACATCGGCCACTATCGCGATGCCCCTCCGGGACTCAGAATCTGGGCCGGCGCCACGGTCGAGACCTCGGATCTCGAAGCGCTCATGCCATGGCTTGGCTGGGCTTTCCAAACGCAAAAGGCGGCACTTCAACGCGCCTGAGCTTTCATCGGCAGCACCCGTGCGGCCGCCCCAATTTCAAGGCACACATCTGAAAGGAGCCCTCAATGGCACCTCGCGTCCTCGTTTCGGACAAGCTTTCTCCCACAGCCGTCGAAATTTTCCGCGATCACGGGATCGAGGTCGACTACGAGCCCGAGCTCGGCAAGGACAAGGAGAAGCTGCTTTCCGTCATCGGCAAGTATGACGGCCTCGCCATCCGCTCGGCCACCAAGGTGACAGAAAAGCTGATCAATGCGGCAACCAATCTGAAGGTGGTCGGCCGCGCCGGCATCGGCGTTGACAATGTCGATATTCCTGCCGCTTCGCGCCGCGGCATCATTGTGATGAACACGCCCTTCGGCAACTCCATCACGACAGCCGAACACGCGATCGCCCTGCTGTTCGCCGTGGCGCGGCAGATCCCCGAGGCCAACGCTTCCACGCATGCGGGCAAGTGGGAGAAGAACCGCTTCATGGGTGTGGAGATCACCGGCAAGACGCTGGGCATCATCGGCTGCGGCAATATCGGCTCGGTGGTCGCCATGCGCGCCATCGGCCTCAAGATGCATGTGGTGGCCTATGATCCGTTCCTTTCGGAAGCGAGGGCCGAGGAGCTCGGGGTGGAGAAGGTGGAGCTGGACGAGCTGTTCGCGCGGGCCGACTTCATCACGCTCCACACGCCGCTCACCGACAAGACGCGCGGCATCATCGATGCGGCGGCGATCGCGAAGATGAAGGACGGCGTGCGCATCATCAACTGCGCGCGCGGCGGCCTCATCGTCGAGAAGGACCTGGTCGAGGCGCTGAAGTCCGGCAAGGTGGCGGGTGCGGGCATTGACGTCTTCGAGGTCGAGCCGGCGACGGAAAACCCGCTTTTCAACCTGCCGAACGTGGTCTGCACGCCGCATCTGGGCGCGGCGACGACCGAGGCGCAGGAGAACGTGGCGCTGCAGATTGCTGAGCAGATGTCGGACTACCTGATCAAGGGTGCCGTCACCAACGCCATCAACATGCCCTCGATCTCCGCAGAGGAGGCGCCGCGCCTGAAACCCTTCATCAAGCTCGCGGAGGTGCTGGGCGCTTTCGTGGGCCAGGTGACCGAGGACTCCATCCGCGAGGTCGAGGTGCTGTTCGACGGCTCCACCGCGGCGATGAACACGCGCGCGCTCGTGAGCGCTGCCCTGGCGGGGCTGATCCGGCCGCAGGTTTCCGACGTCAACATGGTGTCGGCCCCGATCATGGCCAAGGAGCGCGGCATCATCGTCTCGGAGGTCAAGCGCGACAAGTCCGGCGTGTTCGACGGCTATATCAAGCTGACGGTCAAGACGGCCAGCAAGACGCGCAGCATCGCCGGCACGGTGTTCTCCGACGGCAAGCCGCGCTTCATCCAGATCAAGGGCATCAATCTCGACGCCGAAGTGGGCGAGCACATGGTCTATACGACCAACTACGACACGCCCGGCATCATCGGTCTTCTGGGCACGGTGTGCGCCAAGCACGGAGTGAACATCGCCAACTTCCAGCTTGGCCGCAACCGGCCGGGGGGCGATGCCATCGCGCTGCTTTATCTCGACGCGCCATTCCCCGAAAACGTGATACAGGAGCTCCTTGCCAGCGGCTCGATCCTTTCAGCCAAGCGCCTGCACTTTGACGTGAGCGCATAACGACGGCGAAGGCCCCGGCAGAAGAAAACCGGGGCCTTCTACCATGGGCGTTGCTGCTTCCAGCTTTGCCGGTCACTTTTCTCCAGAGGATGCGCGCACATGAGGTGCGGTGCCCGTCATCTTCCGCCCGCTGTATTCGGCAAGCCAAATGCCGCAGAAGACCAGCCCCATCGCCACCGCATGGTAGGGTTGGAAGGCTTCGCCGACGATGAGGATCGAAAGCAGCGTGCCGAAAATCGGCACTAGGTTGACGAAGAGCCCCGCGCGGTTGGCGCCGATCATTTCGTTTCCCCAGATGTAGAAGACCTGCGCCAGGACCGAAGGGAATATGGCCGTATAGGCCGCGATCAGCCAGCCGGGCGTGTCGGGAAACAGAAGGCTGGCGCTGCCATACTCCCAGGCGAGGAACGGCAGGGAGCTGATCAGGGCGGCCGCGGACAGTACCGTGATCGTGCTCAGCCAGTGGATATCGGGCTTGAAGCGCAGCGCGACCGTATAGATGCTGTAGGACACGACCGCCAGCATCATTAGGAGATCGCCTGTGTTGACGTCAAGGGCGGCGAGCCGCGTAAGATCGCCGTGGCTCGCCGTCAGGGCAACGCCGGCCAGCGAAAGCAGGAAGCCGACAAGCTGCAGCAGACTTGCTCTCACCCGGAAGATGAGAAAATTGAGCACGATGATGACCATGGGGATCGCCGCCTGCTCGATGGAAACATTGACCGCCGAGGTGAAGAGCAGCGCGCTGTACATGGCGGCGTTGAAGAAGGTGAAACCCAACACGCCCAGCATGGCCATGAACGGCAGGGACCGGCGGATCTTCGGCCAGTCGCGGCGAAGGGGCCCCATAGCGAAGGGCAGCAGGACGACAAGGCTTAGAAGCCAGCGCAGCGTGGTAAGCGCAAAAGGCGACACATGTCCTACCGCAAGCTTTCCGGCAACGGCGTTGCCGCCCCAGAAGAGGGTGGTGGCCAGCAGCAAGACATAGGCCTTGGTGTGCATGCGCGGTTTCCGGGACAATCTCGAAGACCGGAAGGCAATAGCGCCTCCGTCGCCGCCCGTAAATCGAAGTGGCGGCAAGAAATCCCCGCGGCAGGACCATGGAGCGCGAAAGAAGGGTCGCATCCAGCGGCGCGGGGGGCTATAGAGCCACATTTGGACACCATAAGTATGGGTGGCTTTCCTGAAGGAAGGATTTCATGGCGAATGTGGTTGTCGTCGGCTCGCAGTGGGGCGACGAAGGCAAGGGAAAGATCGTTGACTGGCTTTCGGAGCGCGCCGACGTGGTGGTGCGCTTCCAGGGCGGGCACAATGCCGGCCATACGCTGGTGATTGATGGGGAAAGCTACAAGCTTTCGCTGTTGCCCTCGGGCGTGGTGCGTCCGGGCAAGCTGTCGGTGATCGGCAACGGCGTGGTCTTTGATCCGCACGCTTTCGTGGCGGAGCTCAAGCGTCTTGAGGCTCAGGGGGTGAAAGTCACGCCCGAAAACCTGAAGATCGCCGAGAACACCGCACTGATACTGTCGCTGCACCGCGAGCTCGACGCCTTCCGGGAGGACGCGGCCTCCAATACGGGCACGAAGATCGGCACCACGCGGCGCGGCATCGGACCCGCCTATGAGGACAAGGTCGGCCGCCGCGCGATCCGCGCGATGGACCTTGCCGACATGGAGACCTTGCCAGCAAAGGTGGACAGGCTGCTTACCCATCACAACGCGCTGCGGCGCGGGCTTGGGCATCCGGAAGTCAGCCATGTCGCGATCATGGAAGAACTCTCCTCCGTGGCGGACCAGGTGCTGCCCTTCGTGGACCGTGTCTGGAAGATTCTCGATGAGGCGCGCCGGGCGGGAAGCCGCATCCTCTTCGAGGGGGCGCAGGGCACGATGCTCGATATCGACCACGGCACCTATCCTTTCGTGACTTCCTCCAACACCGTTGCCGGACAGGCAGCGACCGGCTCGGGCCTCGGGCCGGGCGCCGTTGGCTATGTGCTCGGCATCACCAAGGCCTACACGACCCGCGTGGGCGAGGGGCCCTTTCCAACGGAGCAGACGGGCGAGATCGGCGAATTCCTCGGCACGCGCGGAAACGAGTTCGGCACGGTCACGGGCCGCAAGCGGCGCTGTGGCTGGTTCGATGCGGTGCTGGTCCGCCAGGCCGTGGTGGCTAACGGCATAAACGGCATTGCGCTGACCAAGCTCGACGTGCTCGACGGCCTTTCAGAGATCAAGGTGTGCACGGGATACCGTCTAGACGGCCGCGTGATCGACTATCTGCCGGCAAGTCAGGGGGCGCAGGCGCGGCTTGAGCCGGTCTACGAGACGCTGGAAGGCTGGAATAAAACAACCCGCGGCGCGCGCACTTGGAATGACCTGCCGGCCCAGGCAGTCAAGTATGTGCGCCACATCGAAGAGCTGATTGGAGCGCCGGTAGCCATCCTCTCCACCAGTCCCGAGCGGGAGGACGCCATTCTTGTAACAGACCCGTTCCAAGATTAGCGTGCAGGGAATCCTTGTCCTGCAAGACGAAGGAGTCTACGGCGGTCCCGGTGAGGTTTCTGTCGAAGTGAGCGTATGATTGGCCGGGATATGTTGCCGACGCACCACAATTTCGTGCAGGTTGCGGGAGAAGTTGATCTGCCCGAATAAAGTAGATTGGACGTTCAGGAATGGCGGATTTTGCTGCGGTTTTGCGGAAGGCCATTGAGGCCCTGAAGGAGAACACGCCTGAGGCACGCGAAAAGATTTACGCGAAGGCGCGCGCGACCATCGAGGCCAAGCTAGCTGCCGCAACGCCGCCCCCTTCACCCGAGCTCGCAGCCCGCCAGAAGCAGATGCTTGAGGATGCCATTGCTAAGGTGGAGGCGGAGTACGCGCCACCGGCTGCGCCTGAGGCCAGGGATGAGTTGGAAGAGCTGCTGGCGGAGCTGAACAGCGCGACCTGGCAAAAGACTCCCGAGCCGCAGGCCTCGCCTCTCTCCTCTCTTGCTGCGGCAAGCCCGGAGCCCGTCAGCGCCGATGCGGCTGAGGCCGAGGCGCATGAGGAAGAAGTCAATACTGCTTACGCCCCGCAGGTCGAGACGCCTCCGGAAGAAACCTTCGACAGGCCGTCGGATAACCCGCCGCCGGACTTCCTGACGGCTACACGGGACGACGAGTCGGAGGAGGATATCCCAGCGGTTTCCTCGGATGAGACGGAGTCGCTGGGCGATGAAAGGCCGGATGAGCCNATTGAGGAGATCNTGCCGCCTCCGCCTGGCGTCGTGCAGCCTGCGCGCCGCGGGGCAGGTNGGCTCGTCGCCGTGCTTTTGGTACTTCTGCTGCTNGTTGGGGCGGGCGTCGGNGCTTGGGCTTATCGCGACGATCTGGCACGCATCGCGGGCCTTGGAGACTTTGACGATATTCTTGCTTCCTTGAGTGGCGATACCGCCCCGTCAGAACAGGCGCCGACCGAGACGCCGAGTGAAGACGAGCCCGTAGAAGCTGCCGCAGAGCCGCCGCAGCAGCCTCAGCCGGAAGCAGCCCCTACGGAGCAGTCCCGGAAGTTCACTCAACGCCTTCTGCCGGACGGCCGGGAAGTGGACGAAGGCCCCGCAGGCGGCGAGCCGACGCTGGGCGAAGGAACCTCCATTGCGGCGGCAACCCAAGGCAATACCGCAACGGACGATGCGGCAAATGAGGCCGAGGAGGGTATCCCCGTCGGCCAGAGGGCCATTTTCTATGAAGAACGGACCAGCACTTCGGAAGGCTCTGCCAACGACGGCTCGGTGGTGTGGTCGATCGCCGAGGAATCACCGGGCAACGAACTGCCCCCCGAGCCGGTCATCCGTGCCGAGGCCACAATTCCCGGACGTGACCTGCAGCTGAGGATGACGATCCGGCGCAATGTCGATCAGTCGCTGCCGGCAAGCCACATCATCGAGCTGATCTTCCTTACGCCCGATGACTTCCCGGGTGGCAGCATTAACAATGTCTCGCGGATCGCCATGAAGCGGAATGAGCAGGATGCGGGGAGCCCGCTTCTCGGCATTCCGGCGAAGATCGCCGATGGCTTCTTCCTCGTGGCGCTGAGCGACCGGCAGGCCGACATCCAGACCAATTCGACGCTGATGGTGCGGGAGAACTGGATCGATATTCCGCTCGTCTACGCCTCGGGCCGACGGGCGCTGATCACCCTGGAGAAGGGCACGCCGGGTGAACGCATTTTCCGCGAGGCAATGGAGAGCTGGCGCGCCGCAACCAGCGGATAGGAACGGGAGAACCGCGCCGCCCTACATGGCGGCGCGGCGAGCCTCTTCCTGCGCGGCACGGGTGGCCTCCGCCTGCTTTTTGGCGGAAGCCTTCACGGCCTGCTGGACCTTCTCGAAAGCGCGCACTTCAATCTGACGCACGCGCTCGCGACTGATGTCGAACTCTCCCGAGAGCTCCTCGAGCGTGAGCGGTTCGTCAGCCAGACGACGCGCCTCGAAGATGCGCCGCTCGCGCTCGTTCAGCACCCCCATCGCGTCTTCCAGCATGCGCCGGCGCGCTTCCAGCTCGTCCTGCTCGACCAGCATTTCCTCCTGGCTCTCGCGCTCGTCGACAAGCCAGTCCTGCCATTCGCCGGACTCACCTTCCGTCGCGCGGATCGGCGCGTTGAGCGAGGCGTCGCCGGAGAGCCGGCGGTTCATGGAGATCACCTCCTCCTCACTCACGTCCAGCCGCGTGGCGATTTCGGCCACCTGCTCGGGATTGAGATCGCCTTCGTCTAGCGCCTGGATCTTGCCCTTGATCTTGCGCAGGTTGAAGAACAGGCGCTTCTGGTTCGCCGTGGTGCCCATCTTCACCAGGCTCCACGAGCGCANNATGTATTCTTGAATCGCGGCCTTGATCCACCACATAGCGTAGGTGGCCAGGCGGAAGCCGCGCTCGGGTTCAAACTTCTTGACGGCCTGCATGAGNCCGACATTCCCCTCGGAGATGACCTCTCCGATGGGCAGGCCATAGCCACGATAGCCCATGGCGATCTTCGCCACGAGCCGCAGNTGGCTGGTTACAAGCTTGTGCGCAGCTTCGGTGTCGCCATGCTCGCGATAGCGTTTCGCAAGCATGTACTCCTCTTCCGGCTGCAGCATGGGAAATCGGCGGATTTCCTCAAGATAACGGGCGAGGCCACCCTCCCCCGAAACAATGCTCGGCAACGTCTGGGCCATGTAGCACCCTCCTTGATTTGTTGGAGCCCCCTCCACAGGCGGGCAATTGCGTGGCCGCACGCGCACCACGCCATTTCACATATAGGTACGAATAAGGAAAAAGAAAAGCTTACCGTCCCAGTCAACAAATCGTGACGGGAATGCAATTTTTACCGGCGATGTCACCCGTTCAAACGGACGAAAGCCGCGATGAGTTCCCGCATATCTTCCGGGACGGGAGCTTCGAAGCACATCAACTGGCCGGTTCGCGGATGGCGGAAGGCGAGCAGACGTGCATGCAGCGCCTGGCGCGGGAAGGCGGCAACCATCTCGGCCAGTGGAGGGGGCAGGCGCCGCACCTTGCTGCGATAGGCACGGCCATAGGCGGGATCGCCCACCACCGGATGGCCGATATGCGCCATGTGAACGCGGATCTGGTGCGTGCGGCCCGTCTCGAGCCGGCATTCCAGAAGCGAGGCAATCTTCTCTTCGGGCAGGCCCGGACCGTAGGTTTCCAAGACGCGGTAATGGGTGACGGCGTGGCGCGCGTCGGGCTGGTCTTCTGNCACCACGGCGCGCGCCGTGCGGTCGTGGGGCGCGCGGCCGAGCGGCGCGTCGACCGTGCCCGCAAGCCGCTTCGGCACACCCCAAACCAGCGCCACATAGGCGCGCTCAAGTTCGCCTTCCCGGCCGTGATCGGCAAAGGCTTGAGCCAGCGCACGGTGCGCATCGTCGGTCTTGGCCGCCACCATCACACCGCTCGTCTCCCGGTCGAGCCGGTGCACGATACCGCGCCGATGCGCGCCGCCGATGCTCGAAAGCACATCGCCGCAATGGTGGAGCAGCGCGTTCACCAGCGTGCCGGTCCGGTTTCCCGGCGCAGGATGGACGACGAGCCCGGCGGGCTTGTTGATGACGATGAGATCGCCATCCTCGTATAGGATGTCGAGCGGGATCGGCTCCGCCACGGGCTCCGGCGCTTCTGGCTCCGGCAGCGCAACGGCGAAACGTTCTCCTGCTGCGACCTTGCGCTTGGCCTCTGTCACCGGCTCGTCTCCCAGCCGCACAAGGCCAGCGCGGATGAGCGCCTGAACGCGGCTGCGCGAAAGATCGGGTGCAAGTTCGGCCGCGAGCCACTGGTCGAGACGGCTGCCGGCACTTGCCGCCTGAACCTCCACCTCTTTCCATTCCGCGCCGGCTTCGCTATCAGGGTCGCTCATTGCCGAAGCCCTTGCGAGTGAAAGACCGATCGATGGACGGGCCCAACGCGCCGCACGAAACCGAGGAGGACCAGCCGCTGGATCCGGCGGCCGAGCGTGTCCGCCGCAAGCTCGTGCGCTTCATGGCCATCAACCTCACCATCCTGTTTGCCGCCGTTATGGCGGTGGTGCTGGCGCTTGTCTACAAATCGCTGACACCGGGGCAGGACAGTGCGGCTTCGCCTGCCTCGACGGTCTCGCCGGTGCCGTCGGAAGAACCGCTTGAGGGCGAAATCGCTCTGCCCGCCGGTGCGCGCATCCTCTCCCATGCTGTGTCCGGGAACCAGCTCACGCTGCATCTGAGGCTTAAGGACGGCAGCGAAGCGATCCACCTCTACGACATGGACGCCGCGAAGCCGGTGGGCCGCTTTTCCGTGGTGTGGAAGGGGCGGTGACCGCCGCCCGCCGCATTGCGCTCACCGCGCTTCTGGTGCGCGATTATGACGAGGCGATCGCCTGGTATCGCGACAAGCTCGGCTTCCATCTCATCGAGGATACGCCACTGGGGCCGGCCAAACGCTGGGTGGTCATGANCCCTCAGAAAGCCGCCGGAGCCTCATTGCTTCTAGCCAAGGCCACAGGGCCCAAGCAGGAAGCCGCAATCGGCAGGCAGAGCGGCGGCCNCGTCTTCCTGTTNCTTCATACGGACGACTTCGATCGCGACTATCACCGCATGCGCGCCCAAGGGGTCNTGTTCCGCGAGGCGCCGCGAAAGGAACCCTACGGCACGGTGACCGTGTTCGCNGATCTCTNCGGCAATCTATGGGATCTTCTTGAGCCGGTACAGAAGCCTGTATGAGTCTTGCGCTGGGCTGTTGCATTTGCTGCAAATCACGACTATATCGCGGCTCTCAAGACGCTCCCATCGTCTAGCGGTCTAGGACGCCGCCCTCTCACGGCGGAAACAGGGGTTCGAGTCCCCTTGGGAGTGCCATCATTCTCTATTTCCTCTTTAGTTTCAGTGCCTTACGGCGGTTAATGTCCAACCTTTCGACGTGGTTGGACAACAGTTTCTCAGCCGCAGAGTCGGCCAGCCGAACGCGATTTGCCGTCTTCACGTAGGTTCGCGCCTCGTCTGGCGTCTTGTGGCCAAGAAAGGTCATGATCTCAAATTCGGTCGCGCCGTGCTCTGCGAGCCTCGTGGCGCCCGCCTTCCGCAGCCCATGGGTCGAGCAGTGTGGCAGCCCGGCGGCGCGGCATTGGTCCTTGAACCAGTTCGAGAAAGTTTCGGGCTTGTAGGGCCGCCCGCCCGTATGGGTCAGAAACAGCATCGTTTCGCCGGGGACGGTCGCCAGCACTTCGGCAAGTTCGGGGTGAATCCGCACAACAGCCTCACCGCCCGTCTTATGGCGCCGGTAGACGATCAGGTTTTCCCTCACGTTCTGCCAGCCGAGCCGGATCACGTCTTGCCGCGCAGCGCCAGTGTAGAGCATCAGGCGCATAGCCAGGACGGCTTTGCTTTCGGTGCCGTGGTGCGCCTCGAACCGGGCAATCTCCGCTTTCGTCCATGTGTGAAAGCCGTCGGTCGCATACCTGATCGGCTTCACGCCATAGGTTGGATCAGTGCGGATGATCTTGCGTTTCACCGCGAAGGTGCACAGGCGGCGCAATAATTTCAGAAGCTTATTCGCTGCGGCGGGTGTTCCCGCTTTCCGCCCTATGAGTATCTCGACAACTTCCGCGTCCAGCCCCGCAACCGAACGATGCCCGTGTTCTCGGCAGAACCTCTCCATCTCAAGCGCGAGGTTGCGCTGAAACCGAGGCTTCAGGTTCTGATAGTCCGGCGTGCTCCTGTACAGCTCGACAAGCCAATTGAACGTGCCGGGATCGAAACGCGGTGCAACCTCGATCCGGGCGTTGAGCGCGGCATAATAGGCCCGCTCGAACTCTTTTGAGCCGTAGGCTCCGGGTAGGTAGCTGGACGGCCTGCCCTTCATCCTGAACCGCCAGCGCTCTTTGCCGTGGCGGTCGATAACGCGGCACACGCCGGGATAGGGATTACGGCGCCGCATTTCGGATGTCATCCCAGTCATCGCCCTTACGGGCGTTGTCGTTTCCGGCGAGGATCACGCGAACGCCCTCCGCAGTGGCAATCACCTCCCGCACCTGCACGCCAGCGGCCAGCGCGCCCTTGATGGCGCGGGTGACGTCGGCTTGCGTAAAAGGCGCGGGGCGATTCGCCATTATTCAAGCAGCCAGGATCGCGTTTATGTCCTCGAAAACGCCACGCCAAATGCGGTTGATCGTCTGGCGCTTGGCATCGAGCGGCATTTCGTCAGGATCGCGGTACCGGACTTTTCCGCCAGAACCTAGCGTCCTGATGAACCGCAGATCCACGGCCCAGGCAAATCCCCAGTCTTCGTCAACACCAAATGCTTTCAGTTCGACTTCACCGCCGCCCGCGTAGAAGTCGAGCAGGATGTGGACGGGGTCGAGCCTACCGGCCTTCTCATCGGCAAGCATGCTCATCAAGAGTTCACGAACATTCTTTGCATCCAAGAAGGTCGGCCTGCCTTCCGGCGTCGTAACGTCGTCGGCGCTCCCCTTGAACCAACGCTCGCTTGATCTCGGGGTCGTCAAAGTCACCCCAACAACACCGGGCGCGGATTTTGCAGTTTCCGCCGCGCACATAGCTACGAGCCAATTGATGGCGTCTTCTTCAGTCATGGTCGCCGCCGATGTGCCCCGCCCATGTTTGGCCAGAAGCCCAGCGTCACGCAGGTGTTGCCCATAATAGTTGACGGTGCCCAGCTTGAAGCCGAGCGATTTGGATAGTGTGTGCGCCAGTTCGCCAGAGGTCGCCATTCTGCTACACCCCAATAAGAATTGTCGTTGATGGAAATACTCCTCCCATGCACGGTTGTCAACTATGGTGCTCTCTGCATCCTGCTGACGGCGTGCACGTTGCAGGGGATAACTAAAAGGCCGGGAGCATCCCGCCCCCGGCCTACTGAAACTGCCTCATCCGGCACTGCCGGGCCCGTCGCGGGCGGGAGAGCGCCCCACAGGCTGACGGGGTTTTCGGTGGCTGCACCGGGCACTCGCCGTCTAATCCCGGCCGTTCCGCACATGCGCGAGGTGGCCAGCCTTGTTGCTCTACGCCGCCTTGTCGTTCTGTCCCCAGTTCACCAAGGTCAGCGCGGTATTCAGTTCGTCGGCCGACAATCCGGATTCCTTCGCCTGCGCCAGCGCCTGCACGATGGTGGACAGTGCACGAGCGCGGCCGCCAACGTCGAAGGCTTGGACAGGCCGCAGCACGTCAATTTCCACAGTCGAGCCGAGCTTTTCGCTCGCTTCCTCGGCAAGCAGCGCGGCAATCGGTTGAAGCGTCCATTGGGCGAGGTGCCGTTGCGCTTCTCGAACCAGCGGCCCTTGCGCGTTGGACGCAAACAGTGCGGGCAACACGCCGAAGGCCGCGCAGATGGCGTTCCTCGCCGCCTCTAGCGTTTCCGCTGTCATCGCCTTTTCCAGATCGGGCGAGAGGCTGGACGGACGCCAATCCGCATTCGGTGCCGGTCCGCCCGCCGCAGTGACGTTCACGCTTTCCCGGAGCACAACGCGGCCCCGCTTGCCTCTGAAGGCACGGCTGAGGGTTTCGTTGTCCACCTCAGGCTGTTCTGGCATCGGCACGACTTGGCTGCCGAGCGGTGCGTTCTCGTAAACTTCGGCCAGTGCGCTTTCGATGGCCTGCAACATCCCGGCCGTCAGCGATGCCCGCTTCAGCGGTGCTTGGCCGTAATACGGTGCTGCCGGATCGCTGCCGATGCGGACGTGAAGCACTTCGCCAGCGAGCGCGGTTTCGTTTCGGCCGCCACCAGCTTCCGGGATGGACACGCGATAAGCGGTCGGCTTGCCGTCTCGGGTCCGCAAATCCCAGTCCGAGCACGGCACAAGCCCGTCCTCTGCGATCTTGAACACCGCCTCGCCGCGAAGCGCCACAGAACGGGCACAGAGCGCCATCGAACGCCGGTCCAGCAGATCGGTGCCCGAAACGTCGGCAAGGCTGAAAGCCCCTTCCCAGAGCGATATGCAGCCCTGAGCCGTGGCGGTGAGTTCCGCAATGCCGCGACGGCCCGAGATATAGGCTTCGCGCATGGCGATCACTTCGGCGGTGAAACCGGAAGCGGATGCGCGCTTTTCGACTTTCTGCAAATTTGCAAAAGGTTTGACTAGCCAGCCCAGCATCACGCCCTCCTATAAGGCCGCAAGAGGTCCCCAGCGCCGCTGTTCGCCATTGCCTCGGCCGCAGCGGCAGGGGACATGCGACGGGCAATCGAGACTGATCCAGCCTCGATACGCTCGAACGTTACGCCCCCCTTTTCGGGCTTGCGGGCAGCAAAATATTCAGCCAGTCGCCGGAACGCCTCCAGCACGGTTGCCGGAACTTCCGCCTCGTCATCGCCAACGGTGGCAGTGATGCGATACGGTCCCTCGCCAGGCAGGAAATACCCGCCATACGGCGAAGGCGACAGTGCGGGTTCGACTTCAACCCAAGCTCCGTTTTCCCAGATTTCCGCCTTGGTGATCGTGGCCGGTGCGAGCGGCGGATGCCATTCGCCGCAGCCTTCAACGATCCACGTCACTTCCCGCTCAGCCCAACGGTAGGCGATATAGCTTTCGAGCCGCTGCCATATCGCGTCAGCGTCCAGCGCCTGCGCAGCCTCGGAAAGCCCGTCAGGTGGCGAAGGATACGCCGCAGGTGCGGCCTCAATCTGCTTGATCGTTTCCGCCACGGTTACGCCCTCCATCTCGCCAGTGTGCGGCGCAGGCCCGCGTCAGGCGGCTCGGGAAGCAGAACGCCGCCCTTGGTGAGTTCCCAGTTGCGTTCCTGCACCTCGGCCTCGCTGTAGGCCGCAGCCGTTACCAGCGAGAGTTCCCAGAGCAGCGCCGCCAGAATGGTCCGGATGATCGCGCCACGGCGCGGCTCGCCGTCCTCGTCGATTGTCCCGTCATCCGGTTCTTGCTCGATTTCCTCGGCCTTTGGAACGGCCCTTGCAGGCGGGATCGTGAAGCCCGGAGACAGGCCAATCATGAGGCCCGCCGCAAGTGAAGCCAGAGCATCCCGTGCCCATGACGTTTCCTGAATCTCGGGCGTGATGATCGCCACGAAACTCAGGGCTTCGTCACTGTCCTGAAGATCGAGGGTGCCGGTTTTCCGGCTCGCCAGCGGTTGCCCCCAGTTGTGGCCGACAAGCAGGCGAATGTCGACATCCTCTTTTTCAACGTTGTAGGCGAACGCCCTCGGCGCGAACTTTTCTTTGCGCGGGCGGCCTGTCCTGCCGCCCGAGCTAAGAACCGTTTTCCGGTTGTAGGGAAAGCGGCCTCGCAGTCGGCGGTTTCCGCTGCGAGCGGCCCTTTCCTCAAGGATAAAGTCGCCTTCCGCGAAGCCAGTCAGCATCAGCTCACTTCCTCGTCCGCTTCGATCTCAAGGCCGGTGAGCACGCGGGTCTGAGCGGGACGGGCAACCGCAACGTCAGCCGTCAGAAGCGCCGTGAGGCGGAGGCCGCCCGATGCAGCGTCGGAGTAGGGATCGCGGATCACGTCGACGCCACCCCACACGCCAACAAAGATCGGAGCGATGCCGCCCGCCGAAGTCGTGAGCACGGCCGTGCATGCCAACGGATCGCCACCAGGCGCCGCCAGCGCGTTTGCCGTCTGCACGATGTTGGGCATGTGACGGGTCAGGCGGTCAAATTCCGAAACCGCCGTGCCTTCGATCAGCAGGCTGTCCAGCCAAGCCCACAACTCGGGACGGATCAGTGCCCGCACGTCGCTAGGTCCGGTTGCCGCATTCGCGGTCATGAAGGAGACAACCGCGCTGCGGAAGGCTGCCCAGTCGGCCGGTGTATTAACTTCCGTTTTGAGGATGCCGTGCCCGGTCGCGCCGTTCGTGCTGGAGCCTGCAATCACGCCGAGCGGCTGGCCGTTCGCCCCGGTGCCGAGGAAAATGGCCTTGTCGAGTTCCGCGGCGATCGTGCCATTCATGTCGCGCCGGATTGCCTGTTCCAGGCCAGCGCCGGACTGGAGCAGCGCCTTGCGCGTCACCTTCATCGTGATGCCGAGATTCTGCTCGGGCTTTAGCGCCTTGTCGGCCGTCACATAAGCGGTCGGCCCTGCAACACTCGCGGCCTCGCCGTCAGACCAGCCAGCCGTCACGCTCGAGGTTGCCACTGGCCATTCGATAGCCCCCGAGTCGATGTTGATCATCTGGGCGCCCATGCGCGCCGCGACGGAAGCGGGAAACAGACGGTCGATGATCGGCCGGGTCTGAATCGGGTCAGGCGTTCCGCTGGCAACCGTCTCACCAGCGCGAAGCTCCAACGCGGCGAGCGGTACAGGCACGCCGCGATAGCCGCCCTTGCTGCGCATTTCCTGCACGACTTCCGCAGTCGCGCCGTCCAGCGCGCGGCCCTCGTCCAGATGAAGGGCAACTTGGCGAAGCTCGAACTTCGATACGAGTTCATCCCACTGCCGGTCGGCACGGGTTTCAAGGTCCGCACCGGCCTCACGCCGCTCGGCATCCTCGGCAATCAACGCCGCACGATATTTGACTTCGTTCTGACGATACTCCCGATCCATAGCCTCCATGGAGCGGGTTTCGTCTTCGGTTAGCTCGGGCTTGCCGACAAGCTCGGAGAGAGCCTGCCGAATCTCGCTCTGACGGCGAGCGATCTTCACACTTTCAAGCATGTTCGGTTTTCCTTTCGGTGGCTAACTCTGCGACGAGCCGTTTCCAGGCTCGCCGTGCTGGAGGAACCGGCGTTGTCATGCCGGTTTCGAGCCGGGTTTTCCGGCTATGGCAGGGGACGCAAAGCGATTGCAGGTTGCCCATGTCGTAGGCGAGTTCGGGCGCGTCCCGGATCGGGCGGATATGATCCACCTCCAACCGGACGCCCGTCGCGCCGCATTTCACGCAACGCCAGCCGTCACGCCGCTTCACCAAGAAACGGACGCGCTTCCATCGCGGCGAGCGATAGACAGCGGCCCCATGGCGGTCGTACTTGGGTCGCACTATGCCCATATGAGCCGCCCTCCCTTTTTCTCGGGACGGTTCATGCGCCGAGCGCCTTCGGCTATGGCGAGCACGGCCGCACAAGCCGCGTCGATGCGGCCCAGAGATCGCGCCTTGGCGAGTTTGAGATTGTTGGCAGGGTCGCGGAGCACCACGGTTTCCGCGAACGCGCTGCGCAAAAGCAGGCTCGGGGAAGCCTTCACGTTTCCGTCGTAACAGGCGCGTCGAAAACGCTCGCAATCCTCGCCGCCATCACGAAAACCCATGCCCCGCCACACAAGAGGTGCGCGAATGCCCGCCGCAGCGATAGCCTCGCCAAGTTCCGCCTGCTTGAACCGATCCATGACGAGCGCCGCGACGTGCTCGCCTTCGACGTGGCGCATGACTTGCCCAAGCCATGGCGCGACAGGGACAGTTGCGTTTCCGAGCGTCGAAAGCTCACCGCGCTTGTGCATTTCGACGTAGCGCGTGCCGACGCCATCGCGCTGGCCTCGTTCGGAAAGTCCGGGCTTGGAGGGGAACCAGCCGAGAGCTTCGAGCCGCCCGGTCTCGTACCAGTAGAACGAGGCGGCCGACATCGAAGCGGAACCACCCAAGTCAATGCCGACAATGACAGGCCCTTGCCGTGGCGGCAGAGCGTCGGTTTCGCACGCCAACCATTCATCGACGGTCAGAAGAACGTCGCGAGTCTCGTCGGCAACGCGTTGATTGAGGTTGTAAAGCCGCCACGCAGTGAGCGCCGAACCGCCCCGATCAATCGCCCTTCGGGCTTGGGCCATCAGCCATTCAAGGCTTGCCCCGACGCCATATTCAGCGCCGGGATTGGCCTTCTTTATCTGTTCCAGATCGTCGGGAGCGCAGCCGTCATCGGCGCGATGCTCTTGGCGATACACGCCCGGTTGATCTTCATCCAACCATTTCGAGAAGGGATGTGCATCGTCGCTGGCAGACGTGCTGATAAGCAGCATCCGCCCGCTGCGCTTGCCTAAGCCGGACAACAGCGCTTCCTCCAGTGCGTTGCCCTTGTCGAGCGGCCAATGCCCGCGCTCGTCGCAGATCGCGAGCGTCGGGCTTGTGCCTAGCACGTTCTTTCCGTCCGCAGCGATCACACGGATGATGTGCGGGCCATCTTCGTCCTCGTATTCGATTTCAAGGCGAGGCGCCCGACGGAAGATCAGCCGCCGCTGCATGTCCTCGGGCAAGGAACGGGCAAGGCCCGCCACGTAATCCCACACGACACGCCCTTGGTCCCGCGTTCGAGCGCCAATGAGGCATTCCCGACGCGGCTGGGGATCTACTTCACCGACAAGGTGCGCCAGGGCGACACCGGCCGTAAGTGCCGACTTGCCGCCGCCTCGGGCAACCGACAGGACGCCAATGGAAATGTCTTTCGCCAGGGCGCCGCGAAGAAACTGCTTCTGGTAGGGCGCAAGCCGCAAAGGCTTGCCCGCCAGCGCGCCGGTAGGCACTTCAAGGCTCTGAATGAAGCGGATTGCCTTTGCAGCCGTCATTTCAGCCCCTCCAAGCCCCGCGAGCGAGAAAGAAGAGGCCCGCTTCGCTCGCCGCCCCGTTTCACCCAAACGGCGGGCATTGGCACCAGATCAGCGCTCATGCCCGCACCTGCAAATCCCAAAGCGCGCCGCTCGGATCGCGCTTGATGTGGATGATCGAATATTCCTGGCCGCGCACCGTTAGCGTGTCGGTGGTTTCGGGCGTGATCTCCAGCGACGAGGCGATGATGAACACACGTGCGTCGGTTGCGAGGATCAGCGAATTGTCGATCAGTTCGGTCTCGTATTCGTCCAGCCAGCCCCGGCATGGATAATCCACCTCAACCGTTGGCGCGGGTTCCCAGGGTTTTTCGGGATCGGGTTCGCCTTCTTCAAGCCGCGTGATGGTCAGCGCATACGGAACGCGCTCGGCCTCCAAAGCAGTCGCAACTTCTTCTGCCAGTTCGCCCTGAAGTATGGAAACCATGCACAAATCACGCTCATAATGCAAATTCCTTGCGCTAATATAGCGTCTTGCGCAAGAAAGCGCAAATCCGTTCCCGGAACGTTCAGGGTTTCGCCTGCCGCGCAGGGGAGCGTCACTGTCAACGTTGACAGTGACCGCACCTCATACTGGGCTCATCAAAAAGTCGCTCAGGCCGTCATCATCTAGAACGTTGCTAACGTCGCTAACATCGCTAACGTTCGGCTGGCCCTCGCCGTCGATAACACCGGTAACCTTGGTAACCTTGGTAACCTTTGAATTATCGCCATTGATTTCATTGACTTTTTTCCCGCTGCGAAGGTTACCGGTTCCAGGTGCGGCGGTAACTTTGGTAACCTCGAAGTTACCGAGGTTACCGGCAGTGCCAGGAGCGGTAACCTTTGCCGCCTCTCCAACCTCTTGTTTTCCTTGGCTTTCTTCTGAAAGGTTACCGAAGTTACCGAGGTTACCGCTGTTATCAGGATGGCGGTAACGTCCGCGCCCTTCCTTTGCCACCTCGTCGGCCTTCGTCATCACGAACAGCATCTTTTTGATGTTGCCAAGAGGTTTGCCGAGTGCGGATGCGATCTCCGAAGGCGACATTGCCTCGTCGGCCTCGGCGAGCACGTCGAGAATGGCGCGGCGCTCGTCTGTCGTGCGCACCTTGTTGGCATCCCCGAGGATGTTCCACAGGCCGTCTGTGAAGCTCAGAGCGGTTTCCTTTTCGTCCACGTCCCGGCCTCGAACGTAGAGCGTCGTACCGTTGCCGTCGCGGTCGAGGACCAAGGTGGTGTCCGCGCAGGCGGAAAGGCCGTTCGAGCCGGAAAGCGCCTCTAGCGGATCGTCGGCACCGCCCTTGCG